>Ga0082212_10008455_pt1 | contig 11240 bp, 9 predicted proteins | sample TergutNt197P3_FD_71548 | JGI IMG/M metagenome (GOLD analysis project Ga0082212, IMG submission 71548) | Neocapritermes taracua P3 segment gut microbial communities from Petit-Saut dam, French Guiana - Nt197 P3 | ecosystem: Host-associated > Arthropoda: Insects > Digestive system > Gut ... | reverse complement strand
AACCAAAGGCATTTGCAGGTTGAACGTGTGGACGCAAAACACGCTGAACACCGATTATGCTTCCTTCTATTTCAGAACAGGCGGGCAACCGTTGGCTCAAAAAGGCGCTCCATTTCAAATGGGAGTAGATTTGACGTTGTTGTTTTAAGGTGAGATTATTTTTGCGGTGTCGCAAATTGAGAAAAACAAAAAAGGCGCAGAAATGCGCCTTTTTGTTTAAATACCTCATTTAATTACTCTTTCGGGTTTGGGCCGTATTGGTTTTCACCAGGCTGGCTGTTTTTACAATACCAAATAAGTAAAATAATTCCACCGACAACCGGGATAAACACGAGAAAATAATACCAGCCACTTTTGCCAATATCGTGCAAACGACGCACGACAACAGCTAAAGAGGGCAAAATCATTGCAAAAGCAAAAAGCAGGTAAATCCAACCATAAGGTGCACTTACTCCGGCAAATTTAAACGTTGTTCCCAACAGGTTGTCAAGAATCGCTGCCACAATGAAAAAAATCACAACGAACAAGGTGAACATCCAATACTCTTTTCTTCTTGCTCTTCCGTTGAAATCAGCGTACTGTTTTAAGCATTTAATAAACCATTCCATTTTTTAATTTTTAAATTGTTAATTATATGACAGAAATAAATTATTCAGGCTGTAAATATAAAAAATTGAATTTTCAATGCAATACACATTTTATTTGTTTTTGAAAAAAAACGAATAAAAATATTTGTTATTTCAGCAAAAATCAATAAAACCTTGTTTAAGAGAAGTATAAGTTATCAGTCAATTTTTAGGATTTGAGATTTAGTTCAAACGTAAAAAACACTACCCTTTAAAAAATTTCTATATTTGCATGTTTTTTTAAATCAGTATTAGAAACCCGTATGAGTGATAAGTTTCAGGAATATAAGCAATTGGATTTTTCGCAAGTTAACAAGGAAGTATTAAAACGCTGGGAAGCCGACGATACATTTCATAAAAGCATTTCAACCGGAGAAGGGCGCCGGACATTTGTGTTTTACGAAGGGCCGCCTTCGGCCAACGGAATGCCGGGTATTCATCATGTAATGGCACGTGCCATAAAAGATATTTTCTGCCGTTATAAAACCATGAAAGGTTTTCGTGTACACCGCAAAGCCGGCTGGGACACACACGGGCTTCCTGTGGAGTTGAGCGTTGAAAAATCGCTGAATATTACAAAAGAAGACATAGGTAAAAAAATTTCGGTAGAAGAATACAACAGCGCCTGCCGTAAAGAAGTTATGAAATATACCCGCGAGTGGGAAGAACTTACACGTATAATGGGTTATTGGGTGAATATGGACGATCCGTACATAACCTACGACAATCGTTACATCGAATCGGTATGGTGGCTGTTAAGCAATTTGTATAAAAAGGGACTACTGTACAAAGGTTACACCATTCAGCCTTATTCGCCTGCTGCCGGTACCGGATTAAGCTCGCACGAGTTGAACCAGCCGGGTTGTTACCGCGATGTAAAAGACACCACGGTAATTGCACAGTTTAAGGCCGTCCGAAATAAAAAATCGGAGTTTCTTTTTAATGACGTTGACACAGACTTGTATTTTTTAGCATGGACAACCACTCCGTGGACTCTTCCGTCTAATACAGCGCTTTGTGTCGGGTCTGCAATTAAATATGTTAAAGTCAGAACATTCAATCCTTATACAGGGGTTCCCGTAACGTTAATATTAGCCAAAGATCTGCTCAATGTTCATTTTAATGCAAAAAACGCTGAACTTACTCTTGAGGAATACAAATTGGGCGATAAAGAAATTCCATATAAAGTTTTGACTGAATACAACGGCGATAATTTGAAAGGAATTCAGTATGAACAGTTAATTGGATGGGTAAAACCGAAAGGGAAAGCCTTTGAGGTTATTACCGGCGATTTTGTTACTACCGAAGACGGAACAGGCATTGTTCATATAGCCCCAACCTTTGGCGCCGACGACGACCGTGTGGCCAAACAAAACGGAGTTTCGCCTTTGGTTGTAGACGACAGCGAAGGAAAATCAAATGCGCTTGTCGATAAAAAAGGCCGGTTTTTTCTTTTGGAAAATCTGTCGGAAGATTTTATTAAAGAGTGTGTTAATATTGAAAGTTACAGGCCTTTTGCCGGCAGGTACGTAAAAAATGCTTACGATGAAACGCTCACCGAAGACGATCCTACTGTTGACATAGACATTGCTGTAATGCTGAAACAGGAGAACAAAGCTTTTAAAATTGAAAAATATATTCATAACTACCCGCATTGCTGGCGTACCGATAAACCGGTGCTGTACTATCCGCTCGATTCGTGGTTTGTAAAAACAACCGCTGTTAAAGATAAAATGGTGGAGCTGAACAACACAATTAACTGGAAACCGCAAAGCACAGGTACAGGCCGTTTTGGCAACTGGCTCGAAAACTTGGTTGACTGGAACCTGAGCCGTTCCCGTTTCTGGGGAACCCCGCTTCCGATTTGGAGAACTGAAGACGGTTCGGAAGAAATATGCATAGGTTCAACAGAGGAGTTAATGGCTGAAATTAGAAAAGCCGTAGAATTGGGATTTATGACCGAAAACCCGTATGAAGGTTTTGAAGCTGGAAATAATTCGAAAGAAAATTATAACAAAATAGATCTGCACAAACCTTATGTAGATAAAATAGTGCTGGTTTCGCCAACCGGTAAGAAAATGTTTCGTGAATCCGATTTAATTGATGTTTGGTTCGACTCAGGCGCAATGCCATACGCACAGCACCACTATCCGTTTGAAAACAGCGAAAAATACAATCAAGCCTCCGACAACGGTGTATTTCCGGCCGATTTTATTGCTGAAGGCGTTGACCAGACACGCGGGTGGTTTTTCACTCTGCATGCTATTGCAACCATGACCGACGAATCGGTTGCTTTCAGAAACATAATTTCAAACGGATTGGTGCTCGACAAAAACGGCAACAAAATGTCGAAACGCTTGGGTAATGCCGTTGATCCGTTTCAAACTATCGAAGAACACGGCTCCGACCCACTGCGCTGGTATATGATTACAAATTCTCAGCCTTGGGACAACCTGAAATTCGATATAGCCGGAGTAGAGGAAGTAAAACGTAAGTTCTTCGGCACGCTTTACAATACATACAGTTTCTTTGCCTTGTATGCCAATGTTGATAATTTCAAGTACAGTGAGGCTGAAATTCCGGTTGAGAAACGCCCCGAACTCGATCGCTGGATTATTTCGTTGCTTAATTCTTTAGTCAAAGAAATTGGCGAAAGTTACGAGACTTACGAACCTACCCGTGCAGGGCGTGCCATTTCGGATTTTGTTACCGAAAACCTGAGCAACTGGTTTGTTCGCCTAAGCCGCAAACGTTTCTGGGGCGGCGAATATTCCGATGATAAAGTTTCGGCATACCAAACCTTATATACCTGCCTGGCAACTGTAGCCAAGTTAATGGCGCCAATATCACCGTTTTATGCCGATCTGCTTTACTCCGATTTAAATAAAGTAAGCGGAAAAGAACCGGATCAAAGTGTTCATTTGGTTGATTTCCCGTTGTTCGATGAAAAGCTAATAAATAAGGATTTGGAAGAAAAAATGGGAATAGCCCAAAAAGTTTCATCAATGATTCTTGCGCTTCGCCGGAAAGAGAAACTGAAGGTTCGCCAGCCGCTTGCTAAAATTATTGTACCCGTTTTAAACAAACACTTCCGCGAACAGTTTGCTGCCGTCGAGAATATTATTTTAGCCGAGGTTAATGTTAAAGAAGTTGAATATATAGAAGATACAAGTGGGATTATAAGTAAAAAAATTAAACCCAATTTCAAAACATTAGGGCCAAAATACGGCAGACTCATGAAAGAAATAGCAGGAGCAGTCAACCAGTTTAGCCAGGCTGATATTTCAAATTTTGAAAGTTTGGGCGCTTTTGAAATACAGGTTGGCAACGAAAAAGTTGCTCTCTCGCTCGAAGATGTTGAAATACATACCGAAGATATTCCCGGCTGGATTGTTGCAACCGAAGGAGGATTAACCGTTGCACTTGATATTCATGTTACCGAAGAATTGAAACAGGAAGGCATTGCCCGCGAATTCATAAATAAAATTCAAAATATCAGAAAAGAAAATAATTTTGAGGTCGTTGACCGAATAAATCTGGTAATTTTGAGGAACAAAGAATACGATGATGCTTTGTTGGCATTTAAAAACTATATTTGCACACAAACTTTGGCAACCGGTTTAACGTTGGTAGAAGAATTGAATAATCGGGATGCTAAAGAAGTTGAGATTAACAAAGATGTAAATGCGCTGATACTTGTTGAAAGAATGAAGTAATGATATATTATCTGGCCTGATTTACATAGTAAAAAATTATTATTTTAGGCCTGAAATAAAAAAAGAATAATTTAAACCCTATTGTCATGGGAGAAAAAAACAGATATTCTGACGCTGAATTACAGGAATTTAAAGAATTAATTCTTGAAAAATTGAAAAAGGCACAGGCCGATTATGAAATGTATAGAAATTCCATAACCATGGGCGATGGAAATGATACACAAGACACTTCGCCAACATTTAAAGTGCTTGAAGAAGGCGCAGCCACCCTTTCGAAAGAAGAAGCAGGTAAACTGGCACAGCGACAGTTAAAATTTATACAATACCTGCGGGCGGCTTTGGTACGAATCGAAAACAAAACGTATGGAATTTGCCGCGAAACAGGCAAACTCATATCGAAAGAACGGTTACGGGCTGTGCCGCACGCAACCTTGAGCATTGACGCAAAGAAAAACCAAAGGTAATTTCAAAAATATTGAATTGCTCTCAGGATTGTTTTGTTTGCCGAAAAATCCGGGAGTTTTTATTACATGCAATTAATATGTCGCGACGCAGTAAATCACTTATAATAGTATTTTCAATACTTATTGCCGATCAGTTTTTAAAAATATGGATTAAAACCAACTTGTCGCTTGGCGACGAAATAGTGATATTTAAAAACTGGTTTATCCTTAATTTTGTTGAAAACCCCGGAATGGCTTTTGGTTTTGAACTTGCCGGCAAATATGGAAAACCTCTTCTCAGCATTTTTCGTGTTTTGTTAGTAACAGCCATTGGCTGGTACCTTTCAAGGTTATATAAAACTAAGGAAGTACCATTTGGATTTATTGTAAGTATCTTACTTATTTTTTCAGGGGCAATCGGGAACATTATCGACAGTATGTTTTACGGAATTATTTTTAATCACAGCTACGGGCAGGTAGCCACTTTTTTACCCGAAGGTGGAGGTTATTCGAGTTTCCTGCATGGTAAGGTTGTCGATATGTTTTATTTTCCACTGTTTGGCGGCACATATCCCAACTGGTTTCCCGTAGTGGGCGGAAACGACTTTCTGTTTTTCCGGCCGGTATTCAATATTGCCGATTCTTCTATTACAATTGGTATTTTTTCTATAATACTTTTTTACAGAAAATATTGGAATGTTACAGATGAAAAACAGAAGGAAACAGAAGTTAATGTAGAAATTTCCAATCCACCGGCCGATGAGGGCAGTTTTTGCTAAAGGGACATTTTGAAGAACCCATTGTACATTTAGGGAAATGATGAATTACTTCGGGCTCTTAGCCCATAATCAAGTAGGGCTGAATGACTGAATAACTGAATAACTGAAAACTCGTAACTGTTTCGCCGTTTTCAACTCATAACTTATAACTGTTTTCCCCGTGAATGCAGCCAGGCAACGCTAAATAAACCTGTTTCACAAAACACTTATTTTTATTTATCCTGATTTTGCCATTTTTACGAGGTCTTTAAGTTATCTTTGCTTCAAAGCAAAAAATTATGGACAAAAACGAAGTGCAGATAAGAATTGAACGGCTGCGAGAAGAGTTAGAAGAACATAATTACTCTTACTACGTGTTAAATCAGCCGGTTATTTCTGATTTTGAGTTTGACATGAAAATGAAGGAACTTGAAAAATTAGAGAATTATTTCCCTGAACTTTTCAGCCCTAACTCTCCGTCACAGCGGGTGGGCAGCGACATAAACAATGAATTCGAGCAGGTGGAACACCGCTATTCCATGCTTTCACTGTCAAATGCTTATTCAAAAGAAGAAATCGTTGATTTCGACAATCGCATCCGCAAAATTATTGAAACTGACTATGACTATGTTTGTGAGCTGAAATTCGATGGAGTGTCTATAAGTTTACTGTATGAAAATGGAGAATTGGCCAGAGCTGTAACGCGGGGGGACGGTGTGTGGGGCGACGATGTAACAGGCAATGTCCGCACTGTTCGGTCGATTCCTTTAAAATTAAGGGGAACCGGCTATCCCGCAAACTTTGAAATACGCGGCGAAATTTTAATGCCGTTTAAAGTTTTCGATGAATTGAATGCCGAACTCGAAAAAGCAGGCAAACCATTTCTGGCAAACCCCAGAAATACGGCCGCTGGAACATTGAAAATGAAAAATTCATCAGTTATGGCTTCCCGAAAACTGGATGCTTATTTTTACTATCTGCTTGGCGAAATCCTTCCTTTCGACGGACATTACGAAAACCTTCAGACAGCAAAGGATTGGGGTTTTAAAATATCGGAGCATACGAAACTATGTAAAAACCTGAACGAAGTTTTTGCCTACATAAACAAGTGGGATGTTGAACGCCATCACCTTCCTGTGGCAACCGACGGCGTAGTCATCAAAATAAATTCAAAAAAACTTCAGGATAACATGGGTTTTACGGCCAAATCACCGCGCTGGGCAATAGCGTATAAATTTAAGGCCGAAAGTGCAGCAACGATTTTAAAATCGGTTTCGTATCAGGTGGGGCGCACAGGTACGGTTACTCCGGTAGCAAACCTTGAACCGGTTTTAATTGCCGGTACCATTGTTAAGCGGGCCTCTCTGCACAATGCCGATATAATCCAAAAGCTTAATATACATGTAAACGACACTGTTTTTGTTGAAAAAGGCGGCGAAATTATACCTAAAATTACCGGAGTTGATGTTGCAGGAAGACACCCAATGTCTCAGCCGGTTGCGTTTATCGAACGTTGCCCCGAATGTGGTACAAAGTTGATTCGCAATGAAGGCGAAGCTGCAAATTATTGTCCGAACGATGATGGTTGCCCGCCGCAAATAATAGGGAAGATGGAGCATTTTGCAAGTCGCAAAGCAATGGATATTGACGGGCTTGGACAGGAAACAATAGAGCTGCTTTTTAATCATAATTTGGCGAAAGGTATTGCCGATTTTTATCGACTTACCAAAGAACAGATTTCGGCGCTTGAACGAATGGGTGATAAATCAGCTGAAAGAATTTTAACCGGCCTCGAAGCTTCTAAAAATATTCCTTTTGAACGGGTTTTATTTGCATTAGGAATTCGGTTTGTCGGCGAAACAGTGGCAAAAAAATTGGTTAAAAATCTGCATTCCATCGAAAATATCCAGTCGGCAACTTTCGAAAAACTGATTGAGATTGATGAAATAGGGGAAAAAATTGCTGAAAGTATAGTCGATTATTTTTCGAAAAAGGAACACATTGAGTTGATTGAGTTTTTGAAAAACAGTGGATTGCAATTCAAAATAAATGAAGAAAAATTGGTAACCCAAACAGATAAACTCGCAGGGCTAAATATCATTATTTCAGGAACTTTTGAGAAAATTTCGCGCGATGAATTGAAAAATTTAATAGAACAAAACGGCGGCAAAAATGTAGGCTCAATCTCTAAAAAAACTAATTTTATGATAGCCGGCGATAGTGTAGGGCCAAGTAAATTAGAAAAAGCAATGCAGTTAGGTGTGCCGATAATTTCGGAAGATGATTTTTTAAAAATGATAGAGTGAAATTTTTTTGCTTTCATATTAAACTACTTTAAAATTCATTTCTTACCTTTGCTCATCATGGGAATAAAAGAAAGAATTGCCATAAAATGGCTTTCAAAAATAGCAGTTACAACACAACGTGTTCCTGAAATACCAAATCTTGATTTGGTAAAAAAAGTTGGCGTGTTATGGCAGCCTGAACAAAAAGAAGCCTTTCATTACATTCAGAATTTTTTCAATAAAAGGCAGGTGGTGTTCAGGCATTTGTGCGTTCACAGCGAAAATATTGAATTTGTTGTCGAACCTAATGTATTAATACCAAAAAATCTCAACTGGCTGGGGTTCCCCAAACATGGTACAGTCGATAATTTCACGGAAATGCATTTCGACATTCTACTGAATATTGCTATGGAGCAGAATGTTACCCTCGATTACCTTACGCTCGTTACCAATGCAAAGTTTAAAGTGGGCGGACAGGCAAATTTGAAAAACTATTTTGACCTGAATATTAATATTGGCCAAAATCAGAATGCGTTGTATCTTGCCGAACAGCAAATTTTTTATCTTGGCCATTTAAACAATAAACAACAACAAATAAATAAATGAGTAAGCTTTTTACAGGTGCCGGAGTTGCGTTGATTACTCCTTTTACAAAAAACGATAAAGTAGATTTTAATGCTCTTGAAACCGTGGTGAACAATCAGGTAAAAGGAGGAATGGATTATTTGGTGGCCTTGGGAACTACCGCCGAAGCCCATGTACTTGGCGAAGAAGAAAAATCGGAAATCGTTAAGCTGATAAAGGAAAAATCATCCGGTTTGCCGGTGGTTATTGGAATGGGCAGTAACGACACTGGTAAGATGCTGAAGACAATGGATAAGTTCGATTTCGGCGGAGTAAGCGGAATACTTGCAGTTACGCCGTATTATAACAAACCTTCGCAGGAAGGAATGTTCCAGCATTTCACAGCAATTGCTAAAGCGAGCCCTGTTCCTGTTATTTTGTACAACGTTCCCTCGCGAACCGGCGTTAATATTGATGCTGAAACCGTTAGCAGATTAGCCTGGGAAAACGAAAATATTACAGCCATAAAAGACGCTTCAGGTAATTTGTCGCAGGTTACAAAAACCGTTAAAGATGCTCCGAAACATTTTTCGGTAATTTCAGGTGATGATTTTATGACGCTTCCAATAATATCAATTGGCGGACAAGGAGTTATTTCGGTGGTTGCCAATGCTTTGCCCGTAAAGCTCAGCAGTTTGACGTCTTTGGCGCTTAAAGGTAAATTTGCTGAATCGCTGAAATTACACAATGAACTGTTTGATTTGATAGGGCTTTTGTTTAAAGAAGGAAGTCCGGGGGGAATAAAAGCTTTACTTCACTGTATGGGAATAATTGAAAATAAGCTCCGTTTGCCGCTTTGCCAAATCAGCGGAAGCACATATAACGAAATAAAGGAAGCTTATTTAAAACTGAAATAAACTTCCTTTATATTAGATTATTAAAAACATTCAGAGTCTGTTTAAATTTCATTTAAAAATCTGATTATTTAGCATCAAACAAATAAAAGCGATTATAATCATAGTTTCGCAGGTTTCGATTAATTTTTCATAATCCTTTGCTAATCTACGAAATCCGTTTAGCCACGCAAAACTTCTTTCGATTACCCAACGTTTTGGCAATGGTTTAAATTCGGTTGTCCTGTCGTTTCTAAGTGTTATTTCCAAGTCATAATGCAATTCTTTTTTGAGTTTTTGAGCCAATTCATCTCCTCTGTAACCGCCGTCTGCATATATTGTTTTCATTCTCTCAAATCTGTGTTTGAGTGTTTTAATTACATCAAATGCTTTTTTTCCATCGTACTCATTGGCTGCGTGAACTACCACCGAAAGCAACAAGCCGTTTGTGTCGGTTACGATGTGGCGTTTTCGACCGTTTATTTTTTTATTGCCATCAACACCTCTATTTTCGCCGCCAAACGAGCCGGATTTAACACTCTGACTGTCAATTACTCCAGCGCTTGGAGATGTTTGTTTGCCCAGACTTTTGCGTACTGTATTGCGTATGTCTTCCAAAATTTCATCAAAAACTCCTTCGCGTTTCCATCTTTGGAAATAGTAGTAAACTAATTGCCATTGCGGAAATTCACAGGGCAACATTCGCCACTGACAGCCTGTTTTGTTGATATAAATAATCGCTCTTAATATCTCTTTTTGAGAATGTTTGCGTCTTCTTTTTGACTGTTTGGAAAAAAAATCCGAGTTTTGCCAAAGTTTATCAGTTAAGTTAGTTAAATCGTTTTTGTCATACATAACTTTAATGGTTTGGTTTCCACAAAGTTATGAAAAATAATTCAACTAACTGACTGATTTACAGTATTTAAATCATAAATATGTCAAATTTAAACAGACTCTTATAAAATCCTCAAATTACTCAAATTCTCCCATAAAAATCATAATGACTGGTCCACAACTAATAGCGACACTAATATAGCCTTCCATCTTCAACGTATATAGGTATATCGGTATTTCAAGTTCAAGAAATGCATCAAATGCATCATTATCGCTACTGATTAAATAAATATCTATAGGCTCAAATTTAGGAACTGATTTTAATGTTTTTATAGCCACAGGGTCATTTTTGCTAATTATTCTAAACTCTGCCGTAGTGCCGTTATGAGATATCCAATGCAAATATATACGCTCCTCCTTTTCATTGATAATAAGTTTTCCGGGTTGATTAACAGTTTCCTTATCCATATTAATGTAACTTCTAAAGTTATATGTTCTAACAGAAGAAGAATTTGAACACCCAAAGGCAAACAGCAAGAAGATAAAAGAGAATGTTTTAAAAAATTTGTTTTTCATGTGTGTAAGTATAAAAGTTAAACAATGTTTCTTTTAAGCCATTGTTCTACACGCATAAAAAAAGGCGCGGGTCTCCTTACCAGTAGATAGGTACGACCAAGCACCCGAAGCCAAATAAGTATGCCCACGCCAAAACGTGAGCGTTCAACTTATTGCTTTTTGGCTTCTTAAAATTGGTCGTTTTATCTACCCAAAACAATAGCAAACGCTATAATTACTGCAAAACTATGAAACTTTTTTTAAATTCAAATATTAAGCGTAAAATTTTAAATGATATTTTAATTTGTAACTTCGCCAAAAAAAATTTTAAAACGAAACTGTACGGAAATTCAGTTTAAAAAATCAAAAAACTACAGATTTAATAATCTGATATTTATGCAAATAATACGAGAAAAAAATATCAATTTTCTGAAAACCGACAATAGTTTGTGGGATTTCATTGTTATCGGCGGCGGTGCAACCGGTTTGGGTGTTGCCGTAGATGCTGCCGGCAGGGGCTTTAAAACGGTTCTTTTGGAGCAGTCGGATTTTGCAAAAGCAACATC
>Ga0082212_10011472_pt1 | contig 11241 bp, 6 predicted proteins | sample TergutNt197P3_FD_71548 | JGI IMG/M metagenome (GOLD analysis project Ga0082212, IMG submission 71548) | Neocapritermes taracua P3 segment gut microbial communities from Petit-Saut dam, French Guiana - Nt197 P3 | ecosystem: Host-associated > Arthropoda: Insects > Digestive system > Gut ... | reverse complement strand
CCATCCTCCGCGACAGCATGGTCAAGACGCACATCACCATCTCCCACGACGGCAACGGCGTCATCTCCTGCGTCCTGCGCCGCAACGGCGGCATCATCGACCGCTGCGACATCGGCGGGGTGGACATCTCCGGCCTCCTCGGCGGGGACATGGGCTACATCGGCCTCACGGGCGCCACGGGCGGCTCCGTCATCCAGCAGGGCTACCTCGGCGACATCACCTGGGACCCCGGCGCACCCTCCGCGACCCGCCAAGAGGTCTGCCAATACGGCGGCAACATCGCCCTCGGCGGAGGCACGCTCAACGCCGCCATCAACAACCTCTCGCCCCTCCAGAGCGTCTCCGCCTTCGACACCCTCACCTTCGCCGACGGCGCCACCCTCAACGCCGAGATGGCCGTCAAGACCCTCACGCCCGACTTCGCCAGCCACGGCCTCTGGACGCTCAACGGCCACTCGGTATGGCAAGGCGACACCCTCCGCCTCACCCGCGCCGAGAACAACTCCATCGGCACCTTCTTCTCCAACGACCGCTTCAACGTCACCAACGCATGGGACTCCGCCTTCACCTACCTGCTGGGCGAGAACAGCGGCGCCCCCGCCGACTTCGTCACCTTCACCATCCAGAACATCGCGCCGACCGAAAACATCCCCGGCGCAGACCCCCGCGTCATCCTCAACGGCCTCACCCTGATGTGGGAATACTACACCCAGCGCGACACCACCGCCAGCGACGGCAACAAAGGGTTCACGCAACTGCGCCTCTACACGAACGGGCTTCTCGTCGCCACCGCCGAAATCACCCCCGTCCGCCTCGTCAACAGGGAACTGACCGACATCGCCATCGCCTACGATCCCCCCGCGCAGACCCTCACCGTCATCTGCGAACAACCCAGCATCGGCGCCGCCCACACCAACACCTTCGCGAACGTGGACATGGCCGCCATCATGGGCTCACCCGACGGCAGGGCCCACATCGGCTTCACCGCCCGCTGCGGCGGCCAGCACGCCGAGAACTTCATCAGCGGCTTCACCTTCGACGGCGCCCGCGACATCCTCCCCGCCGCCGCCCTCGCCTTCCGCCGCTACGACGGCACCGGCCTCATCAACCACCACGGCACCGCCCCCCTCGCCCTTCTCGGCGACATCGACCACGCCCCCGCCGACGCCACCCTGCGCCTTAGCGGCGGCGGCCTCACCCTACGCCGCGCCACCGACGAACCCCTCGGCACCGCCGCCACACGCGGCGACTGGGGCACCGTCTGCACCAACCTCAACTGGCAGCCCTACTGGAACGCCGCCGGAGACGCCGTGCTCACCCCCAACCAGAACTACATCACCGCTGGCTTCGCCTCCCTGCGCCGCATCAACGTCGCCCGCGACTTCACCGCCGACTTCACCTACACCAGCGCCAACGCCGGAGCCGACGGCTTCAGCGTCGTATTCCACAACGACCCCCGCGGCCCCGCCGCCATGGGCGGCACCGGCAGTTCCCTCGGCTACGCCGACGCCTCCGGCGCCCCCACCCCCATCACGAAATCCTTCGCCGTGCGCTTCAACATCTACGACAACAACGTCGCCGGCGCACCCTGCCAGATCGGCATCGGCAAAAACGGCGCATGGATCGGTGGGTTCGAAAACACCATCAACCTGAAAAACACCACCGTCAACATGGCAATGACCTACGACGCCACCGCCAAGACCCTCACCGTCACCCTCACGAACACAGAGGCCAACCAGACGCACGTGTTCCCCGACGTGGACCTCCCCGCGCTCGCCGAATCCGACTACGCCACCGTCGCCATCATCGGCGCCACAGGCGGGCAGAACGTCAGCCAGTCCATCCGCAACTTCATCCTCGACTACCCCGCCCCCGTCACCGTCACCGACGAACGCCTCGCCATCGGCGGCACGGAAATCCCGGCGGGCGAGACACAAGTCATCACCCTCCACGCCCCCACCGTCACCAGCCCCGCCTTCCTCATCAACGAAGGCACCTTCGGCGACGGCTCCACCCTCCGCCTCGAATCCGCCACAGGCGGCACCCTCCGCTACGCCAACGCCACGTTCGGCGGTCCCGCCACCTTCGACATCCAACCCGGAGCGACGCTCGCCCTCTGCGGCCCCAACGGCGACGCCACCCTCAACCTCTGCGGCGGCAACACCGACATCAGCGGCCTCGCGACGGGCAACGGCACACTGCTCAACCTCTCCGGCGGAGCAACCGTCACCGCCCTCCCCAAACGCATCATCGGCGGCGCGACCCTCAACGGCGTGAAACTCCCCGCTGGCATCTACCGCGCCGCCACCACCCCCTGGGTCGCCTCCGGCCAAGTCAACATCGGCTCCGTCGGCACGATAATCCTGCTGAGGTAAAGTATTAGACTTGTTGTGAAACACAAGGTGGTGCGGGCTATATGCGCCACCTTGGCATCTTTCATTTTTAACAGAATATTAACATGCGCCTAACAAAAGCGAAACAGTCATGGTTTAAAGTGGAGGTGACTTTATGAGAATTGGGATTTTAACGAGCGGCGGTGATTGCGCGGGGCTGAACGCGGTGATGCGCGGGTTTGTGAAGGCAATCACGGCGGTGGACCCGAAGGTCGAGATCTATGGGATCAAGGACGGTTACGGCGGGCTGATTAGCCGCGAGTACCGCGTGATTGAGCCGGGGGAGTTTGCCGACATCCTGAAGCTCGGCGGCACGATCCTCGGCACGTCGCGGCAGCCGTACAAAAAACTTATTTTCACCGAGCGCGACAAGGTCGAGCAGATGAAGGAGAATTACCGCAAGATGGGGCTGGATGTGCTGGTCGTCCTCGGCGGGCAGGGCACGCACAAGACGGCGGCGTTTCTGTCGGGCGAGGGGCTGAACGTCATCGGCTTGCCCAAGACCATCGACAATGACATCTGGGGGACGGATTTCACGTTCGGTTTTCATTCGGCGGTGAGCGTCGCGACGGAGTGCATCGACAGGGTGCAGACCACGGCGGAGAGCCACGGGCGCGTGATGATCGTGGAGGTCATGGGCAACAAGGCGGGGTGGCTCACGCTGTACGCGGGCATCGCCAGCGGCGCGGATGTCATCCTCATCCCCGAGATACCCTACTCCATCGACAAGGTGGTCAAGGCGGTGGAGCGGGCGGAGGAGCGGAAGGGCTTTTGCATCATCGCCGTGGCGGAGGGCGCGATGGATGAGTCGGAGGCGCCGCTGACGAAGAAGGAGCGTTTCCAGAAACGCGCGGAGCAGGGCGAGACGACGGCGTCGAACAGGATCGCGAAGGCCATCGCGGAGCGGCTGGGCGTCGAGACGCGCGTGGTCGTGCCGGGGCATATCCAGCGCGGGGGCGGCCCCGTCCCGTATGACCGTGTGCTGTGCACGCAGATGGGCGCGTATGCCGCGAGGCTCGCGGCGGAGGGGCGCTTCGGGGTGACGGTCGCGCTGGTGGGAGGGGGGATCACGTGCAACAGCCTCGCCGACATCGCGGGCAAAACAAAGTTCGTGCCGCCCCGGCACGAGTTGATCCGCGCGGCGAAGGACATTGGCGTTTCATTTGGCGAGTGAGGTTAATGCGTGAATAGTTTCATCCGAAGGACGTTTATCAACCGCGAGTATTCGTGGCTCAAGTTCAACGAGCGGGTGCTGGAGGAGGCGGTCTGCGAGGGCAACCCCTTGCTGGAGAAGTGCAAGTTCCTCTCCATCTTCACCAGCAATCTGGATGAGTTCTTCATGGTGCGCGTGGGCAGCCTGCTCAACGGCGTCGCCCTGCACCCGAGCAACCGCGAGAACAAGACCGGCTTGACCCCGAGCGAGCAGTTGAGCGGCATCTACAAGCACACCAAAAGCCTGTACGCTTTCAGGACGAAAGTCGCCCGGCGCATTCTGTCCCAGCTCAGAAAGGAGGGCATCCATGTCGAGAACGCGCGGCTGGACAGCAAAGCCGTCGGCAAGCGGTTCGAGAAGTATTTCCACAAGACGATGCTGCCCCTGCTGAACCCCATCATCTTGGACAGCAAGCACCCGTTCATCCATCTCGACAACCTCAAGATGTACGTCATCCTGCACCTGAACCGCGGGGGCAAAAACTTCTTCGGCATCCTGCCCGTGCCGGACAAGTACGAGCGGATTGTCGTGGATCAAGCCGCCAGCGGCGCACGGATCATGACGATCGAGGATTTGACGTATCACTTCGCGGACAGCGTTTTCGACAACTACAAGGTCGTCGGCAAATCCCTCGTCCGCCTCACGCGCAACGCCGACGTGGACACCGAGATCTACAGCGTGGACTACGAGTCGGACTATGACTTCTCCAAGCTGCTCAAAGGCAAGGTGGACTCCCGCAAAAAACTCCAGACCGTGCGGCTGGAGCTCAGCAGCGACAGCAAGGCGATACGCGACTTCCTCTGCAAGCACCTCAACCTCGCCCATCACCAGTGCTTCACCGTGCACTACTTCTTCGACTACAAATTCCTCTTCGCGCTGGATAAACACTTGCCATGCGAAAAACTCGCCGCGCTCAAATACCCGCCGTTCAGCGGCAGGAGTATTCCCCTGCCCAAGCCCAACTCCGTCATCAACAGCGTGCTGGCCAAAGACCTGTTCCTGTCCTACCCCTTCGACAGCATGGACACCTTCCTCGACCTGCTCGACCAAGCCAGCACCGACAAGCGCGTCGCCGCCATCAAGATCACCATCTACCGCCTCGACAAGCAATCCCGCATCGTCGAAGCCCTGCGCCGCGCCAGCCGCAACGGCAAGGACGTCACCGCGATCATTGAGCTCGCCGCCCGCTTCGACGAAGAGAACAACCTCCACTTCGCCGAGGTGCTGAAAGAGGCCGGCTGCACCGTCGTTTACGGCGTCGGCAACTACAAGGTGCATTCGAAGATCGCGCTCATCGTCCTGAAAGACGGCGAGAACATCTCCTACATCACCCACCTCGGCACGGGCAACTACAGCGAGACCACCTCCAAGCAATACACCGACCTGAACATCCTCACCGCAGACCACGAGATCGGCTCCGACGCGGCGGACTTCTTCCGCGACCTCTCCATGGGCGACGTCACCTTCAACTGCTCCACGCTCCTCGTCGCGCCCCAGACCCTGAAGAAGGGGCTGCTGCAGAAAATCAAAGAGCAGACCGCCCTCGCCAAGGCCGGGCAGCCCGCCAAGATCGTGTGCAAGATGAACAGCCTCACCGACGCGGACTTCATCAAGGAGTTCATCAAAGCCTCGGCCGCCGGGGTGGAGGTTCAGCTGATTGTCAGGGGCATCTGCTGCCTGCTGCCCGGCGTGCCGGGCAAGACCGAGAACATCACCGTCAAGAGCATCATCGGCCGCTTCCTCGAGCACAGCCGCATCTACAGCTTCGGCGCCGCCGACCCCGACATCTACATCTCCAGCGCCGACCTCATGACCCGCAACACCGCCAAGCGCGTCGAGATCGCGACCCCCGTGAAGGACGGCAGAATCCGCGCGCGCATCAGCAAGATGCTCGCCATCCTGCTCGCCGACCACGAGAAAGCCGGCTACCTCACCCCCAGCGGCAAATACACCCGCAAGCAAGACCCCGGGCCATCCAGCCAGAGCTATTTCATGGGCAACGTGGTCTAACGTCCTGTAAAATACAGATGACGGGACAGAGGATTACCCTGTTAGGATGACGTGATAATGGAGGGCGAGACAGGGGGCCCCATTGGCGCGGCGTGCGGCCAATGGGGCAGGAAGCCGCCGCAATGTGCCTGACGGCTCGCGAGGACGCTCGCCCTCCATCGTGAAATCTGTGTTTTGCAGGACACTAGTGCCCTGCCTGGAACAGGCGCACGGACATGCGAATGTCATGTGCAAGGACGCGGCGGCGTTTTTGCCCGTTGACAGGAACGCGCCGGATGCTAAGGTGGCGCGGGCATTCCTGCCCGCAGAAATCACGGGAAGGGATGCCCGCGCCACGGAGGTAAAAATGTTGCTTTTTCTGTTCCGCTATTGAAACCCTAATAAAGAAAGTGTATGATTTCGGCATGAAAAAATTACTCGTACTCTGTCTGCTGGCCCCTGCGGTGCTGCTGGGGAACATTTGCCCGTTGCCGCTGGGTACGGCCGCGAACACGGGGTTTGCCGATGAGACGGCCGATGACCAGAAGGGCGGCTGGATCGACCTGGGCGGGAATGACCTGCGGGCGATGCCGCCGGGGGAACTGATGGCCGGGGGCGTCCCGTTCACCGTTGCGGATTCGCAGGATGCGTCGTGCATCGTCCTGGGCGGCCCGACGCGCGCGTACCTGCCGAAGGCCGCGGCGCTGGACGTGCCGAAGGACGTTGCGGGCAAGTGGCTCTACCTCTTCCATGCGGCCGCGTTCCCGCCCGCGCTCAACGAGGTGGCCGGGCTGCTCACCGTCGAGTACGCGGACGCCAAGACGAAGCCGACGGAGTTCCGCGTGCGCTTCGGCCGGGACGTCGCGGACTGGCACGCGCCGAAAAGTTACCCGAACGCGGCGCGGGCGTGGACGGCCTATAACGGCAACACGCAGGTGTCGCTGTTCGCGTCGAAGTTCGAGCTGGCGACGAACACCGTGAAGCGCGTGCGCTTCGCGTCGAAGGATGCGACGTGGATGGTCGTGGGCGTGAGCCTCGGCGACGAGACGCCGCTGCGCCCGCTCCTGCCGGAGTTCAAGGTGACGAAGACGTTCACGCCGCCGCCGCCGCTGACCGCGCCGCTGCCGTGCGTCACGAACGACGCCGCGCCGCGCAACGTGATCCTCATCATCGGCGACGGCATGGGGCAGGGCGCGCTCAAGCTCACGTCGCTGAACCAGCACCGCGCGGAGGGGCGGCTGATCATGCAGCAGCTGCCGTTCGCGGGGCTCTGCACCACCTACCCGTTTGGCGCGGACGTGACGGACTCGGCGGCCTCCGGCACGGCGTTCGCGTGCGGCCACAAGACGAAGAACGGGATGGTCGGGATGCTCCCGAACAAGAAGCGCGTCGAGTCCGTGGCCACCGAGGCGAAACGCGCGGGGCGCTCGGTCGGCATCATCACCTCCGACGCGATTTACGGCGCGACGCCTGCGGTGTTCTACGCGCACTCCGAGAAGCGCGGGGCTTCCCAGGAGATCGTGGATTTCCTGCCGGGGTGCGGCTTCGACGCGCTGATCGGGGATGCGGGGGGGCGGAAAATTTTCCTGCCCAAAGCCCAGAAGGGCGATCGCACGGACACGCGCGATGTGGTCGCGGAGATGGCCGCGAAGGGTTATGCGCAGGCCGCCACCATCGCGGATTTCCGCGCCGCGCCCGCAGGCCGCCCCGTCCTCGGGTTCATGGACGGCAAGACGGCGCTCGCCACGGAGACGTGCCTCAGCGAGCTGCTCGAGACCGCGGTCGGGCGCTTCGAGAAAAACCCCAAGGGCTTCTTCATCATGCTCGAGTGCAGTATCACGGACGGCGGCGGCCACGGCAATATCCCCAACACGACCGTCCTCGGCACGACGCAGGTTGACTGGGCGGTGCGCACCGCCGTCGAGTATGCGCGGGCGCGCGGCGACACGCTCGTCATCGTCACCGCCGACCACGAGACCGGCGGGCTGAGCGCGAACATGTCCTACGCCACGGGCGATCTGACCATCCTCTACACGACCACGAGCCACACCGCCGACCCCGTCGCGGTGTACGCGTTCGGTCCCGGCGCCCACCGCTTCAGCGGGCGCATCGACAACACCGACATCGCCAAGACCATCCGCGCGTTACTGGAATGAATGATTTCTGGACAGTGGGGCGCGCAAAGGCGCAGAGATTTTATATGCCTCCGAAAAACGCTGCGCATCCCTGTGGCCCTGTGTGAAAAAGAAAATGTGATATGTGTTAAAGAGGGATTATGACATGGACATCGATTTGAAAGACCTGCGCGAGAAGAAGGCGTTCATCTGCGACATGGACGGCGTGATTTACCATGGCAACCAGGTGCTGCCGGGGGTGGTGGACTTTGTGGAGTGGCTCCAGCGCGAGGGCAAGGCCTTCCTGTTCCTGACGAACAGCAGCGAGCGCACGCCGCGCGAGCTGCACGGCAAGCTCAAGCGCATGGGCCTTGATGTCGGCGCGGGGCATTTCTACACGAGCGCGCTGGCCACGGCCGCGTTCTTGAAATCGCAGACCCCCGGCGGCTCGGTCTATGTGATCGGCCAGACCGGGCTTGTGAACGCGCTCTACGACGCGGGCCTCACGATGAACGACATCGACCCCGATTACGTCGTCATCGGCGAGAGCATGGAGTACACCTACACCAAGATCATCCGCGCCGTGCACCACGTCCGCAACGGCGCCCGGCTCATCGGCACGAACCCCGATGTCACCGGCCCCGTCGAGGGCGGCATCATCCCCGCGACGGGCGCGCTGATGGCGCCCGTGGAGCTCGCGACCGGCTGCAAGGCCTACTACGTCGGCAAGCCCAACCCGCTGATGATGCGCCATGCCCTGAAGTGCCTCAACATGCGCCGCGAGGACACCGCCATCATCGGCGACCGCATGGACACCGACATCGTCGCCGGCATCGAGTCCGAGATCGCCACCGTCCTCGTCCTCAGCGGCGTGACCGCGCCGGCGGACATTGCGACGTTCGCCTACCGCCCGAACCTCGTGCTGAACGGCGTGGGGGACATCACGGGGTAGGGTGCCGACTTTCGTGTTGCGTCAAATAAAAACGTCACCGATTCGGTGTCACGGATGATGACGCAACGCGGCCATAAAAAAAAATGAAAAAAGTTCTTGCATTCTTTCCGCCCGCATGATAAAGTGTTCTCACGATTACAAAAGGGAGGATAGTGATTCGAGTTAATCAGTGTTCTCCATGTTGAACGAAAAGTGGTTCTTTGATTAGTGAATCGGGTCGGCAGGATAGGGCTAACCACGACAGCGATGTCGGCGGCGGCCCCATGAAAATCCTGCCAAGAGGATAGAGGATGCTACAGCGTACAGCCAGCGGCGCGGAGGCCAAGACAAGTTGTTGGTTCTTTCGTTATAAATCTTGGTGCCGTTCCAAGGCGACGGCGTTGATGCCCCTGACGCGTGGAGGTTGTTTCGTGAAAACCGAGCGGTCACACGGCATACCAGCGTTCCGAAATCCGAATGAGTTTTGAAGTCCGGGCGCGCGCGGTGATCGGCTTTACGGTCCAACCGCAAGCGTGGGCAGCCAGACTCCCCGAAATGGCCTCTTACGCCGTTGGACATGGGTGTGTTCAGGGCAGAAAGAGCCATCACGAAAAAAAAATCAGTTTTTCAAAAAAAGTTGTTGACGTGCTTTGCCGAGTGTGGTATAGTGCGGGACATCAATGGGTGTAAAAGACCCTTAGGACTAGGCTTCGGCCTTTAACGAAGGAGAAAATGATTATGAAGGAGTTAGTTACAGTATTCGCCGCCTGCGCGATCGCGGGCATGGCTGCCGCCGTGGACAGCAATGTCGTCGGTTACACCACCAAGCCTTTGACGGCAAACCAGAAGGTCATCTCAGGCGCACAGTTCGTCGAGGTCGGCGAGGAGGGGCTTGAGTTGTCTTCTATTAAGCTTGAGAATGTCATTGCGGACGGTGGCGCATCCATCCAGTGGTGGAACGGGTCGAAGTACGAGAGTGCCGCATGGTTGGACATTGATTTTAGCGGTCTTGATGGGTGGGGCGACGAGAACACTGCTGAGGCGGTTAATCACATGTTTGCTGCAGGCGAAGGTTTTTGGATTGTGATGCCGGGTGGTGTCTCGGGTGCAACAGTTACCCAGGCTGGCGAGGTCACGCTCTCTAATTCGCTATCGTATAACTTTGGTTTAGAAGCCAACAAAAAATGCATGGTTATCAACCCATTGCCGACGTTATTGGGTCTTTCGGACATTAAACTCGTCAATGTTGTTGCGGATGGCGGTGCGTCTATTCAATGGTGGAATGGATCGAAATATGAGAGTGCCGCATGGTTGGACATTGATTTTAGCGGTCTTGATGGATGGGGTGACGAGAACACTGCTGAGGCGGTTAATCACACATTTGCCGTAAACGATGGTTTTTGGATTGTGATGCCGGGTGGCATCTCGGGCGCACAGGTACAAATCGCAAACAAAGTACAACTGTGATCGGATTTATTCTCGGCGGTCACCTGTCTGTATAGTTCAGGAAGCCGCCTTTGTGAACAAGGAAAGGAAAACGGAAATGAAAAAAGTGATGATGACGGCGTTTGCCGTGGTTCTGGCGGCGGGAATGGCTTCCGCAGCAAATTTGAGTTGGAATGTTGCAATTAACGCCTGTAATACGCTTCCTAATGGTATTGCATGGGATTCGAGTAATCAGACTACACCTGTTTACTATGCACTCATTCTGGCGGGTGATGTGACTACGGCGGTGACTACGATTACTACGGAAGGATTCGTCGTAAACACGTCTGGCGGCGGGGAAAGTGGTATTTTCCTTGATTGGGCGAACTCGACAGGTAACCGTGGAGCTTCAGCATCGACTGGTGATCCCAATATCGCCACCTCAACGCGAATCTTGACAACCGCGCAGGATTACATTGCTGTTGCTTTTGTCCAAGTCGGTGGAGGGGATTGGTATTATTGGGTATCAGGATTAGCCGAAGATAAAATTGGCTATACAACGGATCCGAGTACTGGGACAGCAGCAACGTTTACATCAACGCTCTTCAACCAAAATTTAGATGGTTGGGTGCTCATCCCCGAGCCGGTGTCTGCCGCGTTGCTGGCGCTGGGGCTGGCGGCGGTCGGGCTGCGGAGGAGGTTCCGGAAGTAGCGTGAGCGGGCGGTCGGCGTGGATGCCGCCGCCCCGCCTAAAAAAGAGCCCCTGGCGCGAGCCCGGGGCTTTTTTGCGGGGAGGGGGGAGGCACCGCACTGGGCAAAAGCCGGAGGCGACCGATTGCGATCGAATGCAATCGAGTGCGGTCGCTTGCAATCGAGCGCGATCGACTGCAATCGACAGCCGTCGGCCGCAGTCGTCGGCAGCCACCCCCGGCATCCCCCGGCCACCGCGCCAACCGTCAGCGAGCAGCCATGAAGACCTTCGAGTACACCTGCCGCGACGGCGGCGGCCGCGCCGTTCGGGGCGCGGTGGAGGCGGCGGACCGCGCGGCGGCGGTGCGCGCGCTGAGCGCGCGCGGGCTTGCGGCCGTGTCGTTGTCCGAGCGGGCGGCGCCCCGCCGGGGCCGCCCGCTCGCCGCCCTGCGGTGGGCGCTGCCCTGCGCTACCGCCGCGCTGGCG
>Ga0082212_10011471_pt1 | contig 11241 bp, 2 predicted proteins | sample TergutNt197P3_FD_71548 | JGI IMG/M metagenome (GOLD analysis project Ga0082212, IMG submission 71548) | Neocapritermes taracua P3 segment gut microbial communities from Petit-Saut dam, French Guiana - Nt197 P3 | ecosystem: Host-associated > Arthropoda: Insects > Digestive system > Gut ... | reverse complement strand
CGATGGCAAATTTCTGCTGCCCATAGGGGCGCCCGACCCCGCTGCCATCAAAATCTATACGGCGCAGGAATTGTCCAATATACGTCTTGACCTTGGCAATTCCTATGTATTGATGAATGATATTGATTTGGCCGGCTTTGCTGATGATGACTGGATGCCTATTGGGGATAGCTATTCTGGACCCTTTACAGGAACTTTTGATGGGCAAGGCTATGAGATCAGGAATTTGCTCATAAGAGGCGGCGCTAATCAGTTCTGCGGACTCTTTGGTCAAGCTTCAGGTGCGACTATCAAAAATGTGGGTTTGAGCGGAACCGATATAAATGTCCCTGATTATCATTTTTTGACCGGGGGGATAATTGGCCACAATTCCGCCGGTTTCATTACCAATTGTTATAATACAGGGATTATTTATTCCGGCGGCTATACCGGAGGGATCTGCGGCGGTAATAATAATGGCTTTGTTTCCGGTTGTTACAATACAGGAAAGATATCTTCTACTACTTATCCTTATCACTTTAGTATCGGTGGAATCTGCGGAAACAGTTCAGGTCTTGTCACCAATTGCTATAACAAGGGAGATCTTGTTGCTTCTTATTATTCCAGCGCCGGGGGAATCTGTGGCGACGCTAATAACATCATTTCCGACTGTTATAATGCCGGAAATATATCTGCCGCCTCTTCTTCATATGCCGGAGGGATAGCTTCCTATAGCTATAGCTTGATCACCGGTTGTTATAATACGGGGGAAATATCTTCCGGGTATGTTGCCGGAGGGATCTGCGGATTTTTATATGGGGCTCAGATATCTGTTTGTTATAATAGCGGGATCGTATCTGCCGGATATATTGCCGGAGGGATCTGCGGCGAAAGCTACAAGGATATTAATATCATCTCCAATTGCTATAATATAGGATATATTTGTGTTATTTCTGCTGCTTATGGCGCTTTTGCCGGGGGGATTTGCGGCCCTAACTATATGCAGTGTTCCATAACCTCTTGTTATAACGCCGGGGATGTCGAGGCTATTTGCGCAGATATTACCATACTTGCCGCGGCCGGGGGGATTTGCGGTAGCAGTGATCCTTATTATATTAATGATCTATCCGGCTGTGTCGTTCTCTCCGGGCGGATATATGCAAAAAATGTCGGCGACTCAGCCAAAGGCTACCTGATCGGCAACGGCATGACGAAAAGCAATAACCTGGCTCTCAAAGAGATCCGGGGCGATGCGATTGATGATGCGACCCGGCGCATTTCTGCGGATGAAGCCGAAACCAAAGCCACTTACGAAGCCCTGGGTTGGGATTTTGTTGATATATGGCAGATGGTTCCCGGTTATAAATATCCTCAATTGCGGGGACTGCCGCCTGCCGGACCGCAAAGTGATCATTATCCTTTCACAGTGCAAGTGGTCAACTCTAATTACAGCGGGCTGAATTTCAATGGCCAAAGGACTTTGATCAGCGCTTTCCAGGTGCGGGCCAATGAGGAAGATTTGATCCTTAATAATACCCAGGGTTTGCGCCTGGCTTATGATAACAGTATTTTGCAGCTGCTCAAGTGGGATGCCTCGGCGGCTATTGCTGATCCCCTGGCTGGAGCGGTATTTAATTATCCTGCTGCCGGGGCCGGCAACACCGGGGTCTTGGGCGATTCTCTTACTGTATTTAATGCTGTCAGCGCCGATGGTAATATTGGCTATCTCTCCCTGAATGCCGGTGACTCCGCTTCCAGCTTTGCCTGCACCCCGGATGAATTTGTAACATTGGGAGAGGTTCGTTTTGCCTTCCGCGAGGGGAAAAGCGCTGCTGATTTGGCTGATGATAGTATCCGGATCATGGCTACGGATGAATTGGCTGCTTTAAAACAAACCTATGCCGTACTGATAAATACCGATCAGGAGCTTTCTTATACATATGGTACCCAATTGGATGGTATTGCTCTGCCCGATTTGGATACGCTTGCCGAACCGGCAATTATTTGGGATTTGCTCAATGGGGTCAGGGTCGGCGGAATGATCAGAAGCTATAACCCCAAGAAGCTCATAAATATCTATCTTAGTCAAGAGGGAAAAGATATTTATCACACAACAATCGATACTGCTACCGGCTGGGGACAGGCAGAGCAAAGCTTTAACTTCAAAGACGTGGTCCCGGGCGCCTATTCATTAGTTATTGTCAAGGATGTTCATACCAAATTTACTGTCCGGACGGTGATTGTCAAAGAAGAGGATCTGGATTTGACTTTGGACAGCCGTCCCGAAGTTCAGCTAATGAGATTGCGCTCCGGCGATATCAATGGCGACGGCCTGGTCAACGATGCCGATTTGACTATTTTATGGCGGGCAGGCAATTATAATAAACAGTCCAATGAAGCGGAAAATGAACGATGCGATCTGAACGGCGACGGTTTGATCAATGATGCCGATTTGACCATACTTTGGCTGGCTTACAATTATAATCGGGGAGAGATCATAATTGATTAAACGAAACAACGCAGCCAATTGCTTTTAAGGATATGCTTTTACCGGGACTTTTGACGGACAAGGGCATCTATACCCAAGAATGAGGTTTATTTTTATGAAGAAAATACTTTGATTAGCGTTTTTCGGATGCGGGCTAATGAGGCTGATCTGGCTATAGGAAATGTTCAGGGCTTATGTTTAGCTTATGATAATTGAATAGTTTAAATCAAAGCTCTGCCGCGCTGTTACATACTGACCGGGATATTCCCCACGAATATGGTATTCAATTGGCTGACCCGGCAATTATTTGGAATCTGGCTTGAGGTGTCTTTTTGTGCTGTTTTCTCGGATATGCCTAAGGCGGATTTCATCCGCAAGTATTCAGGATTCAGTATTCAGAAATCAGAATGCAGGTAGTTATAATTCCTCTCCCTCGTTCTAGCCACTAGCCACTAGATACTAGCCACTGGGCTGCGCCTGATAAAGCTTAATTAAAAGCGCTTGGGCTGTGGGCGCAGCCCACCTTGGTGGATCAAAAAAGCGCAAAAAAAGTCGAAAAATTTTCCTGATTTTTAGAAGGCATATCTTGGCTTTACGAAGAAATCAGTCAGTAATAAAAGTAATAAATCGAAAAAAGGAGTATGATTATGAAAAATTTTAAAAGTATGATCAAGCGGTTTCTGGTTTTGACGCTGGTATTAGCGTTGCTGTTTGGTACTATGCCGGGTGTACCCATATTTGCAGTGAGTGAAAATCTGTTAAGCCAGCCAAGCATTGATTCAGTAGATGATAAAGGGTTTGATAGACCTGATAGCTCAGATACGTTCGCTGATGAATTTTTACCTGGCGAGGTTTTAGCTCCTGCTGATTCCTGGCAGGAAGCAGAGGAAATCGCGGTAGTTTATGGGTTGGAGCTAAAATCCTATGTTTGGGGCGTTGCCGTCCTGACCGCAGACGATCCCCGGCAGGTTGTTGCCCAAAGCAGCTTATTGAGCAATTTTTCCAGGAGTTCCACAGGTAGGGATCTAATACCAAAGTTGAGCCTGAACAGTCTTTTCAGTACATATGAAGACGAGATGGAGGAATTCGCTGTTTCTGTTGCGTCAGATAATGATAGCGCCCCGGAAGAATATGCAATGGATTCCAATTCCGGCGAAGAAAGCCGGGCTGATGCAGAACCAATAATTTCTCTTGCAGTTGATACCGACGCTCAGTGGCATCATGAAGTGATTGACACCGAAAGAGCTTGGGCCTTATCAACAGGGGAAGGGGTCGTTGTTGCGGTAATTGATACGGGGATAGATCTGAATCATCCCAATTTTAGCGGAAAAGTCTCCGTAAAATCCTATAATTCTCATACCGATCAGGTTGGACTGGCTTATGTGAGGGATGATGATGATCATGGCACCCATGTCAGCGGCATCATAGCTGCGTATATTGATAGCGTTGCGGGTGTTTGCGGTATTGCTCCGGAAGCGGAGATTTTAACGATTAAGGCAAATATACCAACGGATACCAACCACTTTGATAGGGCTTCCTTGGTCAGAGGTATAAATTATGCAGCCGGAAATGATGCGGTTATTGTTAATATGAGCGTGGGCCGCAACTATATGGCAGGCGGAGACGAGCTCGAACAGGATGCTATTGCCAAAGCTGTAGCCAAAGGAGTGACAGTGATCTGTTCGGCGGGAAATGACCGCAACAGTCATGCGGGTTATCCGGCTGCCTATCCGGAAGCGATTGCCGTTTCCTCTGTGAAAGAGGGGGAGATTTTTGATACGGATTATTCCAACTACGGACCGGAAGTAGATATTTCCGCGCCGGGAACAGCTATCTATTCGGCTAAGAACGGCGGCGGTTATATGAATATGACAGGTACCTCTATGGCCTCGCCCTGCGTGGCAGGGGTAGCCGCGCTGATCAAGTCAATTCACCCGGAGTACACTTCGCAGCAAGTGCGTGACACTCTCTGCCAAACAGCGCGCCAAGCCGGACATTTAGGCAGAGATAATGGCTACGGCTGGGGTATTGTCAATGCTTATGGGGCAGTACTGGGCCTTGATCAGCTGTACAGCGTCACTTATAACTTCAACGATGGGGAACGTGCCCCGGTTAATGTCCGGGTAATACCGGGAAATAAACTGATCAAGCCGGAATGGCCGAGGCGGGCCGGCTATGCATTTGTAGACTGGTACACGAGTGCGGATGGGGAAGATGTATTTGACTTTTCTATCCCAATCAGCGGAAATATTACACTTTATGCCCACTGGCAGGAATATGAAGCAGGTATGTATATTATGGAATTCCCGGATCCTAAGTTTCGTCAGGAAGTTTTGAAACTGCTGAATGACTATGACCGCGGAGACCGGACAGAAAACAGTATAATGACCCCCGGTGATATAGCCGCACTTGCCTCCTTTGAGATATTACAACTTGATTATAGGGAATATTTTGGGGATGATGATAATATACCCATTTTTGATATTACAGGCTTAAGCTATTTTACCGGTCTGACATATCTGAGCTGCATGGGAAACCAGTTAACGGAATTGGATGTATCGAAAAACACGGCGTTGACAGAGCTTATTTGTCAAGAAAACCAGCTTGCTGAATTGGATGTATCGAAAAATATTGAGTTGACAGTGCTTCGTTGTTGTTACAACCAGATAGGGGAATTGGATGTATCGCAAAACACGGCACTGGAGTATTTTGATTGCCAAAGAAATCAGCTAAAAGAATTGGAGCTATCGAACAACACTGCATTGGATTTGCTTTGTTGCAGCCTAAATCAGCTTACAGAATTAGACGTGACAAAAAATACCCGGCTATGGTATATTGGTTGTAATAGCAATAAATTGAGTTCATTAGATGTTTCGAATAATATCATACTGGAACGGCTTTATTGCGAATACAATCAACTGACAAAGCTGGATGTATCGCATATTCCCACGCTGGAGCAGCTTTATTGCATGGAAAACCGGTTGAGAGAAATCAATGTATCAAATACCGCGCTGAGAACAATTTTTTGCTACCATAACTACTTGCTTTCTGAAGCAGCAATTATCGGACTCGAAACGATAAGAGCCACGCTTTCCTATTTTAGTTTCTCCCCTCAATATCCGGTAATCAATATCATATCCCAGCCGCCTTCCGAGACTATTGTAATCCAGGGCAGTATTACAGGCAGCCTAAATCTGGATATTATTGCCACAATGGGCGCAACTGTTACATACCAATGGTATAAGAAAAACTCATTCACCGACAGGAACGGCACAGTAATTTACGGTGAAATCTTCCCGAGCTTCAAAATACCGTCAGATTTGACGGTTGGTGAATACTACTATTATTGTGTAGTAAAAGCGATAAACAGCACGGGCGCAGAGTATGAGGCCACTATCAGCAGCGATGTGGCAACAGTTAAGGTGATCGAGGGGGCTGGTGTCAGCGGAATGATAGAGAGCTATGATCCTAATAAGCCCACAACCATCCGGCTTATGCAGGCTGGCAAAGAGATGTACGCCACAACTATTACCGGTACAGATGGCTATGGCCAGGTGGAGCAGGAATTTGCATTTAAAGGTGTGGCGCCCGGTAGATATGATCTGGTTATTACCAAGGACGTTCATAGCAAATTTACCGTACTGAATCTGCTCGTCAGGGATGAAGATGTGGATTTAACAAAGGACAAACGCCTCGAGGTGCAACTGATGGGCCTGCGCTGCGGTGACATAAGTGGCGACGGCCTGATCAATGATGCCGATCTGACCATTTTATGGCGGGCAGGCAATTACAACAAAAAGGCCGCTGAAGCGGATAATAAATGGTGCGATTTGGACGGCGACGGTTTGATCAATGATGCCGATCTGACTATACTCTGGATGGTCTATAATTATAACAGGGGAGAGATTATCATTCCTTGAGTTGCAAATGGCATTGACAATGCGCGTAATGCGTGCTACAATTACCATAAAAGCGTAGAAAGTGAAAAGTGTCATTTTGGCACTTTTCACTTTTATCCCTTGAATACGCATCGCGAATTTTCTTTTCCATAATCCTTATTTATAAAACTTGTCTTGACACCAGTAAAAACTGGTAATATAATGAATTTGTCCGCTTTCTAAGTTAAATATGACAATAAGTCCATTTATTGCTACAGGCTAGGCGGGCAAAAAAATAAAGGAGGTAAAAAGTATTGTGAAAAAGTTAATGTCTTTATTACTGATCCTTACTCTGCTTATGAACGTACTGCCAATGACTGCTTTGGCAACACTTGCCCCAATCCCGCTTCCGGAGTTCGGATCCGGTCTTGATGCTGTTATTAGGGAAAACTCACCGGAATTAGAGAAAGTACTTGCTTTTACAGAAACACCTGGTTATGGTTCGAATGGTAAATTTTCGGCCCCCATTCCGGCTCCCGACCCGGCAGCTATCCCCATCTATACAGCCCAGGATCTTTATGATATTCGCAACGACTTAAGCGCGTCCTATGTTTTGATGAATGATATTGATTTGTTTTCTTTTAACGGCGGGCAGTGGGTACCTATCGGCAATAGCAGTAATCGTTTTAGAGGCGCTTTTGACGGTCAAGGGTATGTGATCAGAAACCTGAGTATAATAGGCAATACCTATAGTTATGCCGGTTTATTCGCTGAGATCGAAGGCGCCGATATAAGAAACACAGGCTTTGAGAATACTTTAATAGAAGTAAACTCTTCTGCCTATCTTTATGCCGGAGGTATATGCGCTACCGGCTCCGGCACTATCATTAACTGTTATAATACCGGGCGGATCGCAACCGCAACTTCTTCCGGCGCTGCTTCCTATGCCGGTGGTATCTGCGGTGACGGTAGTATTAAAATCTCCTTTTGCTATAATAGAGGGAATATTTTTGTTGACGCTGATTCCCGTTCTTTTGCCGGGGGGATCTCCGGTTCCAACGATGGAAGCATTTTAGATTGTTTTAATGCGGGGGATATTTTTGCTTCTTCTCCGCTTGGATTTGCTGCCAACGGCGGAGGTATCTGCGGCCAAAACTCTACCATAAGTAGGGTTTCCTCTTGTCAAAACAGCGGGAATATCTCTGTTATCTCCAATTATTCTTATGGCGGAGGTATTTGCGGCGCCAGCTCCAGTGCTAATTATATTGCCCAATGCTCCAACACCGGTAATATTTCTTCAACTTTTGCCGGAGGCATCTGCGGTACTAACAGCAGCCCTATTTACGATTGTTATAATGACGGTGATATCACTTCCAATGGTGAAGCCGGAGGCATTTTCGCTATCGGTTCCGGTTGGCTGAATTGTTGCTATAATCGGGGAAATATTTCTGCTTGGTACTCTGCCGGGGGTATCTGCGGCGTCGGTAATATTGCTTATATTTCCCAGTGCTATAATGCAGGGACTATTTTTGCCTCTTCTTTTTCCCATACATATGCCGGGGGTATCGCAGGCAACGGCACGGTTGCAATCAATGATTGCTTTAATGCCGGAAATATTTCCGCCCATGCTTCTGCTGATCCTTATGCCGGAGGGATCATCGGTTTTGATGACAATGGTGATATTATCAACTGTTATAATGCCGGGAATGTTTTAGGATCCGGAGTTTCCTTTTATGCTGCTAATGGCGGGGGCATCAGCGCCTACAGCTCGGCTGCCATCAACAATTGCCTTACCCTTTCCAATCAGGTTTTTGTCGAAAGCGCTCTCTTAGCTGATAATATTTCTAGTTTTCTGATCAGCAGCGGAACGTCAAAATATAATAACCTGGCCTTGGAAAATATTCTCGGCAATGCTATTGACGATTCCAATAAGCGCATAACCCGGTTCCAAGCCGAGAGTCAAGCTACTTATGAAGCCTTGGGCTGGGATTTTGATAATATTTGGTTTATGGTTCCGGATTTCAACTATCCCCAGCTTCGGGCTCTGCCTCCTGCCGGACTACAGGAAAAGGCTGCCTTTACTGTGCAAGTGGTCAATTCAAATCTCCATGGAGTTATTTTTAATGGACAAAGAACCCTGGTCAGCGCCTTTGAAGTAAGGGCTAATGAGGCGGATCTGATTCTTAATAATAATCAGGGTTTGCGCCTGGCCTATGATAACAGTGTTTTGCAGCTGATCAAGTGGGATGCCTCGGCGGCTATTGCCGATCCCTTAGCCGGGGACGGATTTAATTATCCTGCAGCCGGAGGGGGAAATGCCGGGGTTTTGGGCGGAACTCTAACTGTGTTCAATGCCGTCAGCGCCGATAGCAAAACCGGCTATCTTTCCCTGGGCGCCGGCGATCATGACTCCAGCTTTGCCTGTCCTTTGGCTGAATTTGTGACTTTGGGAGAGGTGCGTTTTGCCTTCCGTGAGGGCAAAAGCGCCGCCGATTTAAAGGATGACAGTATTTGGATCATGACTACAGCTGAATTGAATGATTTGACCCAAACTTATGCCGTGCTCTTGAATACCGATCAAGGGCTTTCCTATCCCTATGGTACCCAATTTGAGGGAACAGCTCTGCCCGAATTGGATAAACTGGCCCAACCGGCAATTATCTGGGAGCTGTCAAATGGAGTCGGCCTCAGCGGTATGATCAGGAGTTATGATCCCAAAAAGCCCACGACTGTCTGCCTTAGGCAGGGCGCAACTGATGTTTATACGACAACTGTTGCGGATCCTTCCGGCTGGGGACAGGCAGAACAAAGATTTAGCTTTAAGGATGTGGCTCCCGGTACCTATTCACTGGTCATAACCAAGGATCTGCATACCAAATTCATCATAGAGACAGTGATCGTTGGCGGGGAAGATCTGGATTTGAGCAAAGACAGCCGCCCCGAGGTCGCAATGATGACCTTGCGCTGCGGCGACATCAATGGCGACGGCTTGATCAATGACGCCGATCTGACTGTTTTATGGCGGGTAGGCAACTATAATAAAAGAGTAGGTGTAGCAGAAAACCCCGGCTGCGATTTGAACGGCGACGGCTTGATCAACGATGCCGATTTGACCATTCTCTGGTTGGCCTATAACTATAATAGGGGAGCGATAATAATTATTTAAAGGGAGCAGAGCATTTTTTGAAGAAAACGTTAAGGCTACTGGAATACTATCCGGTAGCCTTTTCTGATAAGCCAAATATTGCTAAAACAGATTTGGAGGAGGAAACAGCCGGTTTTTAGAGAAGAAAGAAACAAACAAATCAAAATAATAGATCAAGCTTAAGGAGAGAGTCAAAATGCGGAAAAGACCATCATTCAGGTTATCTCGGCAATTACTTATCATTATAGTAATGTTGCTGGCTTTTTCATCTGTGATCTCTGCTGCTCCATTAAAAGATGTGCCTGTTACGGTGATCCAGCCGGATGGCGCTGTTTTGAAGTGTTTGGCCAGCGGCGATGAGTTTTTTAATTATTTGCATGATGCAAGCGGCAATATAATTATTCAACATCCGGTCACGGGCTATTATACCTATGCCCGGCTGGACAATGGGGGTAAGATCATTGCTTCTTGGCAAATTGCCCTGGATTCCGGCAATTACTATGATTTGGATGCCGCGATTTATTCCCCGGCATTTGCCAAAGGAAGGGGTTTGAAATTAGGTGATATAGATTTCTCCCTCAATCAGGATTTGCTTGATCGTCAGGATTTGCCCAAAGAAACCCCGCATCCGGCGCCTTTTGGCGCCCGTTCTCAAGAGCCGGCGCCAAAAGCTTCTCCCGATATCGGGATCAAAGGCAAAACTGTGGCAGGCAGCATGGAAAATATCATTGTTTTGCTTTGCTTTGCCGATGAAGATCCCATAATCACCCCTGATATCAGGAACAAAATAGAAGATATTTTCAACGGTCCTATTCTTTCTTTAAAACACTATATGAAGGCAGTGTCGGAAAATGTCTTTGAGCTTAATTCGACCTTGGTAGGATTAGACGGTAATACGCTGCTCATGTACCAGGATAGCCATCCCCGTTGCTATTATCAGCCTTATAATGAAGTGACCAATCCCCTTGGCTATACTGATAACCAGTATATCGAGCGTGAGCAAACGCTGCTCGGCAATGCTGTCAAGGCAATTGACGGCAGTTCTATCCTGGAGGGGAAGGACCTTGATATTGACGGCAACGGCCAGATAGACAGTATTACCTTTATTGCCAGCGGCAATGTCGACGGCTGGGCCGATCTTCTTTGGCCCCATAAATGGATCTTATATACCGAAACAGTGAACCTGAACGGAAAGCAGGTCATGAGTTACAGCTTTCAATTGCTTGATTACTTATTCCCGCCTGCCGGCGATCCGCGTTTGAATGCGATCTGCCATGAATCATTACATACTTTCGGTTTGCCGGATCTATATAGGTATAATTATGATGGGGAACCGGTGGGGCTTTGGGATATAATGGCAAGTAATATTCCTCAAACCCAGTTCCCCAATTCCCATCTGCGCTTAAGATATGCCGGCTGGGGGCAGGAATTGGTAAAAATTACCAAAAACGATCGATATACATTATCCCCCATAGGCAGCACAGATGGGGTAACTGCCTATGCTATCCAAAGCTCAAGCCCCAACCAATTTATTTTGCTGGAATACCGCAGCGAGGAAAACCCTTCGGGATACGATACTTTATATGATACAAGCAGTTCTTATCACAAGGGCTTGACCATAGCCAGGATCAACACAAATTTTATGGGCAATGCCAACCAGATCGGCGCTACCGATGATGAAGTATATATTTACCGCCCCGGGGAGACCATTTTTAACCAAGGGGAGGGGGGTATTGAGAGTGCTTCCTTAT
>Ga0082212_10011470_pt1 | contig 11242 bp, 3 predicted proteins | sample TergutNt197P3_FD_71548 | JGI IMG/M metagenome (GOLD analysis project Ga0082212, IMG submission 71548) | Neocapritermes taracua P3 segment gut microbial communities from Petit-Saut dam, French Guiana - Nt197 P3 | ecosystem: Host-associated > Arthropoda: Insects > Digestive system > Gut ... | reverse complement strand
CCTCCTCGCAGATACCCTTTGGAGCCATCCCGCCTGAGCGTGAAGCCTTGTCGTCCGAAAACACGGAAATCAAGTGCCGAGTGATAATCCAACACTACGAGATCGCTCACATTACGACGCACGTATGAGGTCTCACCATCCGCATCCATCACTTCGTCGTAAAACCACAAATCGCCGCTTTCCTCTGCCTTGTATTGCCATGCCCCTGCCATATCAACGGCAAGGAAAGGACGGAAAACCCAGCGGTCATGGATACCGAAGTAAAGCGGTCGAGCGATTTCTGTGCTCGCACTGAATGTATGTCCCCGGAACTGGCTTCCCAGCAAGCCTTCGAGCGTATCATGCGGGTCATGCTCATGTCCCGGGATATGCCCTTGATCGCAAGTGGTTGCCAAGTCGAGTTCCATATCCCTCCACATACGGTAGTCCTGAATTCCTCCGCCGAGATAGTTTTTCCATTCCCAGCGGTTGCGGTTGAAATTCGTACTGTGATAAACGCCGAAGTTGTAGTCATCCGCACCGGCACCGGCTCGGTATGTTTGCATCTTACTGTCGTTGTAAGCAAACATGAAGCCGAACGTATGTCCGTTACGGAAAGTCTTGTCGAGACCAACCACGATTCCTTCACGTTTGATGCTGTGTTCGTTGGCATTGCCATCCGCTTCGGCATCTTCTTTTTCCCAAATCATACTTCCCCAGAAATGGGTCTTTCGAAGACATTTGAGACATTTGTAGCGGGGCATCCAAGGTTCTTTCCATTCCTGCGGATAGCATTCACACACCCGGAAGTCTGCCCGCTCGTGAGCATATCGCCAAAGATTCTGGATCGGCATCCGCATGGAGTGCGCCCGAACTTCGCCTGAGAAAAGCCGCATGGCTTTCAAAAATTCCTCATCGGTCTCATACCAAAAATACCGCAGTACCGGAAGCCAAGCAGGATCGTTGAGTGCGTATAATTCGTCCAACTCTTTACCGACCTGGGTGAGGTTGTAGGAACCTGCAAGTTCACCAGCCTCTTTGAACACGTTGTAGTTACGTTCAATCGTAATCCACATTTCTTCTCCTTTCCTGCCTTGTCCATAATAATCGTGCCCGATATAGGCATCATCATCATAGTCAGCCTGTCTAATTTCCTGCTTAATGCTGTCCGCAACGAAGAACCGCCATGGGACGATGTCCAAAGTTTCGTATGCACCAAGGATTTTACCAACACTCCCATTCGGATCGTTGGGATCATCGCCGATGACACGAACTGCTACGAAAGAAGTGGCGGTTGGAGTAATGGTGCCGTCTGCTTCCCGAATAATGTCGTAGTAATCGGTACATCGTGCATGAACTTGCAACGTGCCGTCCAGTCTTGCGTAAACGGGTGCCGCCAAAGTCGGGTTGGTATCTAACACATCAGAGACCCGTATGACTTCGATGAGGTCCCGATCTACATTATTGACGTCAAACCGTGTCATCACGTTGCCGGTTATCGACAGGTTATCACCGAATCTCAAAACACCATAATACAGCGCAGATTCACAACGTTGATTCGGATCGTAGGGCAAAATCAAACCGGGATCAATGTACGACTGACCATCGGTGTACGTGTCATCTTGGATCAACCGGACTCCGCTTCCTCCGCCGATGGTTCCGATCCCGACGATTCGGGCATTGACCATATTGAATCCGCCTTCTCCGGTGAGGAACTGCGGGGCGTTGTCCGTACCAATAATTTTGCCGGTTTCTGGATCGCCGTTATCGTAGATCACATGTGGATTGAGGAACAATGTCGCACCGTTACTGAATTCCGCCTTTTTGCTGATTTCGACAATGGCACCTTCGTTCAGTTGCACGAAAGCGTAATCGCTCGCCGAGAAAAGCCCAGAACCCTTCGGAGTCACAGGTCTTCCATTTGCGTCAAACAATTCAGGATACTCGAGGGGATCAACGGCATTCACATGCAATTCGCTAGCACGTCCCATGACGCTGACTTCCCCCCAGGAAGAGGGTGCGAGTCCAATGAACAACCCGCCGGTTTCCATATAGGCACCAGCATTGACGCGGACGGTTCCTCGGGCAATGCTATGCTTATCGTTCGCTTCATCCTTATCCCTTTCGCCGGGGTTATCTTGTTCTTCAAGTCCTTCGCCGATGACAAGCGGACCACGGTTATACCATGAGGAGCGGTTGCCGTTTGTCGTTTCCGCCACGTATTTGCCGTTGATGTCCAAGAGATAACCTTCTTCGTCTGAACCCATATCTCCCTCACCTTTGACCGCCCCGTTGCCGATGACATGAACCGTTGCGGCACCGCCGTGACCAGTGTATTGAGGAGCGTTTGGATTTCCGCCAGTGCTCATGTGGGCTTCGTTGCTGACGAGCAATCCGCCGTTGAGAACGCGGACAAAAGCGGTTCCCTCTCGACCGATTTCCAAAATTCCGGTATTGCGGTCAAGTACCCAAGTTGTCGGATCATCCTGTTTAACATCAGGATGGGCTGCATCAGGCTCCCTGATCCAGATTCCGACGATCCATTCGGCGGGTTTTGGTTCCGCTCCATTACTATCAATGACGACATAACCATTGCTGCCGCGTTCATCACCGACCAGTCCCGTCCCAGAGATGACCGATGCTCCGTGGGTGATCGCCAAGCCGGGAGCATTACCAGTCAGGCTGCCATGTCTGACATCGTACAGGTCGCCAGCCTGCGTCATATTGTCCTGTGACATATTCAAATTCCGAGCCCAATCATTCCACCAATCCATCGGAACAATCAAGTCATCCCGATACCGCGGCGTATCGTAACGGTTTTCCGTATAAAAACCTCCGGCATAACCTTTTTCCCCCACAGTCAGCCGTCCTCCCACGAACACAAGCGTAGTAGGATCGTTGACATATACATGTTCAAAGCCTTCCTTTACCGCTGCAATCACCATATTACCTGATTCCGTAATGATTTGACCGCCATCATGAAAAAAGATATTACTATAAGAGTCGTCTTTTTCAGCACCAAAGATATTTCCATAAACCGTAACAACAGCGTTGTTGGTAACGTGGAGTGTACCGTGGGAGCCTGCCTCGTAGCCCACCCACAAGTTTCCGAACACATTGAGATAACTGTCGTCGACGTAAACCCAACCTTCCGCACCGTCTTCGTAACCGATGACCATTGCCATGTCTTCCGATTTATATGTCCCGTCCTCTTGAAGAACCATGACTGTGGGGGTAGTGCTATCAGCATAAACGTTCACTGTACCCTGTTGATAGATATTGAGAACACCTTTGGCTGCTTGCGAATTAGACGATTCAAACTCCCCGACAATCAACTGACCGGTAACGTCGAGGCGGCCATTGTCATAGACATTGGTAAGTCCGTCTCCGTATTGCCCAATGGTCATTTTGTGTCCGACATTAATTCGGGAACCTAGATCATGCACGTTGAGCGTTCCCTTTGAGCCGCTATCTTGTCCAACAACCGCATCGTTGGTTACGGTCAATTTTCCTCTCTCGAAAACATCGAAAAATCCTTCCGATCCGCCATTCTGACTGACGGTTAAATCGATTGAGTGCATCGTTGCGTCGTCGTAAAGATAAACTTGTCCCCACGCATTATTTTTCTCACCGACGATGGTTTTTCCGGCAACATTCAACGCACTACCAATATTATGGATGTAGGCTCTTCCATCTTGGCTTTCATCTGAAACAATCAGCCCGATTCCGCCGGCATTATTGATCGTTACAACTCCACGTTCAAAAATATCCAGTAATCCAATCGAACCGGCATCTTTTCCAATGGTTACGGTGTCGTTCGCAACCATCGTCGCATCTGTGTAAACAGCGAGGATTCCCTTTGCATCGCTTTCGAAGCCGACAAACGTTTTGCCTTCCACTGTCAAATTGCTTCCCAGATCGTGGACACGGACTGTTCCGCCGTATGAACCGCTGTTATGGTCAAGTTCAGCGTCAGGTCCCAAGTAGTCTGGACCACCCGCAAATTCAGGGTTCGGCGGGTTAAGGTAGTCGGGATCAAATTCAAATTCATGCAAATGGTTAGGATCAGCGGAGGTTCCATTATGATTATAGGGAATTGCCCTTAGAGTGTTGCCCGTGCTTCTTTCCGCAACGATCAACCCCACGTTGTTGGAATCCGTATTGGCATTTCCAATATAAACCGTTCCACTACTGTAAATGTCGAGCAGACCAGTCGCTTGGGCATCCTGTCCGATGGTCATTTTTTCTTCCGTGCTGATGTTACCACCGGTGTAAACGTTGACAGTTCCGAACGCATTGTTGTTCTGTCCAACAATCGTTTCTTCGGAAATGGTCATATTGCCTCGATCATAAACTTCGAGAAGACCAACCGCATTATCTTTTTGAGCAACAATCGTTTTTCCGACCACATTCAACTCACTATTTGGATTGTGAACGAATGCTTTGCCGTTTCGGCTACTTTCGGCAATGATCAAACCGACATTTTTATCATTATCGATATTGACTTTTCCCTGTTCGAAAATATCGAGCAGACCGGTCGTACCATCGGCTTTACCAATGGTCATTTTACCGTTCGTTTCCATTTGACCGCTGGCGTAAACGGCGAGAACACCTTTTGCGTCCAATTTATCGCCGACAATCGTTTCGCCAATAACGGACAACTCGCTGCCAGCATCGCGAACCAGGGTCGTTCCGCCGTAGGATACCGATGCTCCGTCATGGTCTGGGGTCGCTCCATTATGGTTATACTCGTGTCCGTTCAGATTGCCCGTGCTGTATTCCGCAATAACGAGACCAACATTGCTTGGACTTCCGGCATCCATACTTACCTTTCCTGCTTGATAAATGTCAAGCAGACCGGTTGCATTTTCTTCCTGTCCAATTGTTGTTTTTCCGGCGACGGACATCGCTCCTGCATCAAAAACTTCGACAAGTCCATTGGCTTCGTCTTTTTGTCCGACGAATGTGTCGCCGATCACATTCAATTCGCTCCCGGCATCATGAACAAATGCTTTTCCATCGCGGCTGTATTCGGCAACGATCAGTCCGTCGTCGCCCGCATTATTGATAGTGACTTCTCCTTTATCGAAAACATCGAGCAATCCTGTTGTTCCGGCATCTTTTCCAATGGTCATGGTGTCGTCAACATTCATCTTGCCCTGATTGTAAACGGCGAGAACACCTTTGGCATCCCCTTGATCGCCGACAATGGTTTGACCATTCACGTACAACTCGCTACCTGCACCATGCACGAGGGTTGCTCCGCCGTAGTATCCTAATCCGCCGTGACCTGGGGCTGGGTCGCCATCATGATCATAGTTGGTGCCATTCGGGTTGCCCGTGCTGAATTCCGCAATAATCAAGCCGACGTTGTTGGGATCTGTGCTTCCCAAAATATTCACCTTTCCCCCGTCGAGAATATCAAGTAGTCCGTTCGTACCAGCAGCCCTTCCAATGGTCGTCGTGTCGTAAATGTTTACGGTGCTATCGGAAACAAGGAGAAGTCCCTTCGCCGAACCTGCATAGGCGACGAAGGTTTTTCCGTTCACGTTCAATTCGCTACCTGCGCTAATAAGAGCCGCCCCGCCGTAGGTTGTAACAGTGCCGGTACTGTTTTCTGCAATAATCAAGGCGGTGTAGTTGGGATCGGAATTGGGAATGACTGGATCATCGAGTATATTGATATTTACAGTACTATCGTACACATTTAGCAGACCGGTTGCACCCGCCCCCTGTCCGATGGTCATTGTGTCCTCGGCATCCAATGTGCTGCCTGCGGTAACATTGATGGTTCCTCTCGCCGCGTTGTTATTTCCGGCGATGGTCGTGCCGGTAATCGTCATCTCACTGCCGTTGGTAATGTTGACCATTCCGTTCGCATTTTGGGTATTTCCGATGATCGTATTGCCGTCAATCAGCATCGTGCTATCGTTGGTCACGTTGACCAATGCCGTTGTGTTGTCGGCATTCGCAATGATCGTGTCGCCGGTGATTTTCAACGCACCGCCGGTGTTCACATTGACCTCTCCCTCCGCAGTACCGGCATTCGCAACGGTCGTGTTGCCGGTAATTTCCATTGATCCGCTGTTGGAAATGTTGACGCTTCCTTTCGATCCGGTGTTCTGTGCGACAAACGTGTCGCCGATGACCGTCATTTTACTGTCGTTATCTTTGACATTGACTGACGTGTTTCCGTTGCTGCTGTTTTCAGCGACGATCAGAGCGGTACCGCCCGTATTATCAACAAGGACTTCTCCCGACTTGGAGACATTGAGGATTCCGGTCGTATCGGCATCGCTTCCGAGAGTCATTCTGCCGTTTACGGTCAGTTTTCCGCCGCTTGTTGCATTGCCTGCTTGGTTTTCGCCGACATTAACCACTCCGATTGCCGTACCGTTGTCTCCGATGGTCGTGTTGCCATTCACGGTCATCGCTCCGTTGTTATAAATATCAACGAGTCCGTCCGATCCGGTATTTTGTCCGACAATCGTGTTACCACCGGTTACATTTAACTGGCTGCCGGTGTCGTGAACGAGAACCGTTGCATCGCTGCTGTTTGCCGCAACGATCAGTGCATCGCCCGTAGCGGGAGCAACGGTCACATTCATTTTTCCGCCGGTGGCAATATCGACAAGTCCGTGCGATCCGGTGTTCTGTCCGACAATCGTTTGACCAGTCACGTCGACCAAACCGTTCGTCTCAATTTTGAGTGTTCCCGTTCCTGATTGGGCGACGGTCATGGTGTTATGTGCGTACAATCCACCGTTGGTTCCGCTCGAGGAAACATTGACCATACCGGTGCCGGTATTACCGACGACAGTAGCAAGAAGCACGTCGACCCGACCGTTATTGGAAATATTGAGTTCTCCCGTTCCCGCATTACCGACGGTCATGGTGTTACGTGCGTACAATGTTCCGCTATCGGACACATCGACAAATCCATTTGATCCACTGTTCTGTCCGACAATCGTTTGACCAGTCACGTCGACCAAACCGTTATCTTCAACGTTGAGTATTCCCGTCCCCGATTGAGCAACAGTCAATGTGCCGCTGTCGTTCAACTGTGAACCATTGCCATCAACGATCACACTTCCGACGCTGCCGCCGTCTTGTGCAATCGTAGTGCTGCCGGTGTTTACGACCGCGCCCGAATTGATTTCCAAGTCCGTGTCGCTACTTGCGGCAGCAACAATCAACGTTTGCCCAGTGTTGTTCCAAGTCGAACCTCCGCCGATCACGCCGTGGTATGTGCTTCCTGCCGCTTCTCCGACGGTCGCACCGGCTGTATTCGTGTTGAGATGCGAGCCGCCCAGCACGTTCATCCAAACACTTGCTCCCGATGTTGTTGCTGCCGTGAATCGATTCGTGGAAGTGGCACTGCTGGTGTCCAGCATGTTGAAAATGCTTTGTCCACTGTCGGTTCCAACGTTAATGGTTCCGGCTGTCAAGCGTCCCAAATTACCTTCAAGTACTGTCGTCCGGTTCAGCGTGGCGGTGTTGGTAACGTTCATCACACCAGAACTGTTGAAGCCTTCTCCGCCAAGCCCACTCGCCGCTGTGATCCTCCAGACGTTGGAGGCAGTTTGGCTGGTAAAACTAAACGTGGATCTGGCACCTGCATTATTTGTACCGCTGCCAGAACCATTTCCTCCCAGAAGGTGTGCCAACGTGTTCGTGGTGAGTGTTCCAGTTGTTAACTGACCTCCTGTTGCATCATTGTTGCCTAATTGCAGAGTTCCGCCGTTTGCATTACCGGTGAAGGAATTGATTGCTAAATTTTGAATTTCCAAACTGAGCGTTCCTAGCCCGCTTTTACTCGTCGCTCCGGTGATTAGAAAACTCGCCGACACATCTGTTTGGAGTCGCGTTGTCCTGTCAGCAGCAACACTGATACCACCGCCGAAGGAGTTTTGGTATGCCCGAGAAGTATTGTCGGTACCAAGCAATCCAGTTGTGTTATTACCTTGACTACCGGCATAGCCACCGGGATAAGTATCAGAACCGTTTTGAGTATTTTGCCGATACGTATAGGAGATAGTATCCGACAACGTGCTAATCTTTACCACACCACCATTTGATGAATTTAGGTAGGCATTAACGTTATTTGTTTCGTCCCAACCGAACCATCTATCATTTGTACCGGTAGGCAAATAAGTTCCCAACGTACCATCGCTTGCACCATATACATAACCATAAACATATTGATAGGTCGAAGTGTTAGTGTACCCCGCAGACCCCGGATCGTAGCCCGAATGGGTTCTCGAGTTGGTGATATTATAGTTTGTTTGTGCCATCGTTTCCACCGCCGTGAGGAGCATGACGGCGACGATGAGGAGGGCGAGGACCGCGCATGAGCGGGGGGCATACGCCCCCCGGTTTTGGGCGTGTGGACTCGAACTCACCGGAGGGCTTACGCCCTCCGCTCTTGAGTCGCTCATGATGTTTTTGCATTTTTCTTGTACAAATTGCATCCCTTCGGTTCGTCGCTCCATCGGACAAAACGGCGTGAACATTGTCATTGGTTCTATTGCTTTCGTTTTCAAAGTCATCGTCGGGGGAATCCGGGCGCATCTACTGCTATACGGTCGTTTTCGTCTCCTTTTCTGACGAAACTGGGCAAATTTTTATAAAGAATTCTCTATGGCGGTTGTACAACGTTTTCCGCCAGCCGGATTGTGTCGATTATGATGGTCTGACGGCTTGGCAGATAAAAATGGAACCGGAAGAAACGGTATTTACGGTTTTTCGTTGTCAGGACATTGGCAAGTCAGTTTACCGCAACCGGGACAACCGGTACCGTATTTGCCGGTCAACGCCTGTGTCAGATCGACATTTTTGATGTTGGCAAGAGTGACGAGCCAAGCCAAAACATCGGCAAATTCCCCCTGTAATTCTTCGTGAGAACCAGTCCGAATGGCGGATGCCAGTTCGCCGACTTCTTCGGTGAACCAAAGAAATGTCGCTTCGGCACCGCGGGCAACATCCTTATCGTAATACATCGTACGTATCAACTCTTGCAAATCACGGAGCGAAATGTCGGCGGTCATGGTTCAATTTCTATCAAATTCCATGATATTTACAAGGGAGAATCTTTTTTCTTGAACCAACTGGTCCATTTTGCGCTCCGATCTGCCGGTTTTTTGGAATCTTCTTGTTCATTTTTCAATTCCTTTCCGGTTGCCGCCAAACGTTCTGTTTTGCCGTTACGGAATACAAGAAGTTCCTCTGACATTTTTGCCGACTCTTTTTCGTGAAATGTCCGCATTTCCTGCAACTGATTTTGTTCGAGTTGACTCTGCGATTGCCAATACGGCGGAACTTTCGCGATGTCCGGCGGCGGCACGCGGTCTCGTGTACAACCTGCCGATAGGGCGAACATCAATAGTGGAATCAAAAGATACTTTATGGACATTGCGGTCTCCCTTTTCGTTTACTCTTCCGGGGACTGCGCGATGCTCCGTCCCCGGCTCTTTACGCCGTGCGTTTTTCCGATTGATTCAATTTATTGTAGAGCGTTTTCAGACTGATTCCGAGTTCCTCCGCCGCCTTCGATTTGTTGCCGCCGTGACGTTGGAGTGCCGACTCAATCGCCTTCATTTCCAAATCCCGCAACGTCGCCGCTTCCAATGAAGGATCAAACGACATCAATTCCTGCGCCGGATTCCGGTGAAGCGTAACCGGTTCCACAACAATATCCTTGTGAAGGATGGGACGTTCCGGTTTCTCCTCCTTTTGCCATTGCAGCGAATGATTCGCAACCGAGGACTCCTGCCGGAATCCATCGGGCAAATCTTCCGCACGAATCGGAAAACGATCGGACAAAACCAACGCATGCTCAATCGCATTTGCCAACTGCCGGACATTGCCGGGATAGTCGTACTGCAACAACAACCGATACGCTTCCGGCGTGAACAGTCCTGTCGCATCGGCTATCGGTAAATCATGGCGAAACCGCTTGGCAAGAACAAGAATCAAGTCCGGCAAATCTTCTTTTCGCTCCTTCAACGGCGGTAAATGAATCTCAAACGTGTTAATGCGGAACCAGAGATCTTCCCGGAAACTTCCTGTTTTCACCATTGTTTCCAGGTGTTGAAGTGTGGCACACACGACTCGAACGTCGCAGACCGTCGCTTCATTGCCGCCGACCTTTCGGACTTCGCCGCTTTCAAGGAATCGGAGCAATTTTGCCTGCACGCCTTTGGGAAGTTCGCCGATTTCATCGAGGAACAGCGTACCGCCATTGGCGACTTCAAAGAGTCCCATTCGGTTCGCATCGGCACCGGTGAAACTTCCTTTCCGATGTCCGAAAAGTTCGCTTTCAATCAGGTTTTCCGGCAACGCCCCGCAGTTCACGGCAACGAACGGCTTGCCCGCCCGTTGACTGCCGTCGTGGATGGCTCTCGCAACGAGTTCCTTGCCCGTGCCGGTGTCGCCGAGAATCACGACCGTTGATTCTGTCGGCGCAATTCGGTCGATCAAGCGATAGACCCGCTGCATCGCTTCTGATTGTCCGATCAGTTTGCGGTCCCCTTCCTGATGCGGCTGTGTCATCATGGAGCGGTATTTTTGATGGGCGGATCGGTTTTCGGCAATTCGGGTCAGTACCGATTCGAGACCGGCAATCGTGTATGGTTTAGTGAGAAATTCGGTGATTCCAAAGTGGATCGCTTTTTGAGCGGCTTCGAGTGTTCCTTTGCCGGTCAAAATGACAACATCGGCGGTGCTTCCGAGTGCTTTTGCCTTTTCGAGAAGGGTCAAACCGTCCATTTTCGGCATATCGAGATCGAGAAGCAACACGTCGAAGGCTTCCTTTTGCAGGATTTGTAATGCTTCGGCACCGTCGGCGCAGGAAATGACCGAATGACCGAGGTGCCGTAACTCTTCGGTCAGTACGGATCGGATATTCCGTTCGTCGTCTGCAAATAGAAGTCTCATCGTTGAATTGGTGTCTGCAATCGCCGGCTCGTATTTTGGGGTCGGCATGATAATGGTTTTTGCCGAATCGGTCAAGGGCAATTTCGGACGATTTGAAGCGGTGCCAGATGAAAATGGTTGGGGGTTGAAGCAGACCTGGGCAAAGTGGAAGGTAGAGAGAGTCAATCGAATGGCGACCATTTGCGCCTTGCGATACAGCGACCTATGGAAAAACTAGACTTGTTGCATAACCCTGCGAAATTCTCGAAAATTTTCTCCATTTTACCAAAAACAGCGTTTTTATGACAAAATGGGCAGTTTTTTGAGAGTTATGCAACAGGCCTACTAT
>Ga0082212_10011469_pt1 | contig 11243 bp, 9 predicted proteins | sample TergutNt197P3_FD_71548 | JGI IMG/M metagenome (GOLD analysis project Ga0082212, IMG submission 71548) | Neocapritermes taracua P3 segment gut microbial communities from Petit-Saut dam, French Guiana - Nt197 P3 | ecosystem: Host-associated > Arthropoda: Insects > Digestive system > Gut ... | reverse complement strand
AAGTAATGCAAAACGTACTTTTCGATACTGGTTGTATTGCCGTTCCCAAAACGCAGGGTATCAAATATGCCGGTTCCAAATTAAAACTATTGCGGCAAATTTTGGATTTAGCCCACAAAACCGGAGCAAAAACCGTATTGGATGGTTTTTCCGGTTCAACCCGTGTTTCACAGGCATTCGCACAATCAGGCTATGCCGTAACGTCCAATGATATTGCCGTCTGGTCGGAAACATTGGCTCGCTGTTATTTATGTAACAAAAAATCACCGAAAGAATACCAAAAGTTAATAGACCATCTTAACAATGTTCCTTCGCAGGACGGCTGGTTCACAAAACATTACGGCGGCTTACCGCAAGACGGCAGAGCAATCCAAGCAGACGGCTTGAAACGTCCCTGGCAAATTCACAATACCCGCAAACTTGACGGAATACGGGAAGAAATCGATAAACTGGATTTGGACATTGTTACAAAAAGTATTGCCTTGACGAGTTTAATGCTGGCAATGGACGAGGTAGAAAGTACACTGGGACATTTTTCGTCTTATCTTGCGGAATGGTCGCCCCGTTCTTACAAGAGAATGATGATGCGGGTTCCGCAACTGTTCCGCAACGAAAATCAGCACACTATTTTTTGTAATGATATTTTTAATACAATAAAAAATCGAACATTCGATTTGGCGTACTTGGATCCGCCGTATGGTTCCAACAATGAAAAAATGCCGCCGTCCCGTGTGCGGTATTGTTCGTATTATCACGTATGGACAAGTATTTGCCTGAACGATAAACCCAAAGTGTTCGGCAAAGCAAAGCGGCGAGTCGATTCGTCAGATACAAAATCTCCTTCGGTATTTGAAGAGTTTCGCAAAGGAAACAATGGTCGTTTCATTGCCGTTGAAGCAATCGAAAACTTAATCCAGTCTGTCAACGCAAAATATGTTATTTTGTCATACAGTAGCGGCGGACGAGCGACTGCAGAGGAATTATCAGAAACATTAAACCGCAGTGGGACGCTTTTAGAAACACTTGAAATTGATTATAAAATGAATGTCATGGCAGATATGGCATGGACAAACGAATGGACACGCGATGCGTCTAAACCAAACAGAGAGTTTTTGTTTTTATTAGAAAAACGATGACGGTTCGTGGATTGAGTCAAGGTCGTGCCGCCAATTCGATGGAGCCACTGACGTACCGACCCGCTCCACCGGAAGTCGTGAAGAGTTTTATGCTGGAGTAACGTTGCGGCAAAATTGTGCTACAATCAGCGAAATATATGATAGAATCAAAAAACCGTGCTGGACGCAATCGGACAATGACACTGACGGACAAGGAGCGATTTTATTACCGTTCCCGGTTGCTGTCCGCCGACACTGCGGATCAATTTCTCAATCGAATTATCTGCGGAAATTTGTTTGACGTGTTGCCGAAACTTCCTTCGGCTTGTTGCGATTTAATTTTTGCCGATCCGCCTTACAATCTTGCAAAAAATTTTAATGGTCAAAAATTCAAGTCGGCAAGCACTAAACAATACGCCGATTATCTACGGTCTTGGCTACCGGAAATGAAGCGGTTGCTCAAACCGACCGGCTCGATTTATATTTGTGGCGATTGGCGCAGTGCCGCCGCTGTCCAAACGGTACTGGAAGAAAACTTTCTCCTGCAAAATCGAATCACTTGGGAAAGAGAGAAGGGGCGTGGAGCAAAATCAAATTGGAAAAATACCAGCGAAGATATTTGGTTTGCTACCGTTTCCAATGATTATGTTTTTCACGTTGACCGAGTGATGTTGCGTCGAAAAATCATTGCTCCTTACACTGATTCGCCGGGAGTGCCAAGAGGCTGGCAAGAAACGGAGTCGGGACGTTTTCGATTAACTCATCCGTCGAATCTTTGGACGGATATTTCCGTTCCGTTTTGGTCGATGCCGGAAAATACCGACCATCCGACACAAAAACCGGAAAAACTGTTGGCAAAAATTATCCTTGCAAGCAGTGAAGAGGGCGACGTTGTCTTCGATCCATTTATAGGAAGCGGCACAACGTTGGCGGTTGCAAAAAAACTGGGACGGCAATTTTTCGGCGTGGAAATTGATGAAGAGTATTGTTGCCTTGCTGAAAAGCGTTTGGAACTTGCGGATTCCCGACCAGATATTCAAGGATATTCCGATGGTGTATTCTGGGAGCGGAACACATTGGCAGAACAAGAAAACAACAAAGGAATCGTTCGGAATAAAAAACATCAACGAATGTTAGTGGAAGTATAACGGTACGATGAAAAGCAAATTATTCAGTTCTGGTGAACACATTCAGATTGCCGAAAAGACATTGCATCTGCTCAATGATTGCGGGGATTTTTTGTCTGAAAATACGGCAAAAAGCACACGAGCGGTAGGCGATGCACTCCAAGATATTTTGGCGGAACACTTCGGAACTCTGCTGGGTGATTATTGCACGGACTACTCGGCAAACTTTGCAAGACGGGCAATGGCAGATTTGGCTTTTCGAGACAAAGAAGACAATTACTATGTGGTCGATGTCAAAACTCATCGTGAAGATACAAAATTCAACATGCCGAATTTGACTTCGGTAGAGCGGCTGGCACGATTTTACGAAGACGATTCCAATTATTTTGTTCTGTTGCTGATCCGTTATTGTGTTGACCACACGTCCATTCGAGTAAAGCATGTTGATTTTGTTCCTATCGAATGGTTGGATTGGGAATGTCTCACGATAGGAGCATTGGGTTGGGGGCAAATTCAAATTGCAAATTCGAACAAGATTATATTGAATCCTCACAATTTGCGAAAACAATGGATGCTTGAACTCTGCGAAACGTTGCTTGAATTCTATCCGAAAGAAATTGGAAAGATACAGAACCGCATCGTGTATTTTGAAAAGGTTAAATCCTACTGGGAAAAAAGACAATGATAAAAAAGAATTGCGGATTGAGTCAGGGACGTGCCGCCAATTCGATTGAGCCGCTGACATACCGACCCGCTCCACCGGAAGTCGTCAAGAGTTTTATGCTGGAATAGAAAGGGGAAAAGAATGAAATACGCTAAACTTCAAGAGGAAGAACTCAAAAATAAAGTCGCTCACGATTTCTTCGGGCAATTCGACTGCACCGAAATCCTCGAAAAAATTGATTTCGCAGTTAAACGGCACGGAAAGACGTTGTCCGATTCGTACTTTCTTTGGGCAGAGGCAAAAGCCGCTCAAACCGACGTTTGCGAAATGCTCACGCAACTCGTCCTCACCATCGGAAAGGCACGGACGTTCGACAAAATCACACCGCCGCCGTTTCTCGGTTGTTTTGATCGGAAAAAAATCGCTTTCATTCCTTACCATGCCGTTCAGGAAATTTTCTATCAAAACGATTTCAACTGGAAAGTTGCTCCATCGAACCACAACACTCGCGAATTCAAGCAGGTCTATGATTTGATAACGAATATCCTTGCTCAAGAACCACCCCCTACCCCCTCCACAGGAGGGGAATTAAAAAGTTCCCCTCCTATGGAGGGGTGCCCGATAGGGCGGGGTGGTCATCTGGATAATGTACCATACATTTTCGACTTCGAGAAAAACGAACAAGAACTGAAACGATTCATTCACGACAATTTTATCGTCGGCAAATCGGATATTACAAAAACGCTGATCGACAAAAACAATTTCGTTACAATTTATATCAAGTGGCTTGAAACGGTGAAGCCGACCATCGGCATCGACTGGGACAAGGCAAAGAAGAGCGGCATTATTGACGGCGATTTTTATCTTGCTGACCTGCTCTCCGCCGAAAACAAAACGTTGAAAGAAAAATTGTACGTGTTGCTCAAATCTGACCATTACGTGTTGTATCGAGGTTTGGACGAGTCAGGATTTAGAGACATCAAAGAAACGTCTTTTACCGACGGACAAAAGGCGCACAAGCAATTTTGGGCGATTTACGAACGTCCGCCCCTTATCGAGTATTGGGACTATATTATCGAGCGTCGGGACTTGCTCGTGCCACAGGATATTCGGGAACGCAAGGGTTCTTTTTTCACGCCGCGCATCTGGGTGGAGTTATCGCAGCAGTACATTGCGGAGGCATTAGGGGAGAATTGGCAGGATGAGTATTACGTTTGGGATTGTGCTGCCGGTACGGGCAATTTGTTAGTGGGTTTGACGAACAAGTACAACGTTTGGGCATCGACGATTGACAAAGCCGATGTCGATGTGATGAAGGATCGGATTCATAATGGTACGAATATTTTGGAAGACCACGTTTTTCAGTTTGACTTTTTGAATGACGATTTTGACAAACTCCCGGAAGACTTGAGAGATGTCATCAATGACGAAAACAAACGTAAAAAGTTGATTGTGTACATCAATCCGCCGTATGCTGAACATGGCAGCACCGTCAAGAATGAACACAAAGTAGGGGTGGCTACTGAAAAAAGAATTCGCCAACAATATGCCGAACAGTTGGGGGCGGCATCGCGAGAATTGTACACTCTGTTTCTAATGAGAATGCACAAAGAGATTAAAGGATGTAAAATCGGATTTTTCTCCAAATTAAAACACATACAGGCAAATAACTTTGGACAATTTCGCAAAAACTTTTCTGCTCGATTCTTAAAAGGTTTTCTCATTCCTGCGGATTCTTTTGACAATGTCAAAGGAAAATTTCCGATTGCCTTTCAAATTTGGGATACGGAAATCGAAAAGGGTTTCAGCGTCGTTCGGACAAACGTCTATGACAAAAGTGGCAAACGTATAGGAAAGAAAACGACAAGAAATTTGGACAAATTTCCCAAAATATCGCAATGGATCAAAGAATCTCAAAATGGAAGGTTGAATGGCGCGAACAACGGTGCTGATAGAATTGGTTATCTGAATGGAGGACGAAATGATTTTCAAAACCAAAACCTTGTTTTTATCGTTCATCATCAACAACAGATTGCCGATTCCGCCGGCTACTATTGGATTTATAAGCAAAACCTGACACAAACGTGCATCTACTTTGCCGTCCGCAAAGTCATTCCCGCTGATTGGCTTAATGACCGAGACCAATTCCTGTATCCGAATGACGGCTGGAAAACCGACAGAGAATTTCGGAACGATTGCTTGACTTATACTCTTTTTCACGGAAGTAATAACATCCAATCGCGACACGGCATCAATCATTGGATTCCTTTCACTGAAGAGGAAGTTAATGCTCGTAGCAAGTTTAAGAGCAATTTTATGACCGACTTTATCGCCGGCAAGATCGAATACACGAACGATTTATTCACCAATGGCAAGAAACGAAAAAGACTTGTCTTCTCCGCCGAAGCCAAAGCGGTGTTCAAGGCGGGCAAAAAACTTTGGACGTACTATCATGCCCAACCGAAGTGCAACGTCAATGCCAGTTTGTATGACATAAAAGAGCATTTTCAAGGACGCAACGAGAAAGGCAAAATGAACAATAAATCCGAGGACGAAACGTACAATGTTCTGATTGCCGACTTGCGTCTGGCATTGAAAACGCTGGCGGCAAAAATCGAACCCAAAGTGTACGAGTATGAGTTTTTGAAAAAATAGCAGCAACTGTAAGACAATGAATAACCTTTTATTGCATTGCGACAACCTGCGGGGATTGGAATACCTGTTGCAAAAACGAGATATGCGGGGCAAGATTGATTTGGTGTATATTGATCCGCCGTATGCTACCGGCGGCAATTTTACTGTTGCCGATGGTCGAGCATCGACAGTTTCTGCCAAGAAGGGCATTTACGAATACCTACTGACGATTGATGAGCGGCACTTGAATATCAGAGCGTTTTCGGATTCGATGAAACGAAGTGCTTACGAGCGACAAAAGGGAATCTGTCCGAAGTGCAAACAGCATTTTTCCTTTGCGCAAATGGAAGGAGATCACGTTACGCCCTGGCACGAAGGGGGCAAAACGGCAAAAGAAAATTGCCAGATGCTGTTTGAAGGTAACGGCTTCGTTATTGTTCAACCGTTTGAAGAATTTTACGGGGCTTCGAGTTAATACAACAAAGAGCGGAGGGCATCAAGCCCTCCGATGAGTAGGTTAACAGTACCGCTCATTCCTACCGCGTAACCCAATACGGTGCATTGCTGGGGGCTTCGAGATACTTTTGCGTCTCGTCGTCCAACTTCGCAAGGAACATTTGGAAACCGGCGGCTTCCTGTACCGTCAGAATCTCTTCGCAACGTCCCGCAACGACTTTGATGCCCCGCTCCGTCAACACTTGATGCGCTTTGCGGAATACGACGAACATTTCCATCAATGTCGTTGCGCCTGACCCGTTGATGACCAGTATCGCCTTCTCTCCCGACTGCAATTTGGCGGCGGGAATCAACCGGTCAATCATCAGCGTTGCCGTTTCATCGGCGGTGGCAATTTTCTGCGGTCCTGTTCCGCCTCCTTCGCCATGCTGTCCCATGCCGATTTCCATCATATCGTCGGCAAGCTCCGAAATGTACTGACCCGACTGCGGATGTGTCGCCGTTTTCATCGTAACGGCAAGCGTTGCCATCGTTTTGTTGAATTTTTCGGCAACAGCAACGACTTCATCGAGCGATTTTCCTGCTTCGGCAGCCGCTCCGACGATTTTGTAGAGTGGAATGGCACCCCCTAGTCCCCGGCGATCTTCGATGGGGGCGTTGATGCCCGGCGCAATGTCTTCCGCCGTCAGGATTTTCTGAACGTTGATTCCTTCCTTCTTTGCCATATCGAATGCCATATTGCCGTTCATGACATCGCCCGCATGGTTGAGAATGATGAGCAAAACCCCCTTGTACTCTTTGAACATTTTCAGTGCTTCGAGTACTTTCGGTGCACCGGGAGCGGCAAAAATGTCCCCGACGACGGACGCATCCAACATTCCTTCGCCGACGTAGCCGCTCAATGCCGGCTCGTGTCCTGAACCGCCGAGCGTGATGACGGCAACTTTGTCTTTAGACTTCGGTGTCGCACGAACGACGATGCAGTCATCGACGAGTTTGATCTTGCCGGGATAGGCAAGAGCGTAACCTTGTAGAAGTTCCTTTGTGAGATTGTTTGGGTCATTGATAAATTTTTTCATCACCATGATAATGGGAGTGGTTAAAGGACGAATAGTAATGCGTTCATTGTAGCAGGAATTGTATCCCAAAGGAATCCCCCCTAAATTCTTGCAACGCTGTTCGGCACATCCAATCAGAGCGATCCTTCGCTACTGGTTGGTGCGGATTCTGTCCAACGTTCCCGAAGTTTGCGGGTGGCTGCGTCAAGAATTTGTATGTACAACTCGTCCCGATTGACCACAGGAATCAATCCGATGAGACTCAAATATCCCTGCGGAATCCGAATGTCGGGTTCATCCATTGCCGTACACCAAGTCAAACCGGCAAGACCAAGCATCTGCTCTTCTAAATAGAAATCACTCAACTCGGAAAATTCTTGAAACAAGGGAAAACTATCAAACCGGTTATTATGGAAATAGTAGTACCGAATCAACTGCCGCTTGACCTTATTTCCCCAAAAATACGTATCATCGGGAAAATGCTCTATGACCGCTTTCCAAGCATCCGGCGTGTTTTCAAAACATGCGTAAATCCATTGTTCTTCGACCGTCGGTTTTCGAGGAACTTCGTGCGTAATGGTTTCCGAAAACGGCGGACTGATCCAAGTCCGATAGCCGTACCCCGACAGTCCGCCCAAAAGGGCAACAGCACTCATAAAAAGAAACACCGCCGTGACTCTACCGAAAAGTGTCCGCCGACGTTCCAATGACCGTTGCAGTATCTGCCGGGCAGTCAGATACGACAGTCCCGACTTCGGTGCCAGAAGGGCATTGTCAGGAACCAGCCCCCTTGCTTGGAGTTCCTGCAAAATACTGTGAAAAGTTTGGAATCGGTTTTCCGGCTTCTTTTCGATCATCCGTTCGACAATGGCGGCAAGGGCGTGCGGTATGTCGGGACGCTGTTTGAGAAGCGGCGGCGGCGGATTGTTGACATGTTGCAACGCCACCGAAAGAGCAGTATCTCCCGTGAACGGCGGCTTGCCCGCGAGAGCGTGCCAACACGTAATGCCAAGCGAATAGATGTCGCTCCGATGATCGAGTTGGTGCCCCTGTGCTTGTTCGGGACTCATGTAAAGTGGCGTTCCGAGCGTCATTCCGATTTCGGTCAGGGCAAGATGCGACAGATCCGAAGCCGGTGCTTTGACGTGGGCTAAACCGAAGTCGGTTACTTTCACGACACCGCCTTGACCGATCAGAATGTTTTCCGGTTTTAGGTCGCGGTGAACGATTCCTGATTCGGTCGCTGTTTCAAACGCTGCCGCTATTTTCCAAAGGAGATCCACTACGGTTTGAATCGGCAACGCACCGGAGCGTTGAATCTCTTGTTGTAAGGTTTCCCCCTGAACGTATTCTTGGGCGATAAACCAGTACCCTTCGAGGGAATCGATTTGATAAATTTGAACGAGGCTTGAATGATTGAGAGCGGCAATCGCCCGCGCTTCCCGAACGAAACGGCGGAGATAGGTTTCGTCGTCTGCCAAATCTTTTTTCAGAATTTTAAGCGCAACGCGCCGGCCCAGCGAGCGTTGTTCTGCCAGAAAGACATCTGCCGTTGCTCCGCTGCCGATCCGCCGGATAATGTGATAGTCGCCGAATTCGCGATCTGACAAATCGTTCATGCCGGGCATTATACCATATTTGTTTGCAAGAGCAGGCGGGCGTAAGGCTGGCGGAGTACGTTTCTTACGAGTTAACCGAAAAACCGCAACAGAGCGTATTTTTTCTTGCCGGTGCGGAGAACCATCACGCTTTCGCTCGCCAAATGCTCCGCCGTTAAAATCGTTTTGTCATCTTTCATTGGGCGATTGTTAATATACGCTCCCCCCTGCTGAATCGTTCGGCGTGCCTCACTTTTCGACGGCGACAAACCCGACTCGACGAGAGCATCAATCAGCGGCAATCCATCGGTTAGCCGTTGTTTCGGCAACTCTTTACTCGGTACATCGGCAAAGATCGCACCAAGTGCCGCATCGTCCAACGCCGATATTTCGGCACCAAAGAAAATCTCCGTCGCTCGTTTCGCCGTTTGCAAACCGGCTTCGCCGTGAACCAACTGCGTCAATTCATCGGCAAGAGTCCGCTGTGCCGTCCGTTTGCCCGGATCGGCTTGGTGCATTGTTAGCACTTCGGCAATTTTTTGCTGCGGCAAATCGGTAAAGATTTTGAGCGTCTTTTCGACATCCGCATCATCGAGGTTGATCCAATATTGGTAAAATTGGTACGGCGGAGTTCGGTTTGGATCGAGCCACAGCGTGCCGCTCTCCGTTTTGCCCATCTTGCCGCCGTCGCTTTTGGTGAGTAGCGGACTGGTCAAGCCTTGCAGTTGTCCCCGCACGCCGAGCCGCCGGGCAAACTCGCAACCCATCGTGATGTTTCCCCACTGATCACTGCCGCCGAGTTGCATTTCGCAGTTGTACGTCTTGTACAGATGCACGAAATCGTAACTCTGCATCAGCATGTAACTGAATTCGGTGAAACTCAAACCAGACTCGGTGTTTTCCAATCGCAACCGAACAGAATCCTTTGCCAACATCATGCTGACCGGAAAGTGTTTGCCGACATCACGCAAAAAATCAATGTAAGTCAACTGGGCGAACCAGTCGGCATTGTTGACGAGCAATGCGCCGGTTGGCGAATCATCAAACCGCAAAAAACTGCGAAACTGTTTTTCGACGCATTTGATATTGTGTTCGATTTGTTCTTTGGTGAGCAGATTTCGTTCTTCACTTTTGCCGCTGGGATCGCCAATCATTCCGGTAGCACCACCAGCAAGGGCGATGGGACGATGTCCGAACTGTTGGAAGCGGCGCAGATTCATCAGGGCGACGAGATGACCGACGTGCAGACTATCGGCAGTGGGATCGAAGCCGACGTACACGGTGCGCGGCTTTTCCGCGAGCCAGTCGGCGAGCCCCTGCAAATTATTTGAGGCGGGACTGGTCGCTTGGTGGATCAACCCTCGCCATGAAAGTTCCTGAATAATGTCCTGCATGAGCGGAAATTATCGCAATTTTGCTAATATTGTCAACGCCAGCAAAGAATTATCCACAAATTTCGCAGATTGACACAGATTTATTTAGCCGATAGTCTACCGCTGCGCACGCAGATAGAATGATGTTAATGGAAGTTCCCATTACTCCTTGTATTGTTGATGATAAGGCAAAATTCGCTGTTTTGCGTTGGACTGTCGTCCGAACCGCTCTTTCACAATTGTGATTTGTTGTTTATAATCCGCTCTTATGAAAATCACCAACCCTTTCCTGCGCCGAGCCGTTGGTTTTTGCGGAATGACTTTTTTTCGGTCACTGATCGGAACTGTTGATTTCAAATGGGCATTCTACGATCCACGAATCGATGCGAACGTCGCCAAGCGAAAATATATTTTGATGTTTTGGCACGAACACATTCTTTGTCCTCTCTTTTTTCGTCGGCACAGTCCCGTGACCATGCTGTTAAGCGAACATGGCGATGCTGAACTCGTCAGTCAATCTGCAACGTATTTGGGGATGAAATGTATCCGCGGATCAAGTACACACGGTGGCGTGAGCGCGCTCAAACAGTTTGTGCGCATGCCTGATCACGATATTCTTGCATTTGTGCCGGATGGTCCGAAGGGACCTTATCGGCACTTGGCACCGGGAGCGATTTTCCTCGCTTCTAAGTTGCAGTTGCCCATCGTGCTACTCGGTGTCGGATACGACCGTCTGTGGCGTATGTCCACTTGGGATCGCTTTGTTATTCCCAAACCCTTTGCGCGAGGAAAAATTATCTCATCGCCGATGATTTCGATTCCGCAGCGGCTTTCTCGTTTCGATTTGGAACATTATCAACAAAAGTTGGAAACATTGCTCACACAGTTGACTGACGAAGCGGAAGCGTGGGCGGTTTCCGGCGAACCATTGGCGGGAGAATCCATCGCTTGCATGGGACCGAAGTCTTCATTGATGTACTACGGTTATTCCAAAAAAGCCGTTATGACGGATAACTGGGACTGAAAAACGCGACGGTGCGTTAAAATGCTGGTCTCGGGTCGGAACAGAGAATTTTTTGTAAAGCGATGCAAATTCATTGGAACTGAATGTCATTTTATTAGGCTCTCTGGCATGATCTATGGGTAAATATGGCATCCAATTTCGTTGTTTTCAAACATCCGCTCCGGCTCCCAGCGGTCAAGGGGGCTTCCCCACCA
>Ga0082212_10011468_pt1 | contig 11243 bp, 8 predicted proteins | sample TergutNt197P3_FD_71548 | JGI IMG/M metagenome (GOLD analysis project Ga0082212, IMG submission 71548) | Neocapritermes taracua P3 segment gut microbial communities from Petit-Saut dam, French Guiana - Nt197 P3 | ecosystem: Host-associated > Arthropoda: Insects > Digestive system > Gut ... | reverse complement strand
TCTTCTCTGGAAAGATTTGAAATCTGAAACCTGTAAAATAATATCAAAACAAGGAATCTCCATATTATGGGCTATTTGGCATACGACAAGAATTGAAGACCTTATATCAAATTTGTTGATTGGAAACAAAGAGACAATTTTCAATAAGGATATTCAGTTACAATTAAACATAAAAATAGCGGATGCGGGAAATTCAATGACAAATGCAGAAATAGAATTACTGAATAATACTATAAACATAAAAGCATTGAAAGAATACAGAATGAAAGTTGGCAAATCTACAAAAAAAATACTGGAATCTCTTGAGCATAACGACTTAAAGATAAAAGTAAAACCTGAACAGATTAAAAAAATAGTAAAAAATGGGGGTGTGGTAAATGATCCCAAATCAATTTGGTTATTGGATTATTGGGGAAATAAGAATATTTTGGGGCTGCTTAAAGTCCCAATAACAAGCCATAATACAAGATACCATTTTGGGCCTTGTTTTACAATAAAGGAAAAAAATAATTAAAGGGGTGATATCGAGTACGCCCAAAACGCCATATACAGCCGGGCGTTATATGACATTGTTGCAAAAAGGAAACAAATATGGAAATAGAATTACTGGAAGCTGAATTTGATAAAAAGGAAGTCCTGCGTAATCTTTGGGAAAAGAGCCGTTATGAATTTTCTCAATATGGGGGTCCAGATTTAAATGATCTTGGTTTATTTGGGTTCAAATGGTTAGACTTGTTTTGGCTGGAAAATAACTGGAATGCCTATTTTATTAAAGTTGATGGCAAATTAGCCGGGCATGTTCTATTAACAGATGTATGTGACAAAACTTTCAATAACAAATACCAAATATGGGATATTTTTGTTGTTTATAAACATAGAAGGAAAGGAGTAGGAGCATATGTAATGGGCAAAATATTCGAAAAACACAAAGGTAAGTATTTAATTACCCGGCTTATAAAAAACACCGGAGCAGTAAAGTTTTGGAACAAAATTATTGGGCAGCATACAAATGAAAATTATCAGGTAATTAAGTCTCCATGTGATGAAAATTCAGAATGTGTAATATTTGATATTGATAATTAAGGAGGCATCAACATGATTCAATTAGGACTTAGAGCGCACGATTACGGGAAACTGGCACCCGAGCATTTGGCGGGTATACTTGCGGAATTCCACCCGGAATCCATTCAGCTTGCGCTGGCAAAGGCATTGATTCCCGCGCCCGTGCCCGGTTCGTTGAGTCCCGGATATGCCAGGAATATACGCCGCGTTTTTGAAGCCAGGAACATTTCTATTGCGGTGCTGGGCTGCTATATAAATCCCATACACCCGGACCCGGATGAACGTGAAAAAGCATTGCGCAATTTCGAGGAACACCTGCGTTATGCGCGGGACTTTGGCTGTGCTCTGGTCGGGACAGAGACAGGGTCACTTAACGCCAACTGTTCATTTCATCCTGATACAGAAAAAGAAGAAACTTTTGAGCTCTTTTGCAAATCCGCGGAACGCCTTATCAACTGCGCGGAAAAATGCGGTTCCATCGTAGCAATTGAACCCGTGGCGTATCAGCACACGATTTCAAGCATAGAAAAAATGTCGCGGCTTCTTGAACGCTTCCCCTCGCCTGCCCTTAGGGTTATTTGGGATCCGGTCAATCTGCTGCCTGTTACAGGGCTTACAGAAAGCCAGCAGAGTTTTTTTACAAGGACTCTGGATGCATTCGGCGATAAAATCGCGGCAGTTCATGCCAAGGATTTCCGCATGGAAAACGGACGTAAACTTGGAGACCTGCCCGCCGGAACAGGCGATCTGGACTGGCCCGTCTTATTGAAGTTGCTTGTGGAAAAAAAACCCAATATCGACATACTCCTTGAAAACACCACCCCCGCGACAGCGCGCGGCATTATGGCCTTCCTGCGGGAAACTGCGGACAGTGTGTCCTAAGACACTCAGTGTCCGGCGGACAAAGTATCCGGCGGACACTCAGTATCCGGCCCTTTGACAATTTAGCGGCAAAGGTTTAACGTATTATTATCTCACCACATTATCCCAGAGGAGAAAATATGAAACTGGACATACGCTATTCGAATCATCCCTGCGACATGAAACTCTACGACACAGCAAAAATGCGGGAACAATTTCTTTTTGACAAGGTTTTTGTCAAGGACGAAATCAGCCTCTGTTATACACACAATGACAGAGTGGTTTTCGGCGGGGTCTGCCCTATAGACAAAAAATTGCGGCTTGAAGGGGGCAAGGATTTTGGGAGCGATGTATTCCTTGACCGCAGGGAACTTGGCATTATCTGCATTGCAAACTCGGGAACCATTACAGCGGACGGGCAGGAATATAAAATGAAAAAGGGCGACGGCCTTTATATAGGAAAAGGAACCAAAGAAGTCGTGTTTGCAAGCGACAGCAAGGACAGCCCGGCAAAATATTACATGGCCAGCACACCCGCGCATACCACATACCCGGCTGTTCATATCCCCATAGAAAAAGCGAACCCCAGAAAAATCGGTGACCCGGCAACTTCCAATGCAAGGACTATTTACCAGTACGTTCACCCCGCGGTTTTGCAGAGCTGCCAGCTCACTATGGGTATGACCATACTTGAAGAAGGTTCTGTGTGGAATACCATGCCGGCACACACGCACGAACGCCGCATGGAAGTTTATTTCTATTTTGATTTGAAGGATGGGCAGGTGGTCTTCCATCTTCACGGCCAGCCCAATGAGACACGCCACATTGTAATGAAGAACGAAGAATCGGTTATTTCACCTTCGTGGTCAATTCATTCTGGAACAGGAACCGCAAGTTATACTTTTATCTGGGCAATGGCCGGTGAAAATCAGGTCTTTGACGATATGGATACAATTCCGACAGTGGAATTAAAATAGGAGGACATGATGAGTTTTTTCGATGCGTTTTCTTTGAAAGGAAAGACCGCCTGGGTTACAGGCGCGTCTTACGGCATAGGTTTTTCCATTGCGGAAGCTTTGCACGAAGCAGGTGCCGCAATAGTGTTCAACGATATTAACCAGGACCTGGTCAACAAGGGTCTTGAAACCTACAAGGCAGCCAACATTCCTGTCCACGGTTATGTGTGCGACGTTACAGACGAAAACGCTGTTAACGCAACAGTCGCGGCAATAGAAAAAGACGTTGGTGTTATTGACATACTCGTAAACAACGCGGGCATCATCAAAAGAATTCCCATGGTAGAAATGAGCGCTGCGGAATTCCGTCAGGTGATCGACGTAGACCTTAACGCGCCCTTTATATGCGCCAAGGCTGTTATACCTTCAATGCTAAAAAAAGGCGCAGGTAAAATCATCAACATCTGTTCCATGATGAGCGAGCTTGGGCGCGAAACTGTAAGCGCCTACGCGGCTGCCAAGGGCGGACTTAAAATGCTTACGCGTAACATTGCAAGCGAATACGGCGAAGCCAATATACAATGCAACGGCATAGGCCCCGGTTACATTGAAACCCCGCAAACAGCGCCGCTCCGCGAGCGTCAGGCTGACGGCAGCCGCCATCCCTTTGACCAGTTCATTATTTCCAAAACTCCGGCCGCGCGCTGGGGCACTACCAACGACCTTAAAGGCCCGGCCGTGTTCCTTGCGTCAAGCGCATCGGATTTTGTAAACGGTCATATACTCTATGTTGACGGCGGAATTCTCGCGTACATAGGCAAACAGCCCAAGTAGGGATATGCAGGTAAAACAATCAATAGAGAAACTCAGCGCCAATATAAGGCATCTGATTTCGGTAGATGAAAAAAAACTGGAATACATCATAGCCGCCTGGATTGCGGGCGGCCATGTGATACTGGCGGATTCCCACGGGGTAGGTAAAACATCGCTGGCCCGCGCGCTCGCATTTTCAATAAAATGGCGCAGCGAAGATATGCGTATCTCAGGTACTGACAATGTCACGGACAATGTCATGATGGAAGGTTTCAGCCGTATTCAATGTACGGTAGACCTTTTGCCGCAGGACATACTTGGGTACAACCGTTTCATTGGCCATACAGGCGAGCTTGCGTTTAACAAAGGCCCTGTGTTCGCGCATTTTGTACTCTGCGACGAGATTAACCTTCTTACGCCAAAAACCCAGGGCAGTTTTCTACAGGTAATGGAAGAACAAAGCGTTACCATCGAAGGAAAACATTATCCCCTGCACGATCCTTTTTTCATCATCGCCACAATGAATCTGCGCGGCGCACATCTCTTTCCCCTGCCCATACCGCAGCTTGATCGCTTCATGCTCCGCCTTTCTCTGGGTTATCCGTCAGAAGAAGATGAAAAGGCTATCATCGAAAAGCACGGACGCATAGATGCATGGGACGGATTCAAAAGTGTTATTGACAGCGGCGATCTTATACAATGGAAAAAAATGGTAGACCAGATTCAGATTCATAGTGATGTGTCTTCGTATATTGTGGCCTGTGTCAGGCAGACGCGGTCACACCCTGACATAGAAAGTCCCGCGAGTCCAAGGGCAGGTGTGCGGATTTCTCGTCTTGTGCGTTCACTTGCGCTCTGCCGCGGTCTTGATTATGTGCCTATAGATTTTGTAAAAGAAACTTTTATTCCGGCCATGGCACACCGCATCATTACCCGCGATCCTTCAATTCCGCCTGAAGTACCTTTGCAGAAAATCCTTGACACAGTGCCGGTGGAACCGCGATCAATGCCATGAAAAAACACAGAGGCATGGTCTTTACCGTACCGGGCCTTATACTTTTTGTTATCACTCTTGTCATTCTAATACGTTCTCTTTCTGCGCGGAATGTCTACGAGATTTTTCTTTCTGCATTGGCTTTGCTTTTTATTGGTGCTATGGGTATTGCGGGGCGGTTTGCGCTTCGGCGGCTTACGGGTATTGAACCTTTATGGAAAGCTCCGCATCCGCTTTCAGCATCTTCTGCGGGTTATGCCACAGCTGAATGGCGCATAACATGCCCTGCTGTCAAAATACCCTTGTTTTTTAGGCTTCATTTTCTTGCAAGAGGACGTTTTTTTCCAGAAGGGATTCAGAACCATAATGGAACTGGTTCCAAGGAAACTGGTTTCCACGGCTGCGCTGTTTTCGCGGAGACTTCATTTTCACGTAAGAGTAATTCCGCAAATCTGCATTTAAGTTTTCCGCTTGGAGGATTTTTTAGGGGAGATGGTTCATTCAGGTTAAGGGATATTTTTGGGATATTTTCTTTTTACTGCGGCGTTTCCTCCGGTCAAACAGTGAAAATACAAAGCGCTCCGTGCGGCACAAAAGCCATAAGGATCAATGCCTTGTCCGGTGCAGAAGATAAACGCAACAAAAGTTCGAGCGACGAAGAACGTTATTATATGAGGGAGTACGCACCGGGCGACCGCTTACGCGACATCAACTGGAAAAGCTCGGGGCGCATTGATACCTTGATTACAAGGATATCACCTGAAACCCAGGAAAAGGTAACGCGTATCGAAGTGTACTTCCGTAACTACGGCCCGGCGCGCGCCTCTATACGGGAGCTATGGTTACTTGACAGGGCCAAGGCGCGTCTTGCGTGGTTTATGCGCAGTGTTAAAGACGAAAACTCATCTTTTGTTTTCGATGTCAGCGCGGCGGGAAGAAACTGGGAGCTGGGCTCTAACGATGAAATTGATGCTTTTCTTGAGGAGCTTGCGGCTATACCTTTTTCCAAAGCGGCAAATGAAAGTTCCATTGACAGCGAAAATCAAAAAAACGAAATATATGTTTTTTCGACTGCATGTGATACTGGCCTTAACAGTTTTTTGATCTCAAGGCAGACACAGGCCCTGACTCTTTTTATCGTTCGGGAAAGAACCAAAAGTGATATGCAGCATGAGTGTGACTGCCTGCGTCTGCGTGATTTTCCGGGCGGCGGCAGTCTACCCATGCCGCAATGGTTCTTCAACAGAAAAGCGTTAGCTGCAAGCGCTCCTTCAGGCAGGGCGATCATAGACTACGCGGAGACGCGCTTATGAAAAAATCTGGCGCAATAAAGCCGCATGGCGAAGCAAGGCAACCTGGCATAACAAGGCAGCCTTCTATCATACTCTTTTGCCTGCGCCTCTTTTTTTATCTGAGCGTTGCAGCCCTCCTGCTCCTGCATCCGGGGATTACAGTTTCCTATGATCGCACAGGTATTATACAGTGGTTTATTATTATCCCCTTTGCGGCTCTTGCCGCCTTCACACCAATACGGCAAGGCAAATTACTCTACAAGCTGGTTATTACATTTGTACCCATCTGTCTGCTTTCATTCTGGGCCTGCGGTTTTACAACCCTTGTGTTCCCCCTCATTTTTGCGGGACTTTTAAGTTTTACACTAAGCCTGCTCCTCTTTCATTATCCGCGCTGGGGTAAAGTTTCTGTGCTGGAGCCTTTTTTCCTTGCCTGGGTATGTTTCCGCCTTCTTGTTTTTTCACGTTCAGGAGAAGATGCCGCGGGTGAAAGTTACGGCCTAACGCAGTTTATTCTGATCTGGACAGCGATAGTTTTTCTTTTTCACAGCGCGACCGTGTACCTTTGTCTTTTTCCCGCAGGGCAGCGAGGGATAAACCGTGAAGCCCTGGTTGCAGGACTTGCGGGAGCCGCCGCGCTGGTGCTCGTGATCTTTATACTGCCCGCTGATTTTGTCCGTAATGCGGTTATTTCCAATCTGGTTCCTGACAGAATAGACAGACGAACCAGGTCCTCTGACAATGATTGGGGCATACCCGATAACGGGGGCGGAAGACGGCAGGGCCGTATGGTCGTTCCCGGCGATGGCAGCGGGCAGACACCGTCTTTGCGCAGCCTCGCCGAACGTGATTGGCCCGGCAATTACGGCAGAGACGGGCAAAGCTCTGACAACGAAGGCGACGGAGAAGGCGGCTCGCGGCAACAGTACACAGTAATGGTGGTAGCCTCCAAAAATGAACCTGTGTACATGGCGAACTCCATAAGGGGCCGCCTTGATTCTGCGGCGGGTTTTCTTATAAGCCATGATGAGCTTCTTAACCAGCTTCCATCACAGCGTTTCTTTGTAACATGGACTGACAGTGAGCCTGTATATGACATCGCGCGTGAATCGTGGGAAGTGTTCGCGCTCTCAACCCTTTCGCAAAAGTATCTGCCGTATAGACCATCTGCCATTGATCCGACTATACAAAGTGAAAATACCGGCCCCTCCCGTTACATACACCGTGTTGTTTCGAACGTTCATCACGACGATCCTCTGCGCCTGCTCCGCGTGCCGGTCAGGGAACAGCTAAGCCCGCTTGAAAAAATTGAGCTTGCGCCATATCTCGAAATCAATCTTGATGAGGCTGACCGGCAGATTTTCGATGCGCATCTGGATCGTGTTCTTGCGTCGTGGGATGCGCGCAGGATTATTCAAATGGGCCAAACACAAAACGAGTATATGGAAAAAATAGTGGCAATACTACTTGGGTTTTCCGATTTCCAGTATAACGCTACCAACCACAACAACAGTGCCATTTCGGATTTAGTTAACTTTATTGCCAACACCAGAAGGGGCGACTGCGTTGAGTTTTCAAACTGCGCTGCTTTGCTTGGCCGTTTGGCTGGCATACCGTCAAGGGTGGTAACTGGTTTTCTGGCAGCAGAAAACCTCCAAACAACAGCGCATTTACGCGGCCTTGCGGCCCTGCGCGCGTCCATTCCTTTTCTTAGGGAATTTCCCTTTGACGATCTTTTCCTTGTGACCGATGCCCACGCACATTCATGGACGCAGTTTTACATACCAGAATACGGCTGGATTGATTTTGAAGCAACGTCATTCGCTATCCCGCCTGTTGGTTCTGGTGACGCAAACATGAGGGATGTTGTAATCCCACGTCTGGATGATACGCAGGTATTCTCGCGCGTCCGCTCTTTTCCATGGGGTATAGTGCTGCGTGCATTGCTTTACATGCTGGTGCTGGCTCTGGTTGCGGCTTACGCATTAAGGTACGGGAGGGAAGCGTTCTTGGTTATGGGCGTTAAAAAAGGAGGCCCAATAGGTGCCAGGCACCTTTATTTGCTGCTGCTCGCGCGTCTTGCCTCTGACGGCAAACCAATTAAGCCCGTATCAAAAACCGCACCTGAATACGCGAGCGCACTTTTCGCCAACGCTAAAACGATTAATAAAAACGCGCCGCTCTCCCCTGAAGCAGCCCAGTCTTTTGCCTCTTTTGCGGAAATCTACACAGAGCTCCGCTGGCGGGAATTTGCCGATAAAAGCGAAGAAGATAAACGTTTTGAAGCTCTCAAAAATGAATACAGGAACATACTCGATCAAAACACACGCAAAGGCCCTGTAGCTTTTGTTATCCGCATTTTTAGTTTGCGGGGGCTCGCGTATTTATGAAAGGCAAACAAAGTGGTTTAATAAGATCGAGCATAATGAGAAAAATAAATGTTACGAGTAAGGCGATCGATAGTTTTATTTCTTTCTCCGTGCCTTTGCACCCCAGCAAGAAGTCTTTAAGAAATTGCTTCTTGTTAATTTCTCTCCTTCTTTCCTTTTCCTCTTGTTCCCGCCGCGCTGACTGGGTGCAGTTCAGGGGAGAGGGAGGCCGCGGGGTCAGCTCCACACGCATATCACCTCCGCTTGGCGTGCGATGGAAAATAAAACTACAGCCTGATAACGAAAAAATCGATGCCATGAACCCGCCAGTGGTAATCGGTAACACTATCTATTTTGGTTCGGATGACGGTAATTTCTACGCGCTTGATGCAGAAAGCGGTTATATGCGCTGGGTATTCAGAAGCGGCGGAGAGATCAACTCAATTCCTTATGTTGACAACAGGCAGGTGTACTTTGGCAGCAAGGACGGCAAACTTTACGCACTGTCGCGCGAAACAGGGGAAGAAATCTGGACTTTCAGGACCAGAAGTCAATTAAACTCACAGGTGGAGCGCTACGGTGATTATATTATTTTTGTAGGTGACGCTGACGCTGTGTATTTTCTTTCACCGGACGGGGAAGAGCAATTTAAAGTTAATAATCCAGGCTGGTATCATTTTACTTTTTTAATGGCAGATGATGTAATGTACTTTGCAACAGGGCCGCGTGTTCAGGATGTGGGGCCCTTTGATCTAAACACGCGCGAGTTTCTCTGGTTTGTTCCTTACCATGAAATCCAGGCTACATGGTATTCATTCCCGGGAATACGAAAAGATCTGCTCTACTTTGGTACTGCCGAGATTTACTACGGCACAGAATTGGGATACTACGCTTTTGAGCGCCGTACAGGAAGAATGATATGGGAGCAGCATTACGAAGGGGTCTTCACAAACCCTGCTTTTGACGATTATGCAGAATGGGAATATTTCTTTAGGAACATGGTGATACTTGATTTCCTTGCACCCACGATATGGCGCGATCTTGTTATCTATACCGGCGGCGACTCAGTTGCCCGTGCCTTTGATGCAGAAACAGGAAAGTTGCGCTGGGAGCGTGTGTTTGATACGCCCATTGCTTCTTCTTCAACAATCGCGGGCAGCCGTGTCTACTTTGGACTAATGGGTGATGACGTGAATCCTTCACGGCTTGTTTGCCTTGAAGCCCGCGATGGGAGGCTCCTCTGGTCTATGGAAACAGAAGGCTCCCTCCTGTCCGCTCCTGTTATCGCGGGAAAAAGAATTATCTTCGGCACTGATAAAAGTGTCTTCTATGTGCTTGAGGAAGTGTTCTAGGGGTGTGGGTTCTGTTTACTTTGTTTTTATTTTGCGTCCTCTATGCCGCGCAAAAACTCACGCGGCGAAATGCCCAGAACTTTTTTGAAAACCTTGCTGAAGTAAAAGGCGTTTTCAAAACCCAGTTTCTCGGCAATTTCATAGACAGGGCCTTCTCCGCGCGCTAGCATTTCCTTTGCAGCGTTAATTCGCTCCATGGTAATATATTCGATAAAGCCTGTTCCGGCGTATTTGGTAAACAGGCGGCTTAAATAGTTTGGGCTGAAATTAAAAACAGCTGCGACCTCCGGGAGCGAAAGGCGTTTCCCAAGGTTGCTGCGTATGTAGTCGCGCACATTTGCTATTACCTGCTGCTTGTAATTCTGCCGCTGTGACACAAGTAATTCACAGCAGCCTTCACCAAGCCTATTAAGCCAATTCAAAACCGATTCAGTAGAATTCATTCGGTAAATGCTTCTAAAACCTTCGTCTTCATCGCGGAATATAAGAGAGACCATTTCGTCTCCTTCGGGAAGCAGCGAAACCGCCATGTACAGAACACTGGAGGCTGCATCAACCGCTTCAAGCAACAGGCCGGGCCTTTCTGCAAAGTGCGCGTTTATCCCGTTGATTACATCGCGAAAGGCGTTGGTATCAAGTTCTTCAAAGGCACGGCGTATATCAGACCTTATGTTTCTGAACTCAAATTCGCCGTCTGTCTGCATTGGTACAGATTGATGATACATCTCATCGCCAGAGTACCTCTCATAAAAAACCAGAGGGCTTTGGCTGGTAGTTTCGCGGAAAATCTTTCTTGCAGAGAAATAACTTTCATCCAGTTTGTAAAGGTCTGGAACGATTTTTCCAAAAGCCATACGCGTACTGACATTAAAATAGTCATGTACAATTGAAATAGCCTTTGAAAGCTCATCTTCAAGGGCATTCCGCCATTTTGCCTGTTCCGCAGACTCAAGACAGAAAACAAACGTAAAATGGCGTATATCAAGCACTGTCGCATAACAGGCGTACTTTTTTTCAAGCACTTCCCTTAGCATTTCTATGCTGCTTGAATAAAGTGAAAACGGCTTTTCACCGGCCGCCTTTATTTCAGTGTCCGCGATCTCACCCAACAAGACCGCGTAGGCAGAGGCCGTAAAATCAAGGCCCAGGTCTTCTTTCTGCGCCAGATACTGCTCGCGGCTTTCAAAAAGGTTGTTGTAGAGCCTTAAAAAAAACTTCTCCCTAAAGCCCCTAATGCTGCTTCTTCGTTCTACGTTATCGCCCCGGAGCAGGTTAAGCATGGAAAGTGCTTTTGCGACTGACGCAGAAAGTATCTCTGGCGTTAGTTCCAGTTTGACAAGGTAATCCACGGCCTGGAAAGAAATTGCGCGGCGCACAAACTGATATTCTTCAAAACTGGTTAGTATGATAAAAAGCGGAATCTTGCCGTATTTTTCCGCGCATTCTTCCGCAAGTTCAAGTCCAGTCATTAAAGGCATTTTAATATCGGTAATAACGATTTCTGGCCTGTGCTTTTCGATCATTTCTGCGGCCTGCTTTCCGTT
>Ga0082212_10011467_pt1 | contig 11243 bp, 5 predicted proteins | sample TergutNt197P3_FD_71548 | JGI IMG/M metagenome (GOLD analysis project Ga0082212, IMG submission 71548) | Neocapritermes taracua P3 segment gut microbial communities from Petit-Saut dam, French Guiana - Nt197 P3 | ecosystem: Host-associated > Arthropoda: Insects > Digestive system > Gut ... | reverse complement strand
TTGACGAATCCATGCTCACCGGAGAAAGTATGCCGGCAGACAAGAAGCCCGGCGATCGGGTTTACGGAGCGGCCATCAACGTCAACGGCGTTATACGCTTTAAGGCGGAAAAAGTCGGCAGCGAGACCGTACTGGCGCAGATCATAAAACTGGTAGAAGACGCCCAGGGCTCCAAAGCGCCGATTGCGCAGACGGCGGACATAGTGTCCGGCTATTTTGTACCCATTGTATGCGTCATTGCGGCGGCTGCCGGCATCGCGTGGTTCGCTGCGTCCGCCTCCGGTCTTGTTACTCCGCCCGAAGGAAAATCTGCCCTGGAGTTCGCCCTTATGATTTTTATCTCTGTGCTGGTTATCGCCTGCCCCTGCGCCCTGGGTCTTGCCGCTCCCACGGCGGTAATGGTGGGAATCGGCAAGGGCGGGGAAAACGGCATTTTGATCAAAAGCGGCGCGGCGCTGGAAACCGCCCACAGGATTCAAACGGTTGTGTTTGACAAAACCGGAACAATCACCGAAGGCAAGAGCGAAGTTACCGATGTGATAGCGGCTGAAGGAACGGAAGAAAACCATTTATTGCAGATAACAGCTTCCGCCGAAAATGGAAGCGAACATCCGCTGGGCCGTGCCATTGTGCAGGGTGCACAAAAGCGGGGGCTTGCACTGCTTGATACCGAAAAGTTTACGGCAATAACGGGCCTGGGCATTGAGGCTGTCATTGACGGCGTTTCGGTTTTAGCAGGTAACAGAAAATTCATGGACGAGCGGAATATCCGCCTTACGGAACTTGAAGCCGATTCAGACCGGCTGGCGGCGGAAGGGAAAACGCCTGTGTACGTTGCGCTTAACGGAAAAATAGCGGGAATTGCAGCGGTTGCGGATGTACTGAAAAAGAGCAGTAAAGAGGCTGTCGAGCGGCTTCATAAAATGGGGATTAAAACCGTCATGATCACGGGGGACAATAAAAAGACCGCCGCCGCTATCGCCAAACAGGCGGGCATTGACCAGGTGCTTGCGGAAGTTCTGCCAGGGGGCAAATCCGCCGAAGTGAAGAAACTGCAGGACGAAGGCCTGAAGGCGGCGATGGTAGGCGACGGCATAAATGACGCTCCGGCGCTGGCGCAGGCCGACATCGGCATCGCCATTGGGAGCGGAACCGATGCAGCAATGGAGTCGGCGGATATCGTTCTTATGCGAAGCGATCTGCTTGATGTTGCCGCGGCTATAAACTTAAGCAAGCGGACGATTCGTACCATAAAGCAAAACCTGTTTTGGGCGTTTGGGTACAATGTGCTTGGTATTCCAATCGCAGCAGGTGTGCTGTACGCATTTGGAGGGCCGCTGTTAAACCCAATGTTTGCCGCCGCCGCCATGAGCATGAGTTCTGTATCGGTACTTGCCAACGCTTTAAGGTTAAAAAGATTTAAGGTTTCGGCTTGCTGATTTCATAATGAGGCGCAGTCATATCAATACCGGTTTCTTTAAAACCGTTCTGTATATTCTCATAAAGCATGGTATAAATGGCAGGAACCTTGTCAACTTCTTTCGTGTAACAGTTGATCTGATAACGGGCGTAAAAATCGTCCAGGGCTGTTTGCAGTACAAAAGGCTTGGGCCTCTTCTGTACATGATCCGTGGCAAGAGCGGCGGCTATTAATATCTCGTGAACTGTCTGCCAGGGCGTAGCATAGCCAAAGGTAATTTCCGCGTGAATAATTAACCCTTCTTCGTCTTCATCTGATGATGTATTGTAATTGATAATACTCGATCCCAGAATCATCAAATTGGGAAATGTAACATATTCGTTTTTATGGGTTTTTAAACGCACCACCATCAGATTTTTTTCCACTACAAAACCGGTTATCTCCTTGATCTGCACTCGGTCGCCGATTTTAAACGGCCGCATATAGGTGATAACCAGCCCCGCCACAAGATTACCGATGGCGGACGAAGACCCCAAAGAGAAAATAATACCGACAAAGACCGAAACTCCCTGGAAAATCCTCGATTCCGAGCCAGGCAGATACGGATATATAATCGCAACGGTAAATGCCAGCAGAAGCACCTGCAAAATTTTATAGGTGGGATACGCCCAATCCGCATAAAAACCGGGTATCACCAATTTACCCTTTGAAATCTGGGTAGAGAAAAACTTCAGCGCTTTTAGCACATAACGGGTAACGACTACGATGACAATTATCGCAAACAGATTGGGAATGTATTTTACCGCAGTAATGGCTATATCTTTCAGGGGCGTAAGTATATAGCCGAATAATGTAACGGCCAGGTTTCTTGTGGCGGGAAAAAGGCTGAATACGATTGGCACCGTCATAAAAAGCTGAATGACCGTGATTACATATTTCAGTATCCGCATAAGAAACTGAATTATCTGGATAATCTGTTTAGTCGTTAGAAGTTTAAGTTTCTTTACGGTTAGGGGTTTTATTTTCTCTCCGCCGTCATGTTCGATTTTTTTATTCAGCCGTTTGAAAATATACCAGACGCCCCAAATCAACAGAGCCTGACCCAAAATTATAGCCAGGGCAATCCCGTACCTTAGGGCAAAGTGCATCCCCTCTTCAATTTCATCGATTACAGCTTCTTCCACGGTTTCCACTGCAGGTTCATCCAAAACTTTTTCAGGCTCGGCGGCAGGCAAGGGCGCAGGTGCGGGAGCAGAAACGCTTTCTGTTATCTGCTGTAAATCATCGTCTTCCTGGGCTGATAAAAAAGCCGCAGAAAATAATAACATAACGACTGTCAAAAAAACGAAAAATTGCTTCATAATACTCCCTTTACTAAAAACAGCTTGCAATCGCACCTTCAAAAGCTTCCAACTGCGCCGGAATAACAGCGATTGGATCGCATCTTTTTTGGAGCGCCAAAAGCGGCTGCGGTACGGCGGCAGTCTGCCCGGTCGCTTCCTTTACCGTATTCGCTTCCCTTGCGGGATGGCCGGTGGCAAGAACCACGGTATGTGCATGGCCTTTCCAATTATTAGCCACAATAACCTTCTCAGCCGCCGCAAAGGCGACAGCGGTATGGGGATCAATGTGCATCCCGTACTTTTTCCATACCGAATCCATTGTTTTTAGAGTCTGCTCATCGCCGATTGAGGCGGGATGCACCATGTTGTGCATAACAGCGGGAGCCTCATCGTAAAAAGATGCAAGGCGTTCGTAATTTGAAGGAATACTTACATCCAGAGCCGGAGAGTTGGTAGCAACAAGGGGGCGCGGGACAAAAGGCTTGCCGCGGATATAATCACCAAACGCATTGTTTGCGTTCATGGCGGCGATAAAACCGTTCACCGGCATCCCGAATTTCCACGCATAGAGGCCGGCGATAAGATTGCCGAAATTCCCCGAAGGCACGCTGAAAATTAAATCCCCGGTAAGGGTATTCTTGATCTGGGTAAATGCGTAGAGGTAATAAAAAACCTGGGGCAAGAGCCTGCCGGCATTAATCGCATTGGCGCTGGTTACATTGTACCTCTCAGCGAATTCCCGGTCATTTATTGTCTCTGCAATCAAACGCTGGCAATCGTCAAACGTCCCCTTTATCTGAATGGGGATGATGTTCCCTCCGTTGTGTGCAAAGGCCGAAGGGTCAAGACCGCGGATCTGCCCCGACGGATACAGTAGAACCAGTGAGACGCCCTTGCGCCCGCTGAAAGCATGGGCCATGCTTGCCCCGGTATCGGCCCTGGCAGCGGAAAGGATCATTGCGGAGTCATTCATCAATTCCTCAAACATCGCGGAAAGGAAGGCAATGCCGAAATCCTTGAAACCCCCGGTCGGCCCCTTGTACAGGTTAAGGAGGGAAAAATCCTCATCAAGCCGGATCAACTCAGGCTCAAAATCGTAGGCGCTTGCCGCCGCCTTTGAAGCAGAAACAGGGTCAAGTTCGCCTTCCAGCAGGGCCGGCGCCGCTGCCGCTACCAGTTCACGGAAAGCCGTTTTTTCATCCATGGGTAAAAATAACTGCCGAATGTCCATAACTTTGTCGAGAACATAGAGGCCGCCGTCAGAGGGCAGGCAGCGAAACACAGCCTCTTTAAATGTAACCTGTGGACTTTTTAACTTTGTGGAACGAAACTTCATCTGAAATCATTTTATAGTAAAAAATGGATTTTTTAAAGGGTGAATTTTTAAACAAGGTAGGTTATAATATTAACCATGAATATCGAATTTTATTCCCTCGGCGCGGCCGAAGAGGTTACAGGTTCCAAGCATGTGCTTGAGATTGACGGGAAAAGTTACCTTATTGATTGCGGTGCTTTTCAGGGTTCCAGAGCTGAAGCGGAGCGCAAAAACCGGGACTTTGGTATTGCGGTTGACCGCATTGACAGCGCCATTCTGACCCACGGCCACCTTGACCACTGCGGTCTTTTGCCGCTGCTGGTAAAACAGGGCTACAAGGGGAATATCTACGCCACGCCGGCGACAAGGGATATTGCCAGCCTAATCATGATGGACTCTGCGAACATTCAGGCCCGTGATGCAAAATACCTGAAAAGCCAGGCTCAGAAAAAGGGAGAAAAATTCGACTGGACTCCGCTTTATACCGAACAGGATGCGATTGCCGCTGTTGGTCAGACAATAGGAGTTTCGTATAACAGGCCCATGTTGATCGGCGACGGAGTAAGCATGGAATTTCACGATGCCGGGCACATCCTGGGGTCGGCGATGGCTTCCATCACAATTAAGAAAGGCGGCGAAGAGGTTAACATCCTTGCCTCCGGCGATCTGGGCCGCAAGGGAAAGCCCATCATCCGCAACCCGGCAATTCCCTCTGCCGCCCCGGACTATATCATCCTTGAGAGCACCTACGGCGACCGCCGCCACGACTCCACCGATGACGCGATTAAAAAACTCGCAACCCTGGCAAAGCGGACCGTAGAAAAAAAGGGAAAGATACTTATCCCGTCGTTTGCCATTGAGCGCACCCAGGAACTGGTCTACTATTTCCACCTGTTGGTTGATGAGGGCATAATTCCCGAAATACCGATTTTTGTGGATTCTCCGATGGCGACTAACGCGACGACGATTTTCCAGGTACATCCCGAATGTTACGGTGAAGAGATAAAAGAGGCGTTTATCAAACACCATAAAAACCCGTTTGGTTTTAACAGTCTGCACTTTACCACCGGCGTTCAGGAATCCAAGGCGCTGAACGATCACAAGGGGCCGCTGATTATCATTTCCGCAGACGGAATGTGCGAAGCGGGGCGTATCCAGCACCACCTTATTCACAATATTCAGGATCCCAACACCACCATCATGACCGTCGGCTACATGGCGGAAAACACCCTGGGGCGGCGCATCCGCAACCGCGAGGGCGAGGTAAAAATCCACGGCGAATGGTTCAAGCTCAAAGCCCAGGTGGAAGAGATTAACGCCTTCAGCGCCCACGCCGATTACCACGAAGCGCTGGAATGGCTCAAGGCTCTGGACACTTCCCGCCTGAAAGGGATACTGCTGGTTCACGGCGAAAAGAAAGCGCAGGCGTTCCTTAAAAAATACCTTCAGGAGAACGGGTTCCCGAATACGGAAATTGTAAAGTACGGGAAAACTTACGAGCTGAATTGACATTTTCATCATCTAACGATGTTTTCTCATGGCTGTCGCAGTTTATCAATCTTGAACGGGGGCAAAGGGTAAAAAGTTTCCGCCTTGACCGGATGGAAGCCCTTACAGAACTTGCCGGCCGCCCCGAACAATGCGCGCCCTCTATTCACATAGCCGGTTCCAAGGGAAAGGGATCGGTTACCGGAATGTTAGCCGCCATGCTGGAAGCGGACGGCCGCCGCACCGCCCGTTATATGTCTCCCCATGTAATTGACATTCGCGAACGGCTCTGTCTGGGAAACAAATATTTTGATGAAGAAATCTACCGCACTGCGGGCGATGAACTGCGTGAGATCGCGGAAGAAAAACTTCCTGCATTGAAAAACCGGCTTTTCGATCCCGCAAGCGAAGAGGGGGAAGCCCCTACATTTTTTGAACTGCTGACAATGTATTTCTTTCTCTGCGCCCGGCGTGCACACTGTGATGTAATGGCAGTGGAAACCGGCATGGGCGGCAGGCTGGATTCAACCAACGTGCTTAATCCCCTGGTTAGTGTAATAACCATTATTGAACTGGAACATACCGCCTTTTTAGGCGGCACCATCCCGGCTGTTGCACAGGAAAAAGCGGGAATCGTTAAAACCGGCAAGCCGCTGATTTTGGCAAAACAGAGCGAAGAAGCTCTGGAAATTTTCAGGAAAAAAACAAAGGAAAAACGCAGCCCGCTTGTGTATCTTCCCGAAGCAGTGCAGCTGTCCAATATAAAAGTAAAACCGGATGGTACGGATTTTACCGTTACATTTAACGAATCAATTCGGGGCGTTTTCTTTACTACTCCTCTCGATCTTTCAATTCCAATACCGGGAAAAGTTTATGCGGAGAATGCCGCCCTTGCCATTGCGGCTTTGAAAACCGCTTTTCCCCAAATCGGGGAAGAAGCAATCCGCCGGGGATTGAAAAACTTTGACATTCCCGCCCGCTTTGAAAAAATTACCGAAGAGCCTCTGCTCATCATTGACGGCGCGCACACACCAGAAAGCCTCGCCCTCTGCGTTGAAACCTTCTGTTCGCTGTACGGCACGGGCGGCGTCCTGATCTTTGGGTGCGCCGCTGACAAAGACGCCGCGTCAATGGCGGAAATCGTGCTTCCATATTTTGCGAAGATCATTATAACCACTCCGGGCGCTTTCAAGATTAGCAACCCGCAACTTGTTTACGAAGCATTTTTAAAAGCAGCCTTTTCCGCAGGCGCAGAACGGGGCAAAACAATGCTGGTAAAAAACACAGAGGAAGCAATCCGTCAGGCGCAGACGCTGGCGCACAGGGAGAAACTTCCCATTCTGGGCGTCGGATCATTTTATCTTGCATCGGAAATACGCAAATTTTTCAGGTGAGGCATTTTAATTATATCATTCTTTGCCATGTTCATTTACCGCTTGTTTTTCCAATTTCTGTTTTGCCTTGAACAGCATCATGCTGACGCGGGAAAGAATATTCACTTCGTTATCACCCGATGTTTCAATAGACAAAAAGTTCAGATTCGGATACATTGCAATAATTTTACTTTGAACGCCGTCTGAAACACCGTTTGAAGGCATACAGCCGAATGGTTTTACAGAAATAAATCCGTCAATTTTATTATGATAATAAATCGCTTCTGCAATTTCCAAATTTCCCTCTCCGCCGAAAATTGAGGTGTGATAATGTTCATGTCCAAGTTTTGCAAATTCATCCAAATCGTGAATTTTGCCCCGTCCGCCAAATTGTTTTTGATTGAAAAAGAAATTCAAAAAATTATATGCCGCTTTTATAAAAGAATTTGAAAAGTTTTGTCTTTTGATATAATTTTTACAAAATTTCGCGTCTTTATCGTTTTTTGCGTATTTCAAATGCTCAAAGTATCGGTAATTTTTGCTCCAGCCCTCATAAATTCCGCGCTGAGTCACCATTCCGGGAATCACTTCGCAGCCCTCATCGGCGATGAATCTTCGTAAATTGTAATTTCCGTCGCCGTGAGCCAAATTCGCAAATATTTCACCGGTTACAAAAATCAACGGTATTTTCTTTTTTACCTTTTCGATTTTTGCGATTTTTTTTCCGGCTTTGAACAACGCAACCGGCAGCCTGAAAAGATAAAAGTGACTCATAAACGCGTTTAAAATATCCTTTCTGCATTCGTCAATGATCTTTAATGCGGCGGTTTTGTCTTTGGCATACGGACGTACCGCACATTCTGCAATATGAATAAAATCGCCCAAAATGAAACTTATAGCGACATGGATTTTAAAATACGGCGAGAATTTGAACGCAGAATTTTTTGGCACCGGCGGATCCTGAATAATATCAGAATTGAAAATCAAAATCCTGAAATCTTTGAAACCTATCGCATTGGCTACTTTTAAATATTCCTCGGGATACATTCCGTATCTGCAAGGCCCGCACTGCCCGCCGCCGGAAAGAAAAACATATTTATTAACAATTTCTTCTTTGATCAAATGTTCTTCTTTTTCAATCCGCAAAAGCTCGTCAATAAAAGTTCCAAGCGTAAAATACACGGGATTGCACTGCATTCGCGTTCCGTATTCGCGGCCTAGCAAAAAATCATCTTTTGTGTGATTTCCCAAATCCCGGTATTTGTAACCGCGATGGTGAAAATATGCCTGCAAAAAGTACGATTTATTTTCTTCAACATAATTGAAAAGTATTGTGACATTTTTCCTGTCTTTCTTGTCCCAAACCGGATTTTTTAATCCTTCCCACTGTTCTGTTTTTACAAATTTAGGCGGGATTATTTTTTTCATTTTTTCCCTCCTAAATTTTCCCGTTCATATTCTTTCAAAAAGTAATCGGCTGTTTCAATACGAATTTTGAATGTTGAACTCGGCTTGTTTTGATCAATATCGTGAAAAATAAAATGAGGCGTTCCTGAAGTGTCAAGAATTTGATCAATATAATTATAAGTCGGAGCATCGTGTCCGCATTTAAAGGATGATAAATCCACAGCCGCCAAATTTGGATGGCGGGCGGCAATTTTAGCAGCCCAAATTTTATGATTTGTATTCCGGTTAAAATTACGAATCCAAACATCATTGATATCTTTGCTTATCTTCTCATTCTCAAACAGTTGCGACAGGAATTCGTTATCCGTCGGAATCGACTCAATGGTGAAAACCGGATAGCCGCATTTACGAAACTCTTCGGGGATTTTGTGGTTAAGGCCGAAATCGTGATGATACGGATGCCCGATTAGCAAAATTCCGACCCTGTCTTCTTCGATCAGATTATTCATTGTCTGTACAAACATTTCCCGTTGTTTTGCCAAATATTTTTGCAATGCAATAACGCCGTTATTAAACGCCCAGGCGTTTTCATCGCGGGTAATGTGCAATTTTTCGGCAAAATACGCGTACATTTTATCGCACGCTTCAACATATCTGTCCATGTTCAATGAAGGGTCAAAATACGCGACATTTTTCTCTTTAAAAATATCTTTATCCTTCTTCGTGAAAACCGCTTCGACAACTTCGGGCGTTCCCATTTGAATTACACAAGCCGTATTCCCAAGCGTACCCTGCACTTCGGAAACCAGGTTCGTGATTATCGGAAAAAATATCGCGTTCACATTCGGCATATTCAGCAATTGCCAGATATGGGCAGGCGCGACTTTCGCGGGAAAGCACGGATCAATCGCCCCCCATTTATTGCCGTTCTGCCACAGTTTTTGATTGGTAAAATCAGAGAAAACAACATTTATTCCCAGCGTCTGGAAGTACGCGGTGAAAAGTGGCGCAAAATAAAACATATTCAGCAGTTTTGGAATCGCGATTGTGTAACTGGCGTTCTGAGATCTTCGATCTCTTGCGTTTCTTTGAAACGGCATTTTCCATTCGTCTTTCGGCACAATTCTTTTCGAGAATTCGGGATAAAATGAACTTCTATCAATTTCTGCGCCGTGTTCCGGCAATTTTTCAAATTCAAAATGTGAAAACGCATCAACTGCCGCAATTAACGAAATATCGGGATTTTTCGCGTAAATCTCTTTGAGTTTCTGTTGTTTTTCTTTTACAACTTCGCTGTCCTGGGAGGAGCCGCTTTCACAGCCGTAACCCGAAATAAACAGTGTTTTTTTTCCGCTGTATTCTATTTCAATAAAAGTCCGTTTGCAATGATTATTACATTTTTTACAGATTGTGGTTTCATCATTTTTTGTTATAAATTCAATATTTGCCGCTTCGTTTATTCCGATAAAGGAACTCATCTCTTTTATATTCTTTCTCGCTTCCAGCGCCGCGCCGACTGCTCCGGCGATGCTTGCATATTTATGAACAAAGATTTCGGCATTCTCCACTTTTCGCTTGATAAAATCAATCTGCGACTTTAAAGCCGCCAAATTTTTTTGCGTTCCGCCCTGCAGTACATATTTTCTGCCGAATTTCGCCAGATTACTTTCCTGCACGACATAATTCCAGATATTCAGAGGAAGAACCTGCGCGAGGCCGCACATCATTTCTTCTTTTTTCCATCCTGCCTGTTGAAAATTCACCCTGTCCTGCTCCATAAAAACTGCACAGCCGTAATTAAATTTCGGAGCGGCTTTCGCTTTAAATGCATATTCCGCGTATTCTTCAAGAGGAACATTAAACTGTTCCGCCATTGCCTGTAAAAAATATCCGTTTCCCGCCGAACATTGCGTATTCAGCCGGAAATCCGCAACGCGTTTATTTTTTATGAAAAGCACTTTTATGTCCTGTCCGCCGACATCGCAAATTACATCAACATCGCCGTATAGTTCTACCGCTCCGCGAAAATGTGCAACGGTTTCTACAAGGGAAATATCCAGGTTTAAAGCTGTTTTCAGAATTTCCGATGCGTATCCTGTTGTTGCCGTACCGAGAATTTTTATTTCTGTATTATTTTCATTTTGCCAGTTTTTTATTTTCTGAAATAATAGTTTTGTGTCTTCAAGCGGGTTGCCGTTTGACAGCATATAGTCGGAATAAACTAATTCGCCGTTCCTGTCGATAATTGCTGTTTTGGTGCTTGTTGATCCGCCGTCAATTCCGATAAAAACCTCGATTTTTTGATCTTTAATACTGCGGTTTTCCAATTCCGGTACAGAATACTGCTTTCTGAAATCTTCATATTCTTTTTTATTATCAATAAGTCCTTTGTTCACTTCGCTGTTGCTTTTGTTATGCCCATTCGCAATTTTTTCATGCCAGTCTTTTTTAACATTTGAAATATGCAGGTTATGATTTTCGCGGGCGAATAAAATCGCGCCGATTGCCGCAAAAAATTGCGCTTCATCGGGGACAATTATCGCTTTTTGCAAATCAGTTTCACGCGGCGAAAATCCGTGCATTTTCCAGGTTTCGGCAATTTGCTCCCGCCACAATTCTTTTAAAACCGGGATGTATGTATTCGGCCCGCCGAGCAAGAGGACTTTGTCCGCCAGAACATTTCCGTGAACGAGAACTTCAAGGTTTTGTTTTACAATCGCGTAACACAGCGAGATGAAAATTTCTTCTTTGGAAACACCGGCTTTCAAAAGCCCGACAACATCGGTTTCGGCGAAAACTCCGCACTTTGCGGCAATGTGGTGAATCTGTTTATTTTCGAGGTTAATCTTTGAGGCATCATCCTGAGAGAGCCCAATCTTGCTGATAATTTTGTCAAT
>Ga0082212_10011466_pt1 | contig 11243 bp, 8 predicted proteins | sample TergutNt197P3_FD_71548 | JGI IMG/M metagenome (GOLD analysis project Ga0082212, IMG submission 71548) | Neocapritermes taracua P3 segment gut microbial communities from Petit-Saut dam, French Guiana - Nt197 P3 | ecosystem: Host-associated > Arthropoda: Insects > Digestive system > Gut ... | reverse complement strand
AGAAGAAGACATCGATTTCATCGCCAAACTGAGCCAGAGCGGTAGCGGCTATTTCCTGGCCTTTTTCCTGCATCCAGTCGCCGCGCTGAGCTAGCAGTTCTTTCACTTCAATACCCGCATCTGTGAGGGCTTTGATGGAGAACTCGGTGCGATACTGGGCGTCCACGTTCTCAGGATCGCCGATAATCATCACATACTCCACTACGCCGCTGCCGTTGACATCGCCATTATCCGGCAGGTTGGCGATGATCTCGCCCTGGAAGGTTCCGCTTTGACGGGCGTCGGCGCCCACATAACATACCCGGTCCCACAGGGCCAAATCCTCAGGCACAGGCTCGCGGTTGATCAGTACCAGCGGAATTTCGGCGTCTTTCGCCAGATTGATGACTGTGGATGCCGCTGAAGACTGAACCAGGTTGATAATCAACACGTCTACGCCATCAGCGATAAAGGTATTGACCTGGTTGGTCTGCTCGGCCTGGTCGCCCTTGCCGTCTACCACCGTCACATCGGCGCCATATTCCTCTTCCAAGTATTTCTGCAATTCTTGGCGATAGAGGGTCATGAAGTTATCGTCAAACTTGTAAATAGAAACTCCAACTTTAAGGGGTTTGTCCTCCGCCGAAGCGAAGGCGACCATGCCAAGCACCATGATGGCAGCCAGGGCAAAAGCCAGGAATTTTTTCATTTGGTAATCCACTCCTTTTTCTTGTTCGGGCGGTACAAGGTCCAGCCCGATATGTTTGCATTATACATGACAATCCATCAAAGAGGAATCAGACAATTCAATTTTTTCATATCAAAATTCTCTTCGCGTGGCAAAGCGGGAGGCGGGGTGTTCTGCCGCAGCGGAGAGACTTTTTGATGAAAGCCGCATTCCAAGTAGGATTTCAAAATTAAATAGTTGTATTATTGTTGACATGTGCTCCAAAACACTATATTCTAACTCCTATACCAGATTTACTAAATAAGGAGGTACCCCAGACATGAAAAAACTTGTTGCGATTCTTATGGCGGTTACCATGGCATTCTCGATGGTAGCGGCCGCGTCAGCTGAAAAGACAGAGCTGGATATCCGCGCCCTGATCTGGAAGTATGACGATACCTATGGCTCTACGGTTCGCGCGGCTATGGAGAAATATGTTAAGGAATACGCCGATGAGCTGGGCCTGACCATCAATTTCGTGATGTATGACGCTGCGGACGACATGGCCAAGCAGGTGGAACAGGCGACGGCGCTGGCAGGCGAGAAGCCGGATTTTATCATCATCAACATTGCTGAAGTGGCTTCCGGCCAGCAATTGGTGGATATGTTCACCGAAGCGGGCATTCCGTTCTTGTTCTACAACAAAGAGCCTGTGCCGGAGACCATCCAAAGCGTAGTGATTGACCCCGGTTCCATCTTCGTGGGCACCACTCCCCGCGAGGCTGGCGATATGCAGGGCGAGATCCTGGCCGATTTGTACGCGAAGGACCCGTCCATTGACAAGAATGGCGACGGTGTATTGCAGTACATCATGTTCATGGGCGAAGCGAATAATCCGGAAGCCATCGCGCGGACAAGGTACTCTGTGGAGACCGCCGAGGCAAACGGCCTAAAGATGGAACAACTGGGGGAAACGCTGGTATGCGATTGGGATCAAGCGAGGGCATATGACGCTATGACTCCCACATGGGCCAGTTTCGGCGACCAGATCGAGGTCATTTTTGTGAACAACGACATGATGGGCTTGGGCGCTGTGGCCGCGCTGCAGCAAGTAGGTTACAATACAGGCATTGATGGCGACCCCTCAATTGTCGTTATTGGCGTAGACGCAGTGGACTCGGCGCTTGAGTCAATCAAGGACGGCGGAATGACCGCAACAGTACAGCAGGACGGCGCCGCAATGGGCAAGGCGAATATCCGCCTGGCAATCAACGGCGCACTTGGAAAAGACTGGCTGGACGGAACCGATTACGTGCTGTCCGAGGACGGCTACTCCATCCGGATCCCTTACGCGAAGATCACCGAGTAATCTTTTTCCAGCTTGTACGGTGGGCGGCCATACGGCCGCCCACCGTACATTGCGCTCTGATGGGGGAAGTGCATGCAAACCATATTTCCGGATCAGGCAAGCCTTGATAGGACAGATCCATCCCTGTTAACAATGGAAGGGATCGACAAGCGTTTTCCCGGTGTGATGGCGCTCGACGGCGCGCAGCTGCGGCTTGAGGCTGGCACGATTCATGCGCTGATGGGTGAAAACGGTGCGGGAAAGAGCACTCTCATGAAGTGCCTTTTTGGGATATATAAAAAGGATGCGGGATCCATTCTATTAAATGGATGCCCGATTAATTTTTCGAGTCCTAAGGACGCGCTGGACAACGGCGTTGCCATGGTGCATCAGGAACTGAACCAGGTGCTCCGCCGCAGTGTGATGGAGAATATGTGGCTTGGCCGTTTCCCAATGTCCGGCCCCTTCGTGGATGCACGAAAAATGTATGAGGATACCCATAAAATTTTTGTCGAGTTGGGAATTGATGTGAACCCCAAGCAGATCGTTGGCGACCTTTCGGTCTCCCGACGCCAAATGGTAGAGATTGCGAAGGCCGTTTCCCATAATGCTAAAATCCTTGTGCTGGATGAACCAACCTCCTCGTTGACCGAAAATGAAGTGGAGCACCTGTTCCGCATTATGAAGAAGCTGACCGACCAGGGCGTTGGCATCATCTATATTTCCCACCGGATCGATGAGATCTTGCGTATATCCAGCGAAGTTACGATCATGCGCGACGGGCAATGGGTGGCCACGCGTAACGCGGGGGATCTGACCACCGATGAGATCATTCGGCTGATGGTAAACCGTGACTTGTCACACCGCTTTCCGGATAAAACGAACCTGCCGGGAGATATTTTATTCGAAGCGAAAAATGTTACGGGCCGATATGAGCCTACATGCCATAATGTAAGCTTCGCGCTCAGAGCGGGCGAAGTGTTAGGCGTGGCTGGGCTTGTGGGCTCACGGAGAACCGAGTTGCTATCTACGCTGTTCGGCGTGAATACCATTGCGACCGGCGAGCTTAGGCTCCGCGGTGAACCCATTAAAAATAAGACTCCTGGTGCAGCCACGCGGCAAGGATTTGCGTATTTAACAGAAGAGCGTCGTGCGACCGGTATCTTTCCGCAGGCCAGCGTGCTCTTCAACGCGATCATCGCGAATGTTCGCCGGTACGGCATGCCTTTTTTAAAAGGCCGCAAAGTCGAGGAGGATACCGACTGGGTCATCAACCTGATGCGGGTAAAGACGCCGGGGAAGCGCACGTTGATTAAGAGCCTGTCGGGTGGCAATCAGCAGAAGGTCATTATCGGGCGGTGGATGCTCACCATGCCGGATATCCTGCTGATGGACGAGCCTACGCGAGGTATCGACGTGGGCGCAAAGTACGAGATATATCAACTGATCCTTGAACTTGCGCAGCAAGGTAAGGCTGTGATGATGGTATCAAGCGAAATGCCTGAATTGGTTGGTATTTGTGACAGAATCCTCGTGATGTCGGGTGGCAGGATGGCCGGTATCCTTGAGCGCGGGAAGGATTTTGGCGGCATCGAAGGCGAGCAGGAAACGATTATGCGGCTGGCCGCACAATACGTATAGTCAAAGGGGATCGCACTATGCAAAGCACGGATAGATTGGGCGGCGCGGACATGAAACTGAATGTTAAGCGCATCGGGGAATTTCTGCTGAATTACGCGCTGTATATCATTCTGTTGCTGATTTTGACCACGGTCAGCATCATCCGGCCGGATTTTTTGAAAATCGACAATATACTGAACATCCTGAAACAAGCCTCTACCAAGGGCATACTGGCCTTAGGCTGCGCGGGCCTGATCGTACTGGCAGGCACCGACCTTTCCATCGGGCGCGTGCTGGGGCTTTCGGCGGCAGTTACCGCTTCTCTGGTACAGAAGGTGAGCTATAACTCCCGCTACTACCAGGGTATGACCGAACAGCTCCCACTGATCGTACCGCTGTTGGGCGCAATCGCTATCGGTGTGGCTTTCGGCGCGATTAATGGCTTTGGCGTTTCCAAGTTGCATCTGCACGCTTTTATAATCACGCTTGGCACGCAGTTGATCGCCTTCGGAGCGAACTGCCTGTATATAGAAGCCCAGCCGTCTGGCACAGCCCAAGCGCTCAGCACGTTTGACAGAGATTTCCTCAATGCCTCGGCAGGCAACCTGATCCGAGTGGGGGAATTGTTCCTGCTGGGTTTTGCGGTGTTGATGATTATTGGAGTCCCTTTATTCTGGACGGGAATTTCACTTCTTAAAAACCGGGAAGATAAACGTAAATTACGTAAGATAACGTTCCTGGCTTCGATGGCTGCCGTGGTAGCGCTGGCGGTCTTGCTGGCGGTCTGGTTCATGACCAATGCGAGCAATCTGCCCCCTTTGGAAACAACGGAGTATGGCAGTGTGATTACGCAAATCTGGATGACCCAAACCGGCACGAAGATCCCCAAGGTCGTGATGTACTTTCTCGGGCTTTCGATCATCATGTGGGTTGTTTGGAATAAAACACGCCTTGGCAAGAACATGTTTGCCGTAGGCGGCAACACGGAAGCCGCATCGGTGTCGGGCGTTAACGTGGCGCGTACCATCATGCTCGTATACCTGGTTGCAGGCGCGCTGTATGGTATAGCGGCGTTTTTGGAGGCCGGCCGTATTACATCCGTAGGCGCAAACACCGGTATCAACTATGAGTTGGACGCAATTTCCGCGTGCGTGATCGGCGGCGTTTCCTTCACAGGCGGCGTTGGTACCATACAGGGTGTTGTAATCGGCTCGATCATCCTACAGGCAATCAACTTCAGTTTATACTTTTTACAGGTCAACCCTTACATGCAGTATATCATTCGCGGCCTCATCATCATTCTGGCAGTCGCAATAGACGTACGTAAATATCTGATGAAGAAATAATGCAGGAAGATTTGAGAAAAAAACAGCCGGGTGAAAGAAGGATTCCCCGGCGCTATAAACTGTATGACCGCCTTCACCTGACAGTTCGCGCAGTGAACGGGATTATTTATACCCTCATAGGTTTAATCTTACTGGCTGTTCTGGTGGGGATGCTAATCCGGTAAACGAGCCTGCTGTGGCGGTCTGTAGCGCTTCGGGGTTACAAAGAGGGTTTGTGGGAGGCGAAGCGGCCTCTTTTTATACCTTGATAAATCTGCCGTAATTGTGTAAAATAGTAAAGACAGTATCGTCTATGAAGTTTCTTGGCGCTTTCTTACAGTGGCGTAACAGCCAATTTTCAGGAGGTGATTAATGGGCGTTGTCTTTTTTGGGGTGGAATAAGTCGGCATCAAAACAAGAAGAAGGAGGAACCCAACATGAGAAAATCCCTTACATGGATTATGGTACTTGCGATGGCGCTGTTTTTCGTTCCATCGGCGATGGCTGCTTCCACAGAAATTGCGTTTCTGCCCCCGGCCATGACAAGCCCGTTTTACGCGAGCTGTATCGTAGGCGCCACGCCCGTAGCGGAAGCCGCCGGTTATACCCTGACCCTGATGGCTCCGGAGGTAGAGTCTGATTACGCCGGCCAGATGCAGTTGCTGGAGGACATGATCACCAAGGGCGTTGCAGGCATCGTGGTGTGCGGCATTAACCAGGACGCTTTGGTTTCCGGAATCAAGAAGGCAAACGAGGCGGGTATACCCGTAGTGGTATTCAATTCCATCACACCCATAGACGGCGTAGAGATCTTTGCCTATAGCGGGTATAATCAGTATAATGGCGGAAAAAAGATCGCCGACTGGGTAAACGAAAAGACGGACGGCGCGGCTAATGTTGCGATCATTGAAGGATTGCCAAGTGTTTATACCACCGAGCGCATGGGCGGTTTTGTAGATCAGGCAGCCGAAAAATATCCTGATGTGAAGCTTGTCGCCTCCCAAGCGGGTGATTGGGAGCGTGAAAAGGGAATGAACGCCGCTGCTAACATGCTTCAGGCGCATCCGGACATCAACGTATTTTACGGCCTTTCCGACGAGATGGCGCTGGGCGCGGCTCAGGCGTGCAAGCAGGCAGGCCGCGATGACATCATCTGCGTAGGTTTGGATGGAAACCCCAATGCCAAAGAAGCCGTTAAAGCTGGCCAACTGACCGCCACGCTGGACGTGGGGCCGGTAGACATCGGAAAGAACGCCATTGAGGCGCTTATTAAGGCCATCAATGGCGAAACCTTGGAGGACCCGGTTATTGAGGCCGAAACCACGGTAGTTGACATCTCCAACGTGGACGATTATCTATAAATGATGCGGGGCTGCCGCATGGGGATGCAGGAGTAACACTGTATGGCGCTGCAATATAGCGGAAAGATGCGGGCCGCGTAAATCCGCCCCCATGCGGTAACTCTTTTTTCATCAGGAGGGCAGTGAATGGCCTATTTGGAAATGCGGGACATTTCTAAAAAATTTCCGGGCGTGCAGGCGTTGGATCATGTTAATCTAATGGTAGAGTCTGGAGAGATCCATGCGCTCCTGGGTGAGAATGGCGCGGGAAAATCCACGCTGGTAAAGATCCTTGCAGGCGCTTACCAGAGAGACGGGGGCTCTGTTCTTCTGGGAGGGCAGGTGGCGGAGATTCATTCCGCACACCAGGCGCAGCAGTTTGGCATTAGCATTATCTACCAGGAGTTGAACCTGATTCCACAGTTGTCGGTGGCGGAAAACGTCTTTCTGGGCCGGTTGATTCACAAGCGGGCTGGTACTGTTGATTGGGGAGAGATGTACAGGCAAGCTCAGCTTATGCTGGATAAGCTGGAGGTTCAAATTGACGCCCGCTCGGAAATTAGAAGCCTTGGCATCGCGCAGATGCAAATGGTGGAGGTTGCCAAAGCCCTTTCCCTGAAGTCCCGTGTGCTGATCATGGACGAGCCAACCGCATCCCTTACTGGCAGGGAGACCGAGACGCTGTTTAGCGTTATGCGGCGGCTTAAGCAAGAAGGAGTTGCTATTGTCTATATCTCGCATCACTTGGAAGAGGTGCTGGAGGTATGCGACCGCGCCACGATACTGCGTGACGGCGCTAATATTGCCCTTGTTGAAGTGGCTGACACAACGCTGGACGAGCTTATCCGCCATATGGTAGGGCGCGATTTGACAGAGAAGTATCCGAAACTCAAGGTCGAGCTGGGGAACGAAATTTTACGGGTGAAACATCTCTGTGCCGGAAAGCGCGTTAAGGACGTAAGTTTTTCGGTACGCGCCGGGGAGGTTCTGGGGATCGCCGGTTTAGTGGGCGCGGGGCGGAGCGAAACTGCTCGCGCGCTCTTCGGGCTGGATAAAAAGGAAACAGGGGAAGTCTATGTACGCGGTCAACGCGTGCACATCAATCGGCCACTGGACGCCATCCGCGCAGGCATTGGGTTTGCCACGGAGGATCGTAAGAACGAAGGCCTGGTACTGACGATGGACGTTGGTGAGAATATCACATTGGCCTCGCTGCCGCAATTCGAAGAGGGCATCCAGCTCAACTTGAAACGGGAAGCGGCAGCGGTGGATGAATATGTCGGCAAGCTCAGCATCAAGACGCCTTCTCTACGGCAGAAAGTACGTAATCTCAGCGGCGGAAACCAGCAGAAGGTGGTACTGGCAAAATGGCTGATGAGTAGGTCCTGCGTATTCCTGTTTGACGAACCAACCCGCGGCATTGACGTAGGAGCTAAGATTGAGGTTTATCATATCATCAACGCGCTGATTGAGCAGGGCGCCGCAGTGGTAATGATCTCTTCGGAGATGCCTGAGATACTGGGAATGTGCGATCGTATCGCAGTGATGCACCAGGGCGTGATTGCCGCCACCTTGGACAGAAATCAGGACGAGGTTACCCAGGAGATGCTTCTGTACTACGCAACCGGCAGTACGGAAGAGCCAACGGCAGCAGATACTTCAACGAAGGGAATGGTAACCCATGCGTCGGACTAAAAATCATACGAGCTATGGTAAAAGGAGAATTACTTTCGGCCATAATACGCTGGGTATTTTGATCGCGTTGATTCTGCTGTGCGCGGCCCTTTCGGTGGCGTCTCCGGTATTCTTAAGCGTAGCCAATTTCTGGAACATTTTTCAGCAAGTGTCTATCAACTTTGTGGTGGCCATTGGTATGGCGTTTGTGATTGTGTCTGGCGGAATCGATCTCTCCATTGGGTCTTCGATTGCCATTGTGGGCCTGGTGATGGCCATGATGATGAAATCTGACCAACCGGTATGGCTGGCGATTGCGGCCGGGCTCGCGCTGTCGGCGGTGATAGGTTTTACCAACGGAGCAATGATTGCCTATCTTGGGCTACCGCCTTTCATAGCCACGCTAGGCATGATGTATATAGGGCGCGGTCTTGCCTACACCATATCAGGTGGCCAGCCGGTTTATGCCATGCCGCCAGCCTTTGTGATGATTTCAGACCGAATAGCAGGCATCCCGTTATGGTCACTGCTGATCATGATTGCGGTGTTCACAATCGGATGGTACATCCTCCGGTATACACGCGTTGGGCGCAGTGTCTTTGCCATCGGCGGCAACGAGCAGTGCGCCAAGTTGTCCGGCATCAATCTTAACAGCGTAAAGTGCTTTGTATATACCGTAAGCGGACTGTGCTGCGGCGTTGCGGCTATCGTTTTAACAAGCAGGCTGGATTCGGCTTTGCCCACCAGCGCGGAAGGCCAGGAAATGAACGCCATCGCCGCGGTAGTCATCGGCGGAACCAGCATGAAGGGCGGAGAGGGCAGCCTGTTGGGAACGGTGATTGGCGTTTTGATCATCGGCGTTATCGCTAACGGTCTCAACCTATTGGGCGTGCCTCAGGGCTGGCAGCGTGTGATCAAAGGGCTAATCATTGTAATCGCGGTGGTGATTGATGTCATGCGGCGGCGGCAATCAGAGATGGGATAGGTTAGTGTGATTATATTATCATCTTTTGTTTGCTGTTTTGCGGCACAAAATTCGGGTACGGTCAGCGTCTGTTGTAGCAAGGCTTATTTTCGCGAAAGGAGGGTTGGCGCCTAGGCTTTGGGTTTCAGCAGATACTTTGGTAAATAAAGGAGGAAGTTGTTTCATGAATGCTAAGAAATGGGTATGCATTGCGCTTGCGCTTGTCCTCATTGGGTCGGTCGTCGCATGTATTGCGCATACAAGCGGCGGTGCCGTTGCAATTCGCTCAATCGAATATGTGACGGAGGACGGGATTCTGCTTCGCGCATTACTCTACGTTCCAAATTCAGCGACCAATACAGATCCTGCGCCAGCCATCGTATCCAGCCACGGCTTTAATAACACTGCGGAGGTTCAGAACATGAATGCCGTAGAGCTTTCCAAGCGTGGCTATGTTGTGATGGCTATCGACGCCTACTCGCACGGACGTTCCGGCATTAACAGCGTCAACATGGATCACGATGGCCTCGTGCCGGATATGGGCGGTTATGCCGCGCTGCAGTACGTAGACAGGTTGCCCTTTGTGGATTCAACACGAATCGGCATGGTAGGGCATTCTATGGGCTGCGGTGTAATTCAAAACGCGGCGCTGCGCGCTTTCACCGCACAAGAAAGCGATCCTTCCATCGCCACACCCACAGCTCTGTTGCTAACCTCAAACGCCTATTCTACCGACGCCGATGTGAAGGAGTTGATTCTGGCAAAATACCCTGTTAATGTCGGCGTCGTTTACGGGCAATTTGACGAGTGGGCAGAAAACATGTGGATCACCGTAAAAAAGGGAAGCGACATCAACATCACGCCGAAAGCCATCGCAGGCATGGGCTTCTCCGGTGCTAAATACGGTGCATACTATGACTTTGGCGTGAATGCAGAACTAAGTGCCCAGCAAGCCGTTGAAGTCGCCGCTAATAAGACGCTTCGCGTGATCTACCAGCCTCCGATCGACCATCCGATGGTTCATTTTTCATCCATAGCTGAGGAGAGCATACTGGAATTTTTTAACGTTACGCTCAAGGCCGGCACAGAGCCTCTGCCCGCCACAAGCCAAACCTGGTATTGGAAAGAAATCGGCACCGGCTTGGCGCTTTTAGGATTCTTTATTTTCTTGGCTCCTTTTGCGCTGATGCTGCTAAAGCTGCCTTTCTTTACCGGCATAGTGAAACCTGAACCGCTGTCCCCAACCGTGGTGGATGACAGAAAGGGCAAGCTCATTTACTGGCTGATCTATATTGTTTGCCTTCTGCCGGCGCCTCTGCTGTTCTATTGGGCTGTTGGCTATCCCATTGACATCCCCAACATGGGCCGTACCATTCCTATTGTGTTGACGGCAAATCCGTACTTTCAACTACCCACGGTGAACGGCATGGTTGTAATGAACCTCATCGTAGGCGCGTTCCTGCTGGCAGTGTTCATCCTCACCTATCAGTTCATCATGAAGAAAAACGGAAGCACCATCAACAATCTGGGTATAAAAATCAGTGTGAAGAATTTTTTCAAGTCGCTGTTGCTGGCGGTCATCGTATTCTTGAGCGGCTATACGCTGCTGGTGCTGGCGGATTACTTCTTCCTTACGGACTTCCGCCTGTGGGTGTTCAGCATTCGCCCGTTAACGGTGATGAAGTTGGGTATCTTCCTGAAGTATCTGCCGTTCTTCGCGTTCTTCTTTATCGTCACGTCACTGACGCTCAATTCCTTTACCCGCATGCGCGGCCAGAAGGAGTGGCTGAATGTGATACTGTTAATCGGCGCGTCTATATGCGGCTTCGCCGTGCTGACGCTTCTGGATTACGGTTCCCTCAAGATCACTGGTATCAAGATGTTTGAGTACACAGCTTTCCCGCCGGGTGCTAATTTTACTTCCGCCCTAGGTGGTCTGTTCGTGTGGAATATGATGGTGGCTTTGACGGCCGGAGCGGTTAACGCACGCATACTGTTCAAGAAAACAGGTACAATTTGGACAGGTGCTTTCATCAACTCCCTGTTGATCACTCTCTTCGCGATTTCCAACGCGGTGGTGGTGCAGGGAATGTTCTAAACCGGATACACCCGCTTTCTTGCTGCTTGTGCCAGGCATACGCTCGCATGGCGCATGCCGGCAAAATAACAACAAAGAAGTGGCGCAGTGAATTAAACTGCGCCACAGAGTGAAGACAAACCTCCAGGGAATGGAGAGGCAAACAGAAGCAAAACCCTTGAAAACACTGGTGTTTTCAAGGGTTTTGTGATATAGTAAGGTATACGGGAATAAAGGTGGCAGAAAAAT
>Ga0082212_10011465_pt1 | contig 11243 bp, 7 predicted proteins | sample TergutNt197P3_FD_71548 | JGI IMG/M metagenome (GOLD analysis project Ga0082212, IMG submission 71548) | Neocapritermes taracua P3 segment gut microbial communities from Petit-Saut dam, French Guiana - Nt197 P3 | ecosystem: Host-associated > Arthropoda: Insects > Digestive system > Gut ... | reverse complement strand
GTTGCCAACCTGCACTTCCTGCGTGAGGTCATGACTGGCGCCGCAGGCGCCAATCGCAAACGATACGGCGATCGCAGATCCTATTGCCGCAAAACGCGCGGTTCTCTTGGTGTTCATGATTTCGTTTCTCATTAGAGCGTGTTGGTGGTTCGCGTCTCGAAGAAATTTATGAGAACTGCGAAGAATTCCGGGTTGGCCACGATGTCCTCTGGCCCAACGGGTAGATCGAAGTCCGGGATTGATATGCCATACTGATTCCTGAAGTTGTTCCGTATGCTCCCTAGGTCTAGTCCGTCGGCGAGGTGGTTGTTTAGTTCTCTGACGTTGCCTTCCATGTCGCCGCCTGGCATGATGTAGACACGGGTGCCGTTTGTGTCGCAGAGGACGATGGAGTAGCGGAGTCCCCATCGGTCGATCATGTTCATAAGTGCGTTATGACTGCGGTTCCTCTGATCCGCGTTTTGGCCGTTAGGTGAGAACACTTCGATTGTAGAGATGCCGGCGTCGATGAGGTCTCCGATCAGGCCTGGGCCCGGAAGCAGGCCGAGGGCCAGGCCCAGGGCAAGGGGACCGAGAACGCCCGAGACGAAGGCGGATGAACGTCCGGCGTCTGGGAAGTCAAACCAACCTCGCCCGTCCATTTCGGGCCAAAGGACGCGAGCCGAGTCCCCATCTCCGAGCATGGGCGGGACGAGGATGGTGCGGACCTCGAGGTTACGTTCAAACCAGCCGGGATGCGCTTCTTTGAGAACAATGAAGTTCACTCCGATTCCAACCATTGGAAGTCCGGTGCGTGGACAGAGTATTGGCGGGTCTCCGAACGTTCGCGGTATGAGCATGAAGCCATCGCCGTCGGGATCGACGGTGGTGAATGGTCTGTCGCCAACAGCGCGGAGCAGTTCGGTAATTTGTAGTAGCTGGAAGGCATTGTTGAGCCGTTGCTCGTCTCCGCCCATCGACATCTCTGGCAACAGGATGGTCGCAAGTTGGCGCGAGAAGCGCTCGAGCAGTTCACTGTTCAATTGAAGCACAGGGAACACCATGGTGTGCGAATATTCAGTCGCAAATAGCGATAGCAGCCTGTCCCATTGCTCAATGTCGGGATTTGCGTGACCATCTATCATAGTGAGGGCCGCTTGAACGAGTGACGCGAGCTCTTCGTCGGTCACAGGTGGCTCGAGGCGGCGGAGGAGTGCTTCGATGTTTTCCCAGTTGGGGGTGCCGTCTGGGTTGAGGAGGTTGTGGAAGTAGTTTGCGAAGACGTCTGCTTTTAGTTGTTGGAGTTGTGTTTGGCGTTGGGGTGGGAGTGTGGAGATGAGTTGGAGGATGCCTGCGAGGTTGACGATGCCGTGTTCGGGGTTGAAGGAGTCGCGGATTTGTTTCATCTGGCGGAGGTAGCCGTCCATTTCGTCGGCGAGATAGTTGAGTTCGGCCGAGAACTCCCGGTCGGTTTGGGTGATTTCCGCAGTGAGGGTGTCGAAGGTTGTGTTGTGTGCGGTGCCTTGGGTGATCAGGTTGGTGGAGGCTTCTTGGAGTTTGGCGATGTCTGCTCGTAGCAGGGTGATTTCGCCTTGGAGGCCGGAGATGGCTGAGGTGGCGTTGGTGCGGGCTCGCTGGTCGGCGGCGATGTCTGCTGCTGTTGGGAGGGCAGGCAGGCTGGGAGTGCGGGACAGGATGCTTTGCTGGCTGGTGATTCCGGCGTTGCGGATGGCGATCTGGGCTTCGATGTCCTCGATCATGGTCTGGGCGATCCCGTCTAGGCCCAGCATGGCGGCCCGGCATTCGGCTCTGCAGCTTTCTGCCTGTCCGGCCTCATACTCCAGTCCGTCGTCTCCGCCCCCGCCGATGGCCATCATCCGGCCCGCCAGACGGGAGACGGCATCCTCAAAGGAGCCGAACAGGTTGGAGACCGGCATGGCCAGGCCGCGGAGCAGTTCATGGACGAGCTGAACGGCCGCTGAGGCGTCTGGCAGGCCCAGGTCGTTGACCGCGATGTCATCCCCTGTTGCCAGCAGCACCTGGAACTGCTGACCGAAGTGACCACCAAACATGCGCAGGTGATGCTGGTAGGCGCCAACATAGTTCTGATCACACAAGATCATGTTGCCTCCCGGTGCCGCACCAGCCACGAACCGGCCCTCTGCGGCCGTGTGAGGCAACCGGACCGGATGAGAGGGGTGAACCCCAGAGGACACTGCGACCGCGTTGACCACCTCTGAGGCCGCGTTGAACGAGGCCTCAACGCCCCTCAGATAAGTGGTGGCGGCTGCTCCACGAAACCCGTTAGGCATCCAACTCACCTCCCCTCTACAGGCAGCGTGTTACGCGCCAAGGCCTCATCGAGGCCCTCGATCTCTACTGCGGCCCGCCCCATGAACGCACGCGTGTTGTTGTGCGCGGTCAGACCAGCGGCCACAGTGCGCAAGCCCAAGTCGTTGAACCGCGCGAAAGCATCAGCTGCGCCTCCAGAGTTAGCCGAGGCAGCATGATCAGCGTAGTCGTAAAAACCAGTCGCATCAGAATCAAGCTCCCCGATCAAGGACCCCAACTGACTACAGCGAGCAGCCACCGCATGGACGTTAACCGCTATTCTTCCAACAACACTCACTACTTAACCTCCAAAACAGGTGGAACTTCCTGACTAACATCCGCCGACCCTTGAGGGACCAGCGACTCCACTACAATCGACAACACCGGCAGGGACGGCGGCCCTGGCGGGGCTGGAGGCATCTTGATCTTCATGAGAGCATCGGACCGGAAGACGATCCCCGTGTCGACTCGCAAAGCCTGCGAAGGAATCGGCTGACGCAAGAAAGACCTAGCAATATCAGGGTTACCCAACAAGACAGCACTCTCAGGATTAGCAAACGCCGCCGCCAAACTACCACCCATCGTCGAAGACCGGTCGGTAGCCACACCAACAAACACCACCCCAACCACAGCAGCGGCAACAATCAACTCCTTAAACTCCCCAACCTCAACCGTCTTGCCAAACGCATCCAACTCATCAATCAACACCAACACCGGATCCACAGCGGCAAGAAACTCCCTCTGAGAACGCCCCGCATCCTTCGCAGCCTGCCACACAACCTGCCGCTCGACAACAACGCCCCGAAGCGCCTCGATGAACGGAACAGCCGGATCACCATCACTGTGATACACCACCCCCTCCAACCCCCGATACTTGATCAAGTCACCAGCCGGGGAATCAGCAACGAACAGGCTCAGCCCGACACCTTCCCCCCGCCCAACCTCAGGCTGCCGACCGATAACCTGGAGGTGCTGGTTGGCAATCAAGCGCAGAAGGTTAGTCTTGCCGCTCTGCGAACGCCCCATCACCAGATGGACGCCAACGCTCAAGTCGAGACCGACGGGGTCGGTGGTGTCGGTGTCATACCCAATCCAAGCCCGCTTGGGTTGGCTGCCGAAGAGGGCTTCGAGGTCTTGGTAGGGGATTTCATCGGGTAGGACCTTGACTCCGGCGGCTTTGGTGGCGGTGTTGTTCTCGTTGATAGCGGCGACGATTGCTTGGAGGGTTTTGGCGTATTCGAGGTCGTTGCCCTCGTGAGCGGCGGGTAGATAGAGCTGGACAGTCTGGGGGGCTTCGAGGCGGGCTAGTGCCCGCCCGGGGGTGTCCTCAACCCGCAGCTGGGTGCGGCCTACCACCGCAGTGGCTTCGGTGGGGTCGGTCAGGTAGAGGCAGATTTTGCGTTTGAAGTTCGCTTGGACCGCGTACTTCAACGCTGCTGGGCGCGAGGCGGCGAAGATGGCGTAGATCCCGGCCGAGGCGCCGTCCCTGGTCAGGCGGACCATGAACTGCTCGACCGCGGGACCTGTCTCAGGGGTCACGTCGTAGTTGTCAACGATGACGAACAACGCCGGCAGGGGCTGACTGCCAGTGTCTTGGGCGGCTTGGTTGTACATCGTGAAGTGATGCGCCCCTGCCTCAGCGAAGAGGGTCTTGCGGTGTTCCATCTGCCCGCTTAGGAGTTCGATGAGTTTGGTGAGTTTCTCGGTCTCCCCGAAGGCCAGGTAGTCGGCCGTATGCGGTAGGGAGCGTAGGGCGGCGAGTCCTGAGTTGCCGAAGTCTAGGACGAAGAGTTGGGCTAGGGCAGGAGAGTTCCTCGTGGCCAGGGTGAGGGCGATGGTGGTTAGGGTCACGGATTTGCCCATCCCGGAGGTGCCGATCAGGGCCAGGTTCCCATCAGCAGCAAAATCGTGGACGAACTCGGTCTGGGCCTGCCTCTCGGGGATGTCCGCCACCCCCAAGGGGACTACCAGGTCGTGGGTGGTGATCGCGCCGACGTCACCGGCAGGGTCGATAGCCTGGGAGACCAGGGTCTCAGGTAAGGGTGGTAGCCAGGGCTTGGCCACATCCTCAACCCCGAGGGAGTCGTAGACTTCGCGGATGTGGCGGATGGTGACGTCTAGTTCGGTGTCTTTGGAGTCCTGCCGCCCACCAACACTAGAGAGGTCTTGGTTGAGTAGTACGCCCTGGCCCAGGTCGTTGAGGGTGTAGATCCGCTTGTCCACCCCGGCATCAGGGCCGGTCTCGGCGGTGTAGGGGGCACCCGACCAGGCGGACTGGAACAACTCGTAGACCTCATTGTTCCCCACTTGGAGGTAGGCGCGGCCTGGTTGGGTGATCCGGGCCGCGTCCGGGGTCTTCAAGACCTCCTTGGAATCCCCCTCGTTAGCCACTTTGAGGGCGAGGCGGAACTTGGAGTTCGACCAGATCTGGTCATCGACCACCCCAGCCGGCTTCTGCGTCGCCAGGATCAGGTGAACGCCCAACGACCGGCCGATCCGGGCGGTGGAGACCAGCTCGGTCATGAATTCGGGCTGCTCCTTCTTCAGCTCCGCGAACTCATCCGAGATGAGGAACAGGTGCGGCAACGGCTCCAACGCCCCACCATCCTCGGTGGTGTCTCCGGCCTTGAACGCCTTGGTATAGGCGTTGATGTTGTTGACGCCTGCCGCGTTGAACACCGCCTGCCTGCGAGCCAACTCCGCCCGAATCGAGGCCAACGCCCGCATCGAACCTGCCCCATCAAGGTTCGTGATCGTGCCCAGCAGGTGAGGCAGGTCCTCAAACAGGTTGGCCATCCCGCCACCCTTGTAGTCGATCAACAAGAACCCCACCTCATAGGGGTGGAAATGCGCGGCAAGGGAAAGGATGTACGACTGAACAATCTCACTTTTGCCCGACCCCGTAGTGCCCGCCACCAGACCGTGAGGGCCATGAGCCCGCTCATGCAAGTTCAAGTCCACCACATCATCGCGGCCACGCAGGCCCAGCGGCACGGCCAACGACTTATGCGACGCCGACCTCCCCCACAACTCCCCCACGGGGATCTCATGAGGATGCTCCACCCCAAACAACTCGAAGAACGTCACCGCCTCCGGAATCTGCGTTGAGACCCCCGCCACATGCCTAATCGGCGCAAGCCGCCGCGCCGCCACCTCAACATCCACCCCCACAAGCGAGGGCAACGTGAGGGTCCGGCCATCCAAGACCCCCTCATTCATCACCAACGTAGCAGCAGTAGAGCCGTCCAGGCGCAGTACCGTGCGGATGTTTTCTGGCAGGTTCGCCTGCAGATGCGTCACCCACACCAACGAAAACCCCAACCCAGTGTCGGGGCGTTGAAGGTGTTCCATGATCGAGTGATTAATCACCAACGCTGGAGAATCAACCACGAACACGTAATGCGGCAGAAAACCAGCCTCCTGCTTGGACTCCCCCGCCTTAAGCTCCCTACCCTTCAAAACCTGGGCAAGGTTCCCCAACACCTGATCCCGATGAGACTCCGAAGCCACCAGCGAGGAGATATTGATCGCCCTGACCTTCACGTGTGGCAGCCACCTGGCCCACGCCAACTCCCGTTTGCCCGCCTCATCAGTCAACACCACCACCTCAACATCGTGATACGACTGAAAAAACCCCACATCCAACAACAACGCCGCCAACAAGCCCCGCGCGTGGGAGGCGTCCCCTACCAGGCCCAGATGAGCAGCCTTAAGGTCAACCACCACCGGCAGACCCTCCACCAGCCGGTGACCCGCCACCACCGCAGCCACCTCACCGGCAGCCGTCGGCTGACCAGCCTTGTCCTTCAGCTCCATCCCATCAAGGTCAGGACCCCTAACCTGATACGAAATCCCCTGCGGAGCCGAACCCAAGCTGACCGTCAGGAAATCAGCATCCAACCCAGCCCGCTCAAAGACCCGAGACGAATACGAGGCCAGATGTTCCCCAATCTGGGCAGGGTTCAGATAATGGTAGGTAGCCGCCTTGACCTGCCGGCCCCGTAACGCCCACAACTCCTTACGCTTCGCCAACAAATACTTCCGGTAGTCGGCATCCGCCCGCACCGCCTTCGCCCTAGCCTCCCTACGGCCAGTGACATACCGCCACACAGAAGTCACCAACGCCACCACCGTCATGCCCACCCCCATCAGCATCATCATCCCCCGACCCATCAACACCGCCATCCCCGCCGTCATCGACCCAGTGAGCACCGGCGGAATAATCAACTTCAACAACGCACCCCTCACCGGGGCTTCCGCCTCAGGGGGCCCCTTAACCTCCACCACCTCATCCGGCACCCGATACACCTCCCTAGGCGAGCGAGAAAACAACGGGTAACCAGCAGGCGCCTCCGGAGCACCAAACCCCACCGCCAAACCCGAGACATACCCCGTACCCACCACCCACACAAACTCACCCGAACCGATCGTCAGACCAATCCGACGATCAACCCACACCCCATCACCTGCCACCACCCGATACACACCCGGCCCAACCGTCCGGCCATTGACATACACCGACACCGAACCATCCAACACATGCAACCGGTCACCATCGAAGGCCACCACCGTCGGCGCCAAACCCCCCAACACCAGATGATCATCAGAAGAGCCGCCAACCCGCAACGGCCCATCCAACCCATCCAACAACCACGCCACCCCAACACGCCCACCAACCCCAGCCTCCGGCAAACCCAACAACCAACACCCATCAACCAACCCAACCGCCCCACCACCAACAACATCGCCAGCAACACCACCAACAGCAGCATCACCAGCGGCAAGGGCGCCAGCAGCGGCAGCGGCGGTGGTGGTGATGGCTAGGTCGCCAAGCGTCGCGTCTTGCTCCAGGCCCGCAAGCCCCGTGAGCACCGGCGCCTCCAGCCCCTGAACCTCCTCACCAGCAAACCGGGCCGTATCAGCCAACACCCGAACAAGATCAGCAACCAACATGCCGGCTGGAACCTGCAAACACCTCGCGCCGGTAAACACCACCACCGAACCCACCACCACACCCTCAGACGACTGACCGCCAGCTGGAGCCTCGGGACAGGCAAGGCCGCCGGCAGTCGATACGGTAGCCGCACCGGCAGCGTGCCCGGCGCCAACGATCGAGACGGCTCCAGCATCCGAACGGTCGCCAAGGGCGACGGTAAACCCGGTCAGGGACTCAGTGACGGGCTGGTTCATCAGGCATCCGCCCCCTCTGCCTCCAACTCAGCCGCCGCCCGTTCGCGTTCGGTGATCTCCCGGTCAATCACACCCCGCAAGTAAGTCATCCGCTCCGCCCGCCCCTCAACCAGGGGGTTAGCCTGCAAGTACGCATACTCATTGGAATAGACCATCAACTCCAGTTGCCGGTCCCCAAACCGGTGCGCCACCCCAAGCGCGCCGGCAAAATCTGAGCGGCCCAACAAGATCCAGTAGTCAAACAACTCCTGCTCGGCCAACCTCGTCAGCCCCGCCTGCACGAAAGCCCGCTGCTCATCAGGCATCGGCAACGACACCACATACGCCCGCGCCAACAAATGCCTCGTCTCAAACGACATCCCCTCAAGCCCCACGCCAGACAATGCCACCTGCACCCCCAAGAAATCACCCCCAACATACGCCTGAGAAGCAGCAATCACCTGCTCCCTGGCCGGCAACACCCGCTGCGTCGACCTCCACGCCACAAACCCAGTCGCCACCAAACAGGCCACCAACACCGGAACCGCCACCTTCAAACCCAACCACCACCTACGAGAAACCCGCACCCGCGCAACCCGCTCCCGAGCAACATTACCCTCCCACGCCCCCAACAACCGATCCCGAACCGCCCCCACCGAACCCAAACCAGCCAACTCGCCCAACAACCGGTCCCGACCAAACAAATCAGAACCACCATCCAGGAAGTCCTCATACCCCCCACCAGCCAACAACTCCCCAGCCAACGCCAAATACCGGCCCAAGAAACCAGCCCCACCACCAGCACCGGCAGGCACCAGATCACGGCGCAACACCCTCGGGGTCAACCCGTCAGCGACCACCAGATTCTCCAACGCCAACGAGAAGTCATACACCCCCGCCAACGACTCCAACCCCGCCACATTCACCAAAAACCTCAGCCGCTCAACCCGCTCCACCCCCCGCAACGAGACCCCCGGCCTACACCCAAACAAGTCAAACTCAAACACCACCTCACCATCACCCGAAACCACCCGCGCAGGGGCCAACCCCACCCGATCAAAAGCCAACAACCCCAAACGCTCACCCGAAGCCACCAACCCAGAAGCCGGCACCACCACCTGCAACACGTCAGACCGATCCTCAACAGTCTCCCGGCAGCCAGCACCCACGCCAGCCTCCAGACCATCAACCTCCGGGCTATCAACCCCCAGGCCACCAGCCTCCAACATGTCGGTCCTAGCCGACCGCAACAAGGACATCACCATCAACACACCCTCCCTGACCTAGCGGCTCGAAAGCCGAAACCAAATGACCCATCAACCGAGAGCGGAACCAGCAAACCGAACCAAACTGCGGCGGCAAACTACCGGCCGAAACCAACTCCCCCAACACCCCCGACAAACCAAGGCCAGGATCAAACCGCAAATCCACACCCCCCGCCACACCAGGCAACACCAACGTCACCGTCAACACCTACTCCCCCTCCCCAGCCCGGGCCAGGCGCACCCTACGAGCCCACCCCAACCCAACCATCAACACTCCCGCCAACACCCCCGCACCAACCACCACACCAACAATCAAACCCAACCCCACACCACCAACCCCCTGCACCAAACCCCCAGGCATCCTAGGACGCACCGGCCCATCAAAAACCCCCACCTGCGCGATCAGACCCTCAGCCACCTCACCACGATCAACCAACACCAACTCCACCGGCCCATCAAACAAACCCGCAGTGAAGTCCTCAAACGCAACCTGACGCTCATCCGCCAACCAACCACAAACCGCCTCAGCAGAACCAGAAAACAAATCCACCCCCACCAAAAACCCCAAACCCAACCCCACACCATCCCTACCCGCCAACGCCCCCACATCAACCACAAACCCACCACCACCAACAACATCAACATCACCAACCACAGGGACATCAACGCCAGAAACATCAACCTCCACCAACACACCACCAGACACGTCAACACCATCAACCCAAGCCGAAAACACACCAGACACACCAACAACACCGGCCCCCATCGAGACCACCTCGACCGAGCCACCGCCACCGCGAAACACCAAAACTACCCTCCTAACCAAACCGATGACCCCGCAACCAAGCCATCCCAGGCGTCATCCACGACACCCCACAACAACCCCAGACGGTGGACGCCAGACAGTACAGCCCGACGCCCACCACCTAAAGAACAGGCAACAGACAAGCCCCTCCAGGACTCACCTGCGATGCGCCCTGATACAACAAACTAGACGGCGCGGAACACCCCAGCCATCGTCGAATCAGCCTGCGTAAACTGCGAGACCGTGTGACGCAGACCCGCAGCAGTCTGCTGACACATCTCCGCCGTGTCATACAAAATCGGAGCAGCCTTAGTATCCACAAACTCACCAAACGCCCGAGCCGCCTCACCCTGATACGCACCCTCAAGATCACGATAAATATTCATCGCCTCAGTACGACACTCCTCCAAACGACCCTGCAACGCATCACAACGCGCAGCCGCCGCCTCCAACGCATCCGGATCAACAGTCAACAAACCAGCCATGGTCAAACTCCCTCGTTCATGTCCCAGGACAGACATCCCGTCACACAATGATTCAGACAGCCGCACCAGAACTAGTCCGACCAACCCGCAACCTAGCCCCACCCACCCCACCTCCGCAACCATCCCCACCCGGCCAGACAGACCTCCCAAAGTCATGCCCTCCCCCCTGACATTTGTCCCTTTCCACCCGCCCAACCCGCCCCAAAAACCCGGAATCCCAACGAAAACCCCTCCCTCCCGGCCGGCACTACCAGACAGCCGCCACCGCAGCAGACACGCAAAGACCCCCACACCTCCCCCAAAACTTGGCACAAATCAATCACCCGCTCGTCGCCGATTTGAGGTTGGTCACATTAGTCAGGCCCACCCGCCGGCTGACACCCCTCCGCCGACGGCCTCTACTCAGGGCCACCGTCGGCTACCCGCTGGACGCCCAGGCAGGCTTGGCCGTTCCCGGACGGCGCCTGATGGACAACAGGTCGATGGCCGAGGCCGCCTCCTGGGAGTCAAACCCCTCGGCAATCAGCCGAGCGACCAGCAGCTGGCGCACCTGGCGGGCGTCGTTGGCGGTCAAGGAGCGCAGGCGCTTGGCCAGCTCTTCGGCCGCCCGCAGGCGCCGCAGGCGGTGCTGGGCCCACTGCATCAGGGCGGCCGCCTCGAACGTCGAGGCCTGCAGCAGGTTCGCGAACTGCTCACCCTGAGGGTCGTTGGGCTCTAGCCGAAGGGAGGCGATCTTGGCCAGCTGCCACTCGTCGTCGTACGGGACCATCACCGACACCCCCTGGGCGAACGAGATCGCCAACGCGGCGCGGGCGGCCCGGACGCGCATGGCGGTGACCGCCAGTTCTGGGGCGCCGGGCGGGTAGGTGAGGTCAGGAACCTCCAACAAGATCGGCAGCCCACCTGCCGTCCACACGCACTCGGCGCGGGCGGAACGAATCACCCCCGGGACGGGAGGGTGGTAGTCGAAGGCGGCGGCGGGCCAGCCAAGCTGCTGTTGAAGCTGCGCGATCACCGCCTCCAACTGGCGATGCTCTCCCCTGATGGCGGGCCGCAACGATGTCAGGTGAAAGCAGATGGCCTGCCAAGGTGTCATCGATTGCACGGGGCGCGCTCCAGGATTCGGGTGCCCTGGCAGCCTGCCAGCACTTGGGTCATCCCGCAATCGATGTAGTCTCTGTTGGTGCGCATCGTCGTCTTGCTGAAATA
>Ga0082212_10011464_pt1 | contig 11244 bp, 9 predicted proteins | sample TergutNt197P3_FD_71548 | JGI IMG/M metagenome (GOLD analysis project Ga0082212, IMG submission 71548) | Neocapritermes taracua P3 segment gut microbial communities from Petit-Saut dam, French Guiana - Nt197 P3 | ecosystem: Host-associated > Arthropoda: Insects > Digestive system > Gut ... | reverse complement strand
CTGATCCATTATGCCCCGCAAGCCCCGAACGTCTTTCACCGAAACGTTGTCCGATCTCACTGAAAAAACCGCCTTGCCGCCGAGAATGTATGCAATGCCGTCAATGCCGCGATCCGAACTTTCCTTGTCATTGATCTTGGCGTGATTATCCGTGTACGTAAGAATCGCCCACTTTTCAAACTCTTTCCGCAGACGATCATCTTTTTTGTGAGCGAGTGCTCTTGCCGATGTAATGTCTTTCGGTATGCCGGACAGTTGAATCTGTTGTTCAATGTCATTGCCGTATCGGTTTTTCAAACGTTTTAATATCAGCGAGACGGCATTGTACGTAATGTCAATGCCGATCCACTTTCGGTTGAGTGATTGGGCGGCATCGACCGTTGTTCCGCAACCGCAGAAAGCGTCCAGTACCACGTCTCCTTCGTTGGATGATAGTTTGATAATCCGTTCCAATAGTGCCAGCGGTTTTTGTGTGGCGTAGCCGAGCCGCTCTTTATCGTGAGAGGACAAACTGTAAAAATCTGTCCACGTGTCCTGAACCGGCACCCCTTTCATGCCGTCAAGAAATTGTTTGTACCGAGGAACTCCTTTGGAGGTGAAAAAGATTTTTCCTTCGTCGAGAGCGTTGTTGATTCGGTCTTGCGTCCATATCCAGTGCCGGCCCTTCGGCGGAGCAAGCAATTTGTCTCCGAAGTATCGCGCTTCCCCCTGTCCCGCCCCATTCATCGACACGGAACGGAATTGCCGACCGCTTTCGTCCGTTTGGTTATAGTGCTGGGCGATGTAATTTTCGTCGTATTCGAAATGTTGTCGGTTGTACGTGTAATCTTTCGATTTCGTGTAATAGAAAATGGTATCGTGAATACAACCGAATTTTTTACCGTCATTGTGGCTGTAATGCCGCCGCCAAATAATTTCATTGCAAAAACGACCGCCTCTTGCGCAGAAGGCGGCATCCAAAACGATTTTCAGGTAGTGCGAAGCAGTAGAATCACAATGCACGTAAAAACTGCCCGTCGGTTTCAGTACCCGCCAAATTTCGACAAAGCGTACCGCCATATTGACCAGATAAGCAAGCATTGCGCCTTTACCGAGAATTTTTTCAAAACCGAGGATCGTTTCGACCAACTGCCGGGTGTATTTCGGTTCTTTTCGGAGCATATCGAGTTGCAACTCCGCCGAGTGTCCCCACTCCCAAGTATCGACGAAAGCCTGCGTTTGAGCGATGTCATCCTTGCCGACGTTGTTGTAAATCTGATTGTAATTGCGTTTGCTGTTGAACGGCGGGTCGACGTAACACAAGTCCACCGACTCGTCGCCGATGTGCTTTTGCAATACCTCCAAATTGTCGCCGTAAAAAAGGTGGTTCATTGTGGTTCTTTATACTCTAGTCCGGGGACTTCGCTGCGCTACGTCCCCGACCCTTTGGTTGCACTACGTCCCACGGTTTTTGTGCAATTTTATGCTTGCCAGAGTCCGTGCAAATTGCAGTATGTCCGAACGGCAAATGGCACATCCGCTTCGATGAAAAAAACCGCTTGAGGAGCCTCGCCCGGTTTGAGACGCACCCGCTGACCTTTGTTCCCTTGTTGTAATTCAATCCAAGCAATATGGTGCTGTTCTTCCATTGGATGAGCAACACTTCCGACCTGCACGTTTGCCGTCGTGCCGCTAACCGTAACAACGGGTACGTGCTTTTCTTGTGCGGCGTTGGTCGAGTTTTCTTTTTGCAGAACCATCTCCTGACCACAACAAACGAGCGTACCATCGGTACTTTCGAGGACTTCGACGATATTTCCACACAATTCGCAACTGTAAATTTCGGAACGACGAGCCATTGTTTCTCCTATTTGTTGATTATTTACGTATGCCATTGTATCAAAGAGAGTCATTGTATTCAATCGGGCAGTTTTCTCTAACCCCCCTCCCACGAAGTGTGCAAGTTCCGTTTTTTTCGTCACTCCCGCGCAAGCGGGAGTCCAGAGAAACAAGGTTCAAATCGTTCGTCTGGATTCCCGCCTCGCGGGAATGACAGGATTGTGGCAATCTTGCACACTACTGGGTTTAGCCGTGAAACGCGTCTTGCCCATTTTTTATAGACTACGCTTCTTCGTTTTCTTCGGGTCGTTTGGACGGCGGTAGATACATCAGCAGTTTCTGCTTAATGACCCGCGGGTTCTCGCCGGATTGAATCGCAATCACCCCTTTGAGCGTAATTTCCATAATTTGCATTTCGTCGTCATTGATGAGGGCAAGTTTATCTGCCCAGGGCAAAAACATCAGGTTGGAAATAATCGCTCCATAAAGCGTCGTAAGCAATGCCACCGCCATACCGGCACCGATTGTTTCGGGGTCAAGGTCGGCAAGCATCAACACGAGTCCTATAAGTGTTCCGATCATTCCGAAGGCAGGAGCATACTGTCCGAGTTTGCCGAGGACTGTTTTGCCATACAGGTGCCGACCACCGACCGCATCAATTTCGATATTCATCACACTTTCGACCACTTCCGGCGACATTCCGTCAACTGCCATTCGGATTCCTGTCGCTAAGAAGGGGTTGTCGATTTCCTCCATGTGATTTTCCAGCGACAGCAGTCCTTCACGTCGGGCGGCTTCGGAGAGTGCCACGATTTGTTCGATGGCTTGGACGGGGTCTCGGTCTTTAGCGGTGAAAGAGACCAAGATGTATTTGTGCGCCCCTAGAACTGTTGCAAGCGGATAAGCAACAAATAGGGAAGCAAACGTACCGCCGATGACGATAAAAACCGACGGAATATCCACGAAGGTCTTGAGTTTATCGAATCCGCCGAGACAGATAGCCCCGATGATTAGTGCCCAACCGAGAAGCAATCCGATGATATTCGCTAATCCCATACGTCCTTAATAAGTGCCAAAACTGATTTCAACTCACGACGCAACCTACCCATTTTACCAGATGTCAGGGGGTTTATCAACGGAGATGAGCAATGTTACTTTGCGTTGACCAGTCCGTCGACAAGTTGGTAGTCCTACAGCGCAATTGCCCCTATCGGCAATCCGCCGGTTGACACCGGCGGTTATAGATATTTTGCCCCTGTCGGGGCAGATTGCTTCTCTTGGCAAGCCCACAATTTTTTTACACACCCCTCTCGTTGTCGGGGGAAATCCACATGTTGAAACCGACCTTCCAATATGGTACAATTGCCGTTCTACATGTGATGAAATACTGATAGATTTGCAATGTCTGACCCCATTTTCAATGCCGAACTGATGGCGATCACCGATGCGGAGTTTAACTCGATCCGCGATTTGGTGTATAAACAATTCGGTATCACCCTTTCCGACCAGAAGAAAAGTCTCGTTGTGGGGCGGCTTCAAAAAAAGATCAAGGAGCACGGATTTCAGAACTTCAACCAGTATTATGACCTACTGATTGGCGATAAATCCGGCAAAGTCCTTATCGAACTGGCAAATCAAATCACGACGAATCACACGTTTTTCTTTCGTGAGCCGGACCATTTTGATTTTTTCAGGAGCGATATTTTGCCGTGGATGGTTCAGGAACACAAGGCAAAAGGGGACAACGACCTTCGGATTTGGTGTGCGGCGGCATCCAGCGGCGAAGAACCTTACACACTGATCATCACGCTCTTGGAGCACTTCGGAGCGGACTACAAAAATTGGAACTGCGGACTGCTTGCGACCGATGTTTCCGAAAAGGCACTGGGAGGAGCAGTCGGTGGGGTCTATGTCGATGCCCGATTGCAAGGCGTGCCGCCAGCAATTCTCAACAAGTATTTCAAAAAGGTGCCGGACGGTTATGCCGTTACCGACCAACTCAAAAAGGAAGTGACGTATCGGAAGTTCAACCTGATGAGCAAAACGCTTCCCTTCAAGAAGAAGTTCGATTGCATCTGGTGCCGAAATGTGATGATTTACTTCGACAATCCGACGAAGCACGAACTCGTGAACCGGATGTACGAATCGACAGTCAACGGCGGTTATCTGCTCATTGGTCATTCCGAAACACTTGACCGCACCCAGACGAAGTGGAAGTACATCAAGCCCGCCGTTTATCGGAAGGAAGAATAGGACATCTTAAAAGTTTCAATAGTACTCAAATAGTAAAAGCCTTCATTTTTTGAGGACATCTCTTGCATAAAACGCGGACATTTCGCTATGATTCGTTTGCAAAAAAAATTTCCGAGAGGAAAATCGAATCGATAGGAGATGTCCAATGGTCAATATACACCGCTTTCCCCCTTCGGGAAGAGGTTTTTCAAACGCATCCGAAAACTCATCGGCTGCTGTCACTTCGCCCACTTCTGGCGAGTCGTCGTCGCCCTCGCCGCACTCACCGGAAGAAAAAGTCTCTCCAAAATGACAAAACTCTTCGGCGACCGACGCACCCGACAAGCCATCGCCCACTTTCTCACCGAAGCCGAATGGAACGCAAAAGAACTTCTCCTCGATAACGCCCTCACCACTCTCAAGCATCTCGGTTGGAAGCCGGGAGAACAACTCTATCTCGTACTCGATGATACCCAAAAACAAAAACGAGCCAAACAGATGGATCGCCCACTTGCGATGGAAGTTCAAATTCAGTACAATCAGGAACGGGGGTTGTGCATTGGAGGGATCGTCATGCTGCGTTGGAATCATTATGAAACAGCATTCGAAGCGTATCTGAAGAATCGAAAGATACCGTTTCTGGCTGTGGAAGAGCGGCATCGAAATCGGCTCGACGATGGAAAGACACTGAAAAATCTTGATTTTGTGATTTCCCGATCCACCGGAACTTCATGGCTGATTGATGTCAAAGGTCGAAAATTTCCCGGCGGAACAGGTGGTTACTGGAAGCACTGGGCAACGCGGGATGATCTCGTGGGACTCCGCCACTGGGAAACGATGTTCGGCGAACGCTTTTCAGGACTCTTTGTCTTTGCCTATCTGATTTGCGGAAACAAATCTCCCTTGCCTGAACATCAACTTTTTGAATATCGTCGGCGTTTGTACGGCTTTGTCGGCATTTCTATCGCCGATTACCTCTCGGAAATCCGTCTGCTGTCTCCCAAGTGGCACACCTTTGCCATGCCGACTCAACGTTTTCGGCAACTCGCAAAGCCCTTCGAGGATTTCATCGCCCGATAAAGAGCATCCCCGATAAACTCTACTAGTGGTTAAGAATTTTATCACAAGGCACAATGAACACGAAGAAGTTGCTATTGTCCGTCCAGTCCATTCAACTTTCGGTGCATATCCAAAGCGGCAATACGACCCGCACCCATTGCTAAAATGACCGTTGCCGAACCGGTTACAATATCACCACCCGCCCAAACATTTGGGCGACTCGTTTGTCCCTGCTCGTCCGCAACGATGTATCCCCACTTGTTCAAGTCCAGTCCCGGTGTGTTCTTCGTCAGAAGCGGATTCGCCAATGCCCCCGCTGCCACAATCACGCAATCGGTCGCCAACTCAAACGCCGAGTTAGGAATCAACACCGGTCGCCGACGACCCGATGCGTCCGGTTCGCCGAGTTCCATTCGGTCGCAAATCATTGCCCGAACTTTTCCCTGCTCATCACCGAGATACTCCTGCGGATTCGTCAGGAACAAAAACTCGATTCCCTCTTCTTCTGCGTGGTGAATCTCTTCCGCACGAGCAGGCAACTCCGCTTTGGATCGCCGATACACGATTTTTACATTGTCCGCTCCGAGCCGTAACGCTGTTCTTGCCGCATCCATTGCCACGTTGCCACCGCCGATCACGCACACATTCTTTCCCCGCGCAATCGGCGTATCCTTCTCCGGGAAAAGATACGCCTTCATCAAATTGGAACGTGTCAGATACTCATTGGCGGAATAGACCCCGTTCAAATCTTCGCCGGGCAGTTTGAGAAACATCGGCAAGCCCGCCCCGACACCGATGAAAACCGCCGAGTAATGCTCTTCGTTCAGCAGTTCGTCAATCGTAATCGTTTGCCCAACCACTTGGTTCAACGCAATGTTCACGCCGAGTTTCACGAGACCGGCAATTTCATGCTCGACGATGTCTTTCGGCAACCGGAATTCGGGAATGCCGTACATCAACACGCCGCCGGACTTGTGAAACGCCTCGAAAATCGTAACTTCGTAACCGAGCAGAATGAGATCGCCCGCAACGGTGAGCCCGGAAGGTCCCGCCCCGATGACAGCAACCTTTTTGCCGTTGGGTGGTTGCTTTGTCGGCAGGTTGGCAAGTTGTTGTTCTCGTTCATAGTCGGCAACGAATCGTTCGCAGTTGCCGATGGCGACCGGTTGCGATTTTTTACCGAGAATACATTGGGCTTCGCACTGCACTTCCTGCGGACAGACACGACCACAAACGGCGGGGAGAGCGTTGGTCTCCTTGACCTTTTGGGCGGCAGCAGCAAAATCGCCATCGCAAATCAGTTTGAGGAATTCGGGAATCTGCACGCCGACGGGACAACCGCTGACGCAACCCGGCTTTTTGCATTGGATACATCGGGCGGCTTCGGCTTTTGCCATTTCGGGGGTGTAGCCGAGCGGCACTTCCAAGAAGTTTTTGGCTCGTACTTTCGGCGGTTGTTCGGGCATGGGCACCCGGCTCGGTTTGGGGTCGGACATGTTTGATTGATGCTTCACTGTGGATGGGGACAAAATGCTCATTTTCCTCTTTGAAATTCTTTGTGCCTTGTGGTAAATTTTTTGCCACAAAGACACGAAGGGCACAAGGAAAATGCCTCAATAGTAACAGTGGTTCGGTATATGTGTAACATGAAATTATACCGCGTTTGACAAACAAAATGAGAGGGGCAACGTAAGAGCCTTGTTTTTAACACAAAATACACGAAAAAAGAGAAACACAATGGTGGAGTTTTCGTGTGGTTCGTGTTGAAAATAAAAATGTTCCAATCGGCGGTACATCATTTGCAACCTTTCACTGCGCCCCCCTTTAAGAATGGGGATTTTGCGGTACAATAGGGCAAGATAAACTCGATTCAATCGAACCAAAGCCCCAATTATTGATGGCAACAAACGTTTACGAAGGGTTGTTTATTTTTGACTCCGATCTCTATGCCAAAGGAGCGGATGAAGTTTCCAATCAGGTCGCAAGTATTGTCGAACAACTCGGCGGAGAAGTGCTCCTTAGCCGTCTGTGGGATGAACGTAAACTTGCCTACCCGATTGACGGACATCGCCGCGGCACTTATTGGCTTTCCTATTTTCGGATTGACCCATCCACCATTAAGGACTTGACCCGGCAATTTCAGTTGAAAAAAAGCAGCGGTATCATCCGCTTCTTGATCCTTCATGTCGACCCAAGATTGGTGGATACATTGGTGGAACATGCCAGAGCAGGACATCTTCATGCCGGTGAACACGCCGAAATCTCCGAAGAAGTACCGCCGGTTTCGATCATCGATGCCGCAAGTTTCGATGAAGAAGAGTCCAATTGAACGGTTTGAACCGCACCCTTTCGCTTTTGGAGGTAATAATGGCAAGTGCAAGTTTCAACAAAGTAATGTTAGTGGGGAATCTCACCCGGACTCCCGAATTGAGGCACATTCCTTCGGGACATGCCGTTACGGACATTACGCTGGCGGTCAATGACCGGCGAAAATCGGCAAATGGCGACTGGGTCGAAGAAGTCTCCTTCGTGGATGTGACGCTCTGGGGACGCTGGGCAGAAATCGTTTGCCAATACACAACGAAGGGGTCTCCCCTTTTTGTCGAAGGCAGACTCAAACAAGACAAGTGGGAATCCGAAGGGCAAACACGTTCCAAACTGAAAGTGATCGGCGAACGAACGATATTGATGGGGGGACCCGGCGGCGGAAACAGAGGCGGAGACGACGACGGCGGATATTCCCGACAAAACATAAAAAGTTCGGGACGCTCATCCCAACCGGCACCGCAAGACTACTACGATGCCCCGCAAGAAGACGGCGAAGTGCCGTTTTAGGGAAAGTCTCAACAAAATATAAACGTTAAAAACAAAAACGAATAATCAGATGACAACAGCAATTCGAAAACGAAAACAGGCACAGGCACACCGTCGGACAGGCAACCGTCTGCCGCTGGGTGAAAATGGCGGAGTACAACTTCTGCTGATTCAAACGATTGACCACCTCGGCAAACAAGGGGACATCGTCGAAGTAAAGTTGGGTTACGCCAACAATTTTCTGATCCCGCAGGGATTGGCAACGATTGCGACCGACCACCATAAACGAATGGTGGAAAAACATCGGGCGAAACTTGCCGAAATCCAAAAGAAACGTCTGGTAGGGCTACAAACGCTCGCCGATGAAATACGGACGAAACGAGTCTCGATTGAAGCGAATGCCAATGAAGAGGGACATCTTTACGGTTCGGTGGGTCCCGAAGAAATCGTCAAGGCACTCCGCAACGAAGGAATCGTGCTGACGGCAGATCAAGTTCGCTTGTCCGGTCCGATTAAGGAGTTGGCACTCTACACGGTACGTATCTATCTCGGACACGGCATTGAGAGCGAACTGAAAGTTTGGGTCGTTCCTATGGCAGGCAATTAAAAGCTTCTTCTCAAGAGCGGGGGGCGTAAGCCTCCCGGTGAATTCAAACCGAAACGTTATAAACCGGGGGGCTTACGCCCCCCGCTCTTTTTCCGCTCAATTGAGCGAATGTTATGCGCAATACTTTGCGTTCAGTTCATCCACGAATTTTTTGCACATTTCTGTGGCGTTCCAAGCGTCGGGCCAAAAACATAGGTCGATTTCCCACCAATCCCCCTTGTAATTCGCCTTGTTCAAGAGAGCAGGGATGATCTCGTCAAAATTCAGCACCCCCTGTCCAAACGGGGCATGAGTGCTGGTTTCGTCGCCGTGCAACGTGTTGTCCGAGTCAATCAGATGCACGATGCCGATCATGTCTTTGACCATTCCGATGAACTCCAAAATGCCCCCTTTCAGGATTTCTTTTTCCCCCAAGTGCCGGGAACCATTGACCGCACACATTTGGGCATGGCACGTGTCGAACATCAGGGAGAAGTTTTTTTCGCCGACACTCTTATAAACTTCGACCACTTCGCTCGGCTTGTTGAGCATGAAGCCCGGCTCAAATTCCCAAACGACATCAATGCCCTCTTTGGCAGAAGCCTGTGCCACGCTTTTGAGGAAACTGATGATGCCCTCTTTGCATGCCTCGAAGGTCATTCCTTGCGGCACAATTGGCGGAATGATCGAATCGAATCGGATCGTTCGGAAACCGCAATCGACCATCATCTGCTTGGTCTTTTCGAAGTATTTCATGAACTCCGGCAGATTTTCCAGCGGACTCACCTGATAGATGTTTGCCGTGTAGCAGGCGACTTCGAGACCGCAGTCTTTGATTTTCTTCGCCAACTTTTGCCGGTCGGCAATCGTGGGATAATCTTCGTAATAGGCGTGTGGTCGGAATCCGCCGACGCTGATGCCGTCGAAGCCCAGCCGGGCGACTTTTTCCAACACTTCGTCCAGCGGCACGGGATTGTCCTGATAGGGACCGAAACAATATGCCCAACTTCCAATGGAAACCTTCTTCTTCATAATGATTGCTCCTTTCTTTTTTGTGGTTTGAGTTTATTCTTTTTGCCCCAAAGGGACAGAATCTATCTTTACATATACGATAGGGCTTTCGCCAGTAAGTTTTATACCACGAATTTTCCTTTGTGCCCATTGTGTTTCCTTTGTGTTCTTTGTGGTAAATAAAGAACCACAAAGTTCACAATGATTTCACAAAGGACACGAAGAACAAAAAAGGGTATTTCAGTTTTCGGCGAAAGCCTAAAAATGCAAGTGTCAATCGTCGCGGTATCTTCCACAGTAGGATTGCAATATTACCAACATTCCGTCATTCCCACGCAGGCGGGGACCTATTGTAACACATTCGGAGAGTCAAATCAATTGTAGGACATTGCACGGAGTACCGGCTAAATGATTTAGTTTGCCTCGCTGCGCCAGTTTCGGCAACGCTTGAAAATGTCCGTGTCCGTTACCGATGCTCCCGCTTGTAAGCGAGTCGTTACATCGTGCCACAATTCTTTTTGAAACTCTTCCGCAAAACGTTGAGAACGTACCAGAACATAATCTTCCTGAATCTGTCGGAATAGATTTGCCGCTCCGCCCGTGAGTCCTTCCGAACCGGCTTGCATGGCGGCTTCCCCCACCGCTACCGCCGCCGCTCCGACAGCCACTTGCGAAACAATCGGCGTTACCACTGCCAATCCGCTCACCGCAAGCGTTACTGTAATCAACGGATGCGCCGCCGTAACGATGGTGTCTAACGTTTGCATCCACGCCGTCATTTTGGGATTTTGTACCGTCCACTCCGACAAACGCCGGTGAAGCAGTTCCCGAAATTCCTGATCGACCGGCGGCAACGCACTCAACACGGAATAGGCACGTTGCAACAGCAACGCACGATGTTCGCCGCTCGTCAGTTCCGAAATTTCACGTCGCAATACCGAATTTTCCGTATTGGCAAGCGTTTCCAATTTGCCCATCACTTTGCCGACGAAGTCAATCGCCGTGCGTTGTTCGGCAGCCTGAAACTCTTCCAACGTCGTGATTCGCGGTTCCTCTTCGTTTTTTCCCCGGAAATAATTGGCGGCTTTGCGTGCCGACCAGAGCAAACCGCCGCCGATTTTACGATAGACCGAATTGACTTGCTGCGACCACGCCGGTCGGTGAGCGTTCCACCAAGTCCGAATCTCATCGGCAAGCATTGAAGAGGGCAAACCTGACCACTGAACTTCGGTATCGCCGATGTTTTCAAGCGTGTGCAACGCCTCGGCAAATCGGGACGACGCATCTTGAACCGAATCCAGATACGATTGCACTCCCGTCTTCGGATCATCCAGCACGTTGAGCGCACCGAGCAACGTTTGGGCTTTAATCGTGTCGAAATGCAGTTCGCTCAATTCCGTTTTGATGTCAATAGGAACGAGAGCGTCATCTCGAACGGCATAAAAAGGGAGTTGCAACGTTTCGGCTTGCTCCCGATTATGGGGGACAAGAAGAACGTCAATCGGTTGCGTGCCCGTCTCGTGGCAAAACTGGACGTGCCAGCGGAAAAGGTGTTGCAGGTCGCCGTCGATGTCAATCATGTTGAAAAGCACGATGATCGGTTTTCCGGCTTCGGCGGCTTCACGGAAGAATCGGCGGACGGCAGCGTCGTTGTACTTTTGTTCGGTCAGCACGGCAATCACGACATCGGCGGCGTGTCGAACGGCTTTTGCCCTGTCCCAGTT
>Ga0082212_10011463_pt1 | contig 11245 bp, 22 predicted proteins | sample TergutNt197P3_FD_71548 | JGI IMG/M metagenome (GOLD analysis project Ga0082212, IMG submission 71548) | Neocapritermes taracua P3 segment gut microbial communities from Petit-Saut dam, French Guiana - Nt197 P3 | ecosystem: Host-associated > Arthropoda: Insects > Digestive system > Gut ... | reverse complement strand
TACGCAAGATGAATCTTATCCCACATGACATAATAATAAGGCCGGTCATAACGGAAAAAAGCAGCGCGCTGGTGGAGCGGAACAAATATACGTTTGAAGTACACAGAAGCGCCAACAAGATACAGATTCGTCAGGCCGTAGAGCAGGTATTCAAAGTTAAAGTGTTGAGCGTCAACACGATGATCGTTCCCGCTAAACCAAAGCGCATGGGAGCTTCCATAGGAAAAACGCGTTCCTGGAAGAAAGCTATCGTGGCTTTGGCGGAGGGGCAGAGCATTGAATTCTTCGAAGGCGCCAGCATTTAGGAAGAGGTAACGCACATGTCGATTAAACAGTTTAAGCCTTATACCTCCGGCCGCAGGCATATGAGCATTCAGAGCCGCGAGGACATAACCGCCGACAAACCGGAGCGCTCTCTCACGGCGCCCTTGCGTAAAAGCGGCGGGCGTAACAATAGAGGGCGAATCACGATGCGCCACATTGGCGGAGGGCATAGAAGGACCTATCGCATCATCGATTTTAAGCGCGACAAAGTGGGAATTCCAGGTAAAATTGCCACGATCGAGTACGACCCCAACCGTAACGCGCGCATCGCTCTCATCCATTACGTCGATGGAGAGAAGCGCTACATCCTCCTTCCGAAGGGGCTGAAGGTTGGAGACACGATAATTTCAGGTCCGGAGGCCGATATTGTGCCTGGTAACGCTTTGAAGCTGAAGGATATGCCGGTGGGCTCAGTAGTCCACAACATAGAACTGGAGCCCGGCCGCGGAGGCAAGCTGGTTCGTTCGGCCGGCATGTCGGCTCAGCTCATGGCTAAAGAAGGCAAATACGCCTACATTCGTATGCCCAGCGGCGAGCTGCGTCTGATTTTACAGGAGTGCATGGCTACTATAGGACAGGTCGGCAACGAGGATTATGAGAACGTCTCTCTTGGAAAAGCGGGAAAAACGAGATATCAGGGGCGTCGCCCTACGGTGCGCGGTATGGTCATGAACCCTGTTGATCATCCGATGGGAGGCGGAGAGGGCAAGAGCAAAGGCAACAAACATCCTCTTTCTCCCTGGGGTACGCCGGCCAAAGGCTACAGGACGCGCAAGAAAAAGCCAACCGACAGGCTGATCGTCCGCCGTCGCTACGAGAAATAGACGCGAAGGGAGACTGCAAAAAATAATGGCTCGTTCAGCTAAAAAAGGACCCTACATAGAGCAGCGGCTCTTGGCCAGGGTTGAGGAAATGAATACTTCCGGCGCCAAAAGAGTATTGAAAACCTGGTCACGGCGTTCGACAGTCGTTCCGCAGATGATTGGACACACGATAGCCGTCCATAACGGGCGGATGCACCTTCCGGTTTACATAAGTGAGAACATGGTGGGGCATAAGCTGGGAGAGTTCGCCCAGACCAGGAAATTCGGACGCCACGCGGGGCAGGAACGCTCCTCCAAGGGCAAATAGGAGGGGACGCGCAGATGGAGACTGAAATTAAGAGTCAGGCGAAGGCCATGGTTCGTCAGGTGAGAATTTCTCCCGACAAAGTTCGTCAGGTGCTTGTACTTATCAGAGGGAAAAAAGCCGATGAGGCGATGACGGTCCTGCGTTTCAGCCCGCAAAAGGCCGCGCGTGTTGTGTACAAAGTCTTGCAGAGCGCCATAGCCAACGCCGAGCATAATTACGGTATGGATATTGACAAATTGCGTGTACAGGCTGCCTATGCCGATCAGGGACCCTCAATGAAACGATTTCGTCCCGCTTCCATGGGAAGGGCGCATCCGTACGTGCATCGTACATCACATGTGACCGTCACGGTTGCGGAAGGTTAGGAGGGGTTCGGTTCGTGGGGCAGAAAGTTCATCCCGTCGGTTACCGACTGGGAATAACGACAGAGTGGGAGTCCAAATGGTACGCCAATCCTAAGGACTACTCTCGAAAACTGCACGAAGACATAAAACTTCGTGAATGGATTATGAAGAAATGGGACGGCGCCAATATTTCTCGCATCGAGATTGAGCGCGTAGGCCATGTGGTACGGTTCACTATCTGGACTGCGCGCCCTGGCGTGGTTATCGGCCGTGGCGGGACCGAGATACAGGTAATCAAGGAAGAACTCCAGAAACTTACCGGGGCCAAGGTAATGATCAACGTACAGGAGATAAAGAACCCGGACGTGGTGGCCCAACTTGTGGCTGAGAGCGTGGCCGCGTCTCTGGAGCGCCGCGTGTCGTTCCGCCGCGCCATGAAGCAGGCTATTTTCAGAGCCACCAAGGCCGGAGCTAAAGGCATAAAAGCCCAGGTGGCCGGACGTTTGGGCGGCGCGGAAATAGCCCGTACCGAGTGGTACAACGAAGGGCGCCTGCCGCTTTCCACCATACGCGCGGATATAGATTACGGCTTCGCGGAGGCAGTCACGATGTATGGAGTCATCGGCTGCAAGATTTGGATATATCGTGACCGCGAGAACGAGCGCCCGGTGCAGCAGCGCTCGAAAAGAGACAGAGAACATCGGGACAGGGGGGGTAAGTGAGCCATGCTTATGCCCAGCAGAGTCAAGTACAGAAAATCGCATCGCAGCCCGATGCGTGGAATTGCAAAAGGCGGAATTACGGTTGCTTTCGGCGACTGGGGGCTTCAGGCGCTGGAAAATGCCTGGGTGACCGCTCGTCAAATAGAGGCCACCCGTGTGGCTATTTCGAGAAAGATGAAAAAAGGAGGTAAGATTTGGATTCGTATTTTCCCTGATCGCCCCTACACGAAAAAGCCTCTCGAAACGCGAATGGGTAAGGGAAAAGGCGCGCCGGAATTTTGGGTGGCGGCGGTGAAACGCGGCCGTGTGATGTTCGAGGTGGCCGGAGTCTCTAAAGAAGTTGTAGAGCAGGCTTTTCGCACCGCTTCCCACAAATTGCCCGTCAAGGTGAAAATTGTGGCAAGAGAAGGTATAGGTGGTGAACAGTAATGGACGCGACTAAACTTCGGGAGCTTGGTTTGGACGAGCTTCAGGAAAAGTACCGCCAATACAAGGAAGAGCTTTTTAATCTCAGGTTTCAGAACGTCACCGGACAGCTCAAGAACACGAGCCGTATCAAAGATGTTCGCAAGATAATAGCCAGAGTATTGACCGTCGTGGGCGAGAAAACGCGAGCGATGGAAAACTCGGCCGGCAGGAGGTAGCTCCATGGTGACAACAATGGAAACCGCGGACGTAAACAACGAGCGGTTGTCCCGCAGAAAAGTGCGCGTGGGAATAGTGGTCAGCAATAAAATGGATAAGACGATAGTCGTAAAGGTCACGCGTCATGCCGAACACCCTCTTTACGGCAAGCGGATAATAAAGGCCAAAAAATACGTAGCGCACGATGAAGAAAACGTCTGCGGCGTAGGCGATCAGATTCGCATCCGTGAAACTCGCCCATTGAGCAAGACCAAAAGATGGGAACTCGTGGAAATCGTGCGAAAGGCTCCGGTTCTCGGTTCCGATAAGCCCGGGGAGGAATAAACATGATCCAGCTGACTACGGTATTGAACGTTGCCGACAACTCGGGCGCGAGGAAGCTTTTTTGTATACAGGTCATGGGCGGCAGCAAACGCAAGTGGGGAAGTATAGGCGACGTAATAGTGGCTTCCGTGCGCGAGGCCATACCCAACAGCAACATAGCCAAGGGGTCCGTCGTAAAGGCCGTAATCGTCCGCACAAAAAAAGAAGTAAGGCGTCAGGACGGTTCTTATGTGCGATTCGACGACAACGCGGCGGTCATCATCGATAACAACGGAGAACCAAAAGGGACGAGAATTTTTGGCCCGGTGGGCCGCGAACTGCGCGCCAAAAAATATATGCGCATTCTCTCTCTCGCGCCTGAAGTGGTTTAGGAGGCATAGTTCGGTTATGTCAATGAGAATTAAGAAAAATGACCAGGTCCGGGTGATATCCGGCAAGAGCAAGGGCAAAGAGGGCAAAATTTTGCGCCATATCCCCAAAAAGGACATGGTTGTCGTGGAGGGGGTCAACATGGTCTCCCGCCACGTCAGGCCGAGCCAGAAAAACCCTCAGTCCGGAATTATCAAGCAGGAGGCCCCGATTTACGCCTCCAAGGTGATGCTCGTTTGTCCTCAATGCGGCGCGGCCACGCGAGTGGGTTCTTCTTTCCTCGAAAGCGGGAAAAAGGTGCGCGTTTGCAGAAAATGCAGCGAGATCATCGATAAGGCTTAGAGGGAGGGGATAGCTATGGCTGAAAACTCCAATACGCCGCGTATTTTGGAAAAGTATAAAAATGAAATCTGTCCCTCGCTCATGAAGGAGTTCGGGTACAGGAACGTTATGCAGTTGCCGCGTATTCGGAAAGTCGTGGTAAACATCGGGGTGGGCGACGCCAAGCTCGACATCAAACTGATGGACGCAGCTATCGCGGAATTGAAGGCTATAACCGGACAGCAGCCGCTTTTGAAAAGGGCCAAAAAATCCGTGGCGGGCTTCAAAGTGCGCGAGGGCATGCCGGTGGGATGTTCGGTCACGCTTCGCGGCGCGCGCATGTGGGAGTTTCTCGACAGGCTGATCTCTTTGGCTCTGCCGAGCATCAAGGATTTTCAGGGAGTTTCGCGGCGCGGGTTCGACGGGCGCGGGAATTACAACCTGGGCCTTCGCGAGCAGCTTGTTTTCCCGGAGATAAATTACGACAAGGTCATCCGGTCACGAGGCATGAACGTTTCCATCGTGACTACGGCCAGGACTGACGAAGAAGCTCACGCGCTGCTCAAGGGCATGGGAGTGCCCTTCAATCGATAGGAATAGGGGGAAGAGCGAAGATGGCAAGAAAAGCTATGAGGCATAAGGCTACCCTACCCCCGAAGTTCGAGGTGCGGCGGCATAACCGCTGCCCGATTTGCGGCAGGGTGCACGCTTATATGCGCATGTTCGATATGTGTCGCTGCTGCTTCCGCAAACTCGCCCGAGAGGGCAGAATACCCGGCGTAGTCAAGTCAAGCTGGTAGGAGGGCGAGGCGAATGTACGTAAACGATCCGATCGCGGATATGCTCACGAGAGTGCGCAACGCGAACATGATATACAGTGAAAGCGTGGATGTTCCCTCAAGCAAGATGAAATTGGCGATAGCCAAAATCTTGAAAGAAGAGGGTTATATCAAGAATTTTAAGATCATCACCGACCCCAAAAAGCCCTATTCTACAATCCGGATATTTTTGTCCTACGGCGCCGAGAGGGAGCGGGTCATTCAGGGCCTGCGCAGGATAAGCAAACCCGGGCGCAGAATTTACGTGGGGAAAGACAAACTCCCTCTGGTTATGGGCGGTTTGGGGCTGGTGGTCGTTTCGACTTCCCAAGGGCTGAAGACCGGGTCCGAGGCGTCCAAGCTCGGCCTCGGCGGAGAAGTCCTCTGTTACGTCTGGTGAGGAGGGCGCCGGAATGTCTCGTATAGGACGAAAGGCCATCCCCCTTCCCAAGGGGACGACGGTGACGGTCAAGGGAGAAAAAATCGTCGTTAAAGGGGCCAAGGGCGAGCTGGACACGCCTCTTATGCCCGGGATCACCGTGGACGTAGAGCAGGATAAGATCCTGGTGAGTCGTGACAACGATGAAAAGCAGACCTGCGCGTGGCATGGCATGACACGCGCCTTGATAGCCAATATGGTGACGGGAGTGTCAGAGGGATTTCAAAGAACGCTGGAAATCGTTGGTGTGGGCTGGCGGGCGCAGATGCAGGGAAAAAAGCTCGTTTTGAGCGTTGGGTACTCTCACCCCGTGGAGTATGAGCCGCCAAAGGGAGTGGAGATCGTTGTCGAAAACCCTATAAAATTCATAGTCAAGGGAATAGATAAACAATCAGTGGGGCAATCCTGCGCTGTAATACGAGCCTTTCGCCCTCCTGAGCCTTACCACGGCAAAGGTATTCGTTATTCGGACGAGAAAGTCGTCCGCAAGGCCGGCAAGACCGGAGCCAAGTAGGGCGGGGTGAGGCGAATGAAAAAGAAAAGCAGAAACGACATGCGAGTGGTGCGTCATGTGCGTTTGCGGCGCACTCTCGCCGGTACGTCGGCAATTCCCAGAATGGCCGTATATCATAGCCTGAGTCATATTTATGTTCAGATTATAGACGACGACAAAGGGCACACCTTAGCCGCGGCTTCGACTCTGGAAAAATCCGTAAAGGAAAGCGTTAAAGGCACATGTAACCAGGACGCGGCCAGGGCAATAGGAAAGCTGGCGGCGGAGCGCGCAAAGGCGAAGGGCATAGAGTCCGTGGTTTTCGATCGCGGCGGCCATATGTACCACGGTAAGGTCAAAGCTTTGGCGGACGCGGCCCGCGAAGCAGGCCTCAAGTTCTAGTTAGGGAGAAATAGTATGATCAAAAAGAGAATTGACGCCAAAGGTATAGAGCTGAAAGAGCGCGTCGTCGCGATCAATCGCGTCAGCAAGGTCGTCAAAGGAGGCAAACGCTTCAAATTTGCGGTTCTTGTCGTGGTAGGCGACGAAGATCGCTACGTCGGAGCCGGCATAGGCAAGGCGAAGGAAATTTCGGAGGCCGTACGAAAGGGTATAGACAAGGCCAGCAAAGACCTGGTCGAGTTGAAGCGTAACGGCGATACCGTACCTCATCCCATTCAAGGGCAATTCGGAGCGGCTGTGGTGCTTCTGAAGCCGGCTCCGGCCGGCACAGGAGTAATAGCGGGCGGAGTGGTACGCGCCATCATGGAGTTGGGCGGAGTGAAGGACGTGGTAACGAAAGTGGTCGGACGCACTTCCAACGCCATCAACGTGGCGTGGGCCACCCTCGAAGCGCTCAGGGAAAGCCGGACGGCGGATGAGATTTTCAAGCTGCGCGGTAAGAGAACCGCGGAGCAGGCCGCGGCTCCGGCCGAGTAAGGAGGCCGTCATGGCTAAGATCAGGGTGAAATGGGTCAAAAGCGCCATAGGGTTTTCCCTGCGTCAGAAAAGAACCATAAAAGCGCTTGGATTTAAGAAATTGCAGTCCGTGGTTGAGCACGAGGACACGCCTCAGATTCGCGGCATGATCGAGAAGGTTCGTCACCTGGTCGACTGGACGAGCGACAATTAAGGGGTGAGAAGCAGATGAACCTTCATGAGTTAGGGTCGGTATCCGGAGCCAAACGCGCGCCAAAGCGCCTCGGTCAGGGAATAGGCAGCGGAACCGGCAAAACGTCCGGGAAAGGTCACAAAGGGCATAAATCACGCTCCGGGGGCGGGGTCCGTCCGGGGTTTGAGGGAGGCCAGATGCCTCTCGCCAGGAGGGTGCCCAAACGGGGATTCAACAACGCCCGTTTTGCCAAAGAATATCAGGTGGTCAACCTGGAGTCGTTGATGAAAAGAGCGGAAAAATTTGAGGGCGGAGAGATATCGGTAAAGGAGCTTTATGAGACGCGGCTGATCCGCTCTACGTCCTTGCCAGTAAAACTTCTCGGCGCAGGCGAGGTAACCAGGCCGTTTACGGTTAAAGTCAACGCCGTCAGCCGTAGCGCGCGGCAAAAAATAGAGGCGGCCGGCGGAAAGGTCGAGGTGATCTGACGTGTTCGGAGCGCTTGGAGATGTTTTCAGGCTGCCGGACCTGAAGAGACGAATATTTTTCACAATGGGAGTTCTCTTCATTTTTCGCCTGGGAGCGCACATCCCGACTCCGGGGCTGGATGCCAGAGTTTTGTCCGACGTTTTTCAAGGCGGCGGGCTTATGGATTTTCTCAATATTTTCTCAGGTGGAGCACTCAGCCGGTTCAGCGTTTTTTCGCTCGGCGTGGCGCCCTACATCAATTCAAGCATAGTTATGCAGCTTATGACAGTTATATTCCCATATCTTGAAAAGCTGCAAAAAGACAATGAGGAAGGCCGCAAAAAAATAATTCAGTGGACGCGCTATGGCGCCATCCTTTTCGCGGTTGTGCAGGCCGTTGGTCTGACCACCTGGTTGAGCAGCAGCGGCGCTGTTTCCGGAGGGCTCTTCGATGCGGTCATCATCGTTACTACCCTGACGGCGGGTTCGGTAGCAGTTATGTGGTTGGGCGAGGAACTGTCGGACCACGGGATAGGCAACGGCATATCTATGATTATCTTTGCCGGTATCATCGTGCGTATTCCAGGCGCTATCATAGGCATATTCACGAGCCTGAGAAGCGGCGAAACGAATATTTTGTCCGTGCTCGCGTTTCTGATTTTGGTTGTGACGGTAGTGGCAGGCTGCATAATTCTTCAGGAAGGGCAGCGAAGGCTTCCCGTTCAATACGCCAAACGTGTTATAGGGAACAAAATCTACGGCGGACAGAGCACGTTTATACCTCTGAAGGTCAATCAATCAGGAGTCATCCCCATCATCTTTGCGTCCTCGCTTTTGATTTTCCCGTCCACGGTAGCGGGCATGTTCGGGGATAACGCGGTGGCGAGCTTCTTCCAGAGGGTTTTTTCCCAGGGGCATCTGGTGTATATGCTTTGCTATGTGGCTCTTATTATTTTCTTTGCGTATTTCTACACAGCAGTGGTTTTTAATCCCGGCGACATCGCAAATAACATGAAGAAGCACGGGGGATTCATACTGGGTATCCGCCCCGGGCAGCCCACAGCCGACTATATCACGAAAGTAATGGAACGCATTACTTTGGGAGGGGCGATTTTACTCGCAGCCATAGCGCTTATACCAAACGTGATGTCAATGTCGATGAGAGCAAGGATTTTTTATTTCGGAGGTACGGCGATCCTGATAGTGGTGGGAGTCGCGCTCGATACCGTCCGTCAAATCGAAGCTCAGCTCCTTATGAGGCACTACGACGGTATTTTGAAAAAATCCGGAGGAAAAGCGGGAAGTCTGCTTCGTATGTAAGGAGGGATGAATAGTGCGTTTGGTTCTACTAGGCGCGCCGGGTTCAGGCAAAGGGACGCAGGCGGATTTTCTGAAGACAAATTTCGATTGCGTTCATATATCCACCGGTGATATTTTGAGGGAAAATTTGCGGGAGAAATCCGAGCTGGGGCTTCGCGCCGAGACCTTTATGAACAAGGGTGAGCTGGTCCCTGACGCCATTATCATAGACATGGTAAAAGCCAGGCTGGCCGAAGACGACGTCGCCAAAGGGTTCCTTATGGACGGTTTCCCGCGTACCATTCCGCAGGCGGATGCGTTCGACAAGATGCTGAGTGGAATGGGACTTCATCTGGATGCGGTTCTTCTCATTAAAGTCGACGATGAACTTCTCGTCAGGCGCTTGACAAATCGAAGAACATGTCGCGCCTGTGGCAAGATAGTGAGCCTTTTGGATGTCGATCTCGTGACTGAAGATGCGAAAAACTGTCCTGCCTGTGGCGGGGAGCTTTATCAGAGAAAAGACGACAGCGAATCTGTAATCCGTAATAGGCTTTATGTTTACAGAGAGCAAACGGAACCTCTAACGGCGTGGTACGAAGGCAAGGGACTTCTGCGCATTGTCGAGGTGCAGGACCACTATATGCCGGAAGACACTTTCAAGGGAGTCAAGGCGGCTTTGAATTTATGATACGTTTTAAGACGGAAGAAGAACTTCTGATCATGCGAGACGCCGGAAAAGTTACCTCTGACGTTCTGGACGCTCTGAGGGACGTGGTCAGACCGGGAGTCTCTACGGCGGAGTTGGAGCGGGTGGCGGAGAAGCATATAGTGGCAGGCGGAGGAAAAGCGGCTTTTAGGGGTTATCGCCCTTCGCGCGCCGAACGTCCTTTTCCTGGAGCGATTTGCGCATCAGTCAACCGAGAAGTTGTCCATGGTATACCAAGCGACGGACGTATCCTGGAGGAAGGGGATATCGTGAGCGTCGACGTGGGGGTATTTCTCAAAGGATACTACGGCGACGCGGCTTGTACTTATCCTGTGGGAAACATAGACCAGGACCGCAGAAGGCTTATGGAGATCACGGAGAAATCTCTGGAGCTGGCTATTGCTGCGGCTAAGGCTGGCAACACGGTGGGAGACATCGGTTATGCTGTAGAGAGCCATGTTCTGGCCAATGGTTTTGGCGTAGTCAGAGACTACACTGGACATGGAGTGGGCAAAAAATTACACGAGGCTCCACAGATTCCGAACTTCGGAAAACGTGGAGAAGGCGTTACCTTGCAGCGGGGAATGACTCTGGCTCTCGAACCGATGGTTATGGCGGGGAAAGAAGACGTTATGCTTGGTTCGGACGACTGGGTTGTCGTTACCGCCGACGGTTCCGACGCGGCGCATTTCGAGAGGACAATCGTGATAACGGACGATGGGCCTGAGATTCTGACTCCATGGGTAAGCCGTTAGATGACGATTACCATGTGGGGCAGGTTGTCGTCTCCAAGAGGGGTAAAGATGCCGGACACAGATACGTGATTGTTGGTTTTCTTGGCGAGAAAAGGCTGGCTTTGGCCGACGCTGGCAAATTCAATGTCGATCATCCAAAGTCCAAGAATCCTAAGCATGTAACGCCGACGCCGCGAGTGATAAGTGAGGTGGCAGCGTGCGTCGAGGCAGGAAAGAACATCAATCGCGGTGAGTTATGTCGCTTTTTGGAGATCGGTGAGCGGGGAACCGAAACGGAGAGGCAGGGAGCGTATGGCTAATAAAGAAGCCGGAAGTAAAGAAGAAATCATAGAAGCTAAGGGAGTGGTATCGGAACCCCTTCCTAACGCCATGTTTCGCGTTGAACTGGAGAACGGGCATAAACTTTTGGCGCATGTGTCCGGCAAAATGAGAATGCATTTCATACGTATACTTCCAGGCGACAAGGTTCTGGTGGAAATTTCTCCCTATGACCTTACGCGTGGGAGGATTATTTATCGATTTAAATAGAGGAGTGTGGGCTATGAAAGTGAAGCCGTCGGTGAAGCCGATATGTGAGTTTTGCCGCGTGATCCGGCGCGAGGGAATAGTACGTGTCATATGTAGCCGCGATCAGCGTCATAAGCAGCGACAAGGTGCGAGGAGGTAACGTAGATGGCTCGTATATCGGGTGTGGATCTTCCGAGAGAAAAGCGAATAGAGATAGCGCTGACGTATATATTTGGGATAGGCTTGCCGTCGTCCCAAAGGATCCTGGCGAAAACCGGAGTGAACCCTGACACCAGGGTCAAGAATTTGTCGGAGGACGAAGCGCAGAAACTGCGCAGGGAAATAGAGGATCACTACAGAGTCGAAGGCGACCTCCGGCGAGAAGTTACCATGAATATCAAACGACTTATTGACATAGGATGTTACAGGGGTATCCGGCACAAGCAAGGGCTCCCAGTGCGCGGAC
>Ga0082212_10011462_pt1 | contig 11245 bp, 8 predicted proteins | sample TergutNt197P3_FD_71548 | JGI IMG/M metagenome (GOLD analysis project Ga0082212, IMG submission 71548) | Neocapritermes taracua P3 segment gut microbial communities from Petit-Saut dam, French Guiana - Nt197 P3 | ecosystem: Host-associated > Arthropoda: Insects > Digestive system > Gut ... | reverse complement strand
CATCAATAACAGAAAAATACAATTCTTCTTTTTCTGTATCCCAAATAGTACGGATTTGCCTGTTTTCAAATAATTGTATTTTATCCATTGTTTCCTCCTTCCAAATCATTCACAATCTCATCTATCGCCTTGCGCAATTCGTCTTCACGTTTCACGATTTCTGCAATTCTTGCATTCAGTTCTGTAATATTTACGATTTCGCGGGTATCTTCCTGTTCCACATACGAAGAAACGGCTATATTGTAGTCGTTTGCGGCAATGTCGGCATTGAGAACAAGACGGGCAAAATGTTTGTATTCGGGGGATTGCGGGTCAAGCCCGCAATGACGATTGACGTAGGCATTCAGAATTTTCTCAATGTTTTCGTCTGCCAATTTTTCTTTGTTTCCGCTCTTAACGCTCTCTTTTGAAGCGTCAATAAAAAGCGTTGCGTTGTCGGTTTTCGATTTTTTAAGCACGATGATACAAGTAGCAATACTTACGCCGAAAAACAGATTTGCCGGCAGTTGAATGACACAATCAATATAGTTGTTATCAATCAGATATTTACGGATTTTTTGTTCTGCTCCGCCACGATACAGAACGCCCGGAAACTCTACTATTGCCGCTGTGCCGTTGGTAGCGAGCCACGCAAGCATGTGCATCGTAAAAGCAAGGTCGGCTTTTGATTTGGGCGCAAGCACACCGGCAGGCGAAAAGCGCGGGTCGTTAATCAAAATCGGATTATCATCGCCCGCCCATTTTGTGGAATAAGGCGGATTACTGACGATTGCCTCAAACGGTTCATCGTCCCAGTGGTGCGGGTCAATGAGTGTATCGCCGTGCGCAATATCAAATTTTTCAAAATTTATGTCGTGCAGAAACATATTGATACGGCAAAGGTTGTAGGTGGTAATATTGCTTTCCTGCCCGAAAAATCCCTGCCGAATTTTGTCTTTTCCGAGTATTTTGGCGAATTTCAGCAAAAGTCCGCCGCTCCCGCAACATGGGTCATACACTTTATTGACTTCGGTTTTGCCGACAACGGTAATTCGTGCCAACAGTTCGGCTACTTCCTGCGGAGTGTAATATTCGCCGCCCGACTTACCGGCATTTGAGGCGTACATTTGCATCAGAAACTCGTAAGCATCGCCGAAAGCGTCAATATCATTATCCTGAAAATTGCCCAAATCCAATTCGCCGATTGCATCGAGAAGTTTTACCAAAAGTTCGTTGCGTTTTACAACGGATGCGCCAAGTTTGTTGCTGTTCACATCCACATCGTCAAACAAACCTTTCAGGTCGTTTTCGCTGTCGAAGCCCATTGCCGAACTTTCAATATGTTTAAAAACCCGCTCTAATGTTTCGTTCAGATTTTGGTCGTTTTTTGCTTTTGTCTGCACATTTTCAAACAGTTCTGACGGCAAAATGTAAAACCCTTTTTCTTCTGTGGTAGATTGGCGTGCGTTTTCAGCCATTCCATCGGATATTTTGGCGTAGTCGAAACTGTTATTACCAAGTGCTTTGCGGGTATTCTCGTTCAGATAGTTGGTAATGTTTTCGCTGATAAAGCGGTAAAACAAAAATCCGAGTACATATTGCTTAAAATCCCAACCATCAACCGATCCGCGCAGGTCGTTGGCAATTTTCCAAATGGTGCGGTGCAGTTCCGCGCGTTGCTGCTCTCTGTTCATGCTGATAATTCTTTTCCCTCGTTTTTACCACTTACATTCTTCACCATGAAATGCAACCTGTTCAGAATATTCACTTCACTCATGCCGCTGTCGAAATCGAGGAACAGCAGATTCATGTCGGGATAGCGGTCGCGGATACGTTTTTCCACGCCTTTGGATACTACGTGGTTGGCAATGCAGCCAAAAGGTTGTACGCTGACAACATTGTTCACCCCGCTTTCAGCAAAGGTTGCAATCTCTCCGGGAATCAGCCATCCTTCGCCAAACTGGTTGGCAAGGTTGAGTATTTCTGCCGCCTTGACCGACATTTCACGAATGTCATGTGCCGGCTCATAGCGGTTGTAGCGTTTCAGAATGCGGTTATTACGATTCACGAAACTATTGGCATACTGCTCAAAAAAATAGGTCATTACATCCGACCAGGATGATGAGCGATTCAGGTGCTGCTGTTTGTTCACGTCGAAATTCACAAACATTTGCAGGAAAAAATCAATCAGCGGCGGCACCACCACTTCCACGCCCTGCGACATCAACCAGTCCACCATGTTCAGATTACCGAATGAATTGTATTTGATGTAAATTTCGCCCACGATACCGATGCGCGGATGATGCAGATGATCCACCGGCACAGCATTGAAATCAGTAACTGCACGCCGCAGCAGATGGAAAATGTTATTCACGTTCTTACGCAATAGTTGAGGCTGTACCGCTCTCAAGTATTTTTCGAGCAGATGCGCCGAATCGCCTTTTCGGGTTTCGCGTGCGACTGTCGAATAATACATTGTGGCAAGACTGTCAGTATAACAAAGCGCAGCAAATACCGCAGGTAACAGCTTCATCCAGTTAACCTCGAAACCCGGCTGGCTGTTGATGACTTTGCCTTCGGTGCCGATGGCTATGACAGGTACATCCTCGAACCCGGCTGCAATCAGCGCTTTTTTGATGAGCGACAGGTAGGTGGATGCACGACACTGTCCGCCCGTCTGGGTGATACCAATGGCGACCTCGTCCCGCTTGTAACGGCCGCTCTGCAAGGCTTTGATGACGTCGCCCACAACGATCGTCGCAGGATAGCAGATTTCGTTGTTGGCGTATTTCAGTCCGAGTTCCACCGACTCTTTGTCGGCGACGGGCAGGTTTTCGTATCTAAATCCTGCCAAAGCAAACAACGACGGCAACATACGCGAGTATATCCGCGAAAAGCAAGGTCCGAGAATAGTGCGGCGGCGGTCTTCTTTTTCAAAAAAAGCCACTTGTGTACGTTTCGACTGCGGTAACGATGTTCCGGATGTTTTGCGCAAAGCAAATGATTCGAGCATCGAACGCAGTCGCAGTCGCAGCGAGCCGGTGCTTGTAATCTCATCTACACGTATCAGCGTATATGTCTTTCCGGCGCTTTTCAGTATTTCGCGCGTTTCGTTGATGACAATAGCATCAGGGCCGCAACCGAACGAATTGATTTGCACCAATTGTATATTGCTCCCCTGTGCGCTTACCCATGCAGCGGCGTGATAGATGCGGTTGGGGTACGTCCATTGCGGCAATACCTGTAATCTGGGCAAGGGCGACAGTTCGCTTACGGAATCTTCAGAAAGCACATCGACGCCCATTTCGGCAAGCATGTCGGGGGCTTTGCTGTTGATGAGCGCATCGGTATGGTACGGACGACCGGCAAGCACAATAACGGTACGGTTTTCGGCATTGGCGCGTGCGACGATTTCGCGGGCGCGGTCGGTCAGTTTTTTCTTGAAAGCCGACTGCGCTTCCTTCGCTTCCGCGAAAGCCTTGCGGAACGTTGCCTTATCCGTACCCAATGAATGCAAATAACGGTAACAGGCTTTCTCAAGCAATTGCTCGTCGGCAAACGAAATAACGGGACTATCTAACGGAATACCCCAGCGCGTTTCGGGATTTACCGAACTGCGGATAACTTCGGCATAACTGCTCACAATCGGGCAATTATAAGCATTCACCGCATCCTGATGCTCAAAACGTTCGTAGATGACCATCGGAAGAAAGATGCGTTCCACTTTGCGTTCGGCAAGGTCGTAGATGTGACCGTGAACAAGTTTTGCAGGAAAACAGATACTGTCGGACATAATGGTTCCAAGCCCTTTCTCGTACATCGGCACGGTCGAAGGCGACGAAAGCGCCACTTCAATGTTGCAACCCCGAAGCAGGGCGCTCCAAAACGGCAGGTTCTCGAACATGTTCAGCACACGCGGAATACCGATGATGTGACGTGGCGCGACCGGTTGTTCCACCACGCAATTATTCAGTAATTCATTTTTGTAACGGTACAGGTTTTCGCCCTGAGCAGTCTCCTTTCCCCTGTTAGTAAATACTTTCTCGCATTTATTTCCTGAATAATACGAGTTACCGCCTGCAAAGTTAAACTTCGTAACCACGCAAAGATTTTCGCAACCTTTGCAGCGATGCTGTTTGCTCTGATAGTCGGTTAACCGGTCGAGTTGGTCTAATTGAAGGGTGGATTGAGGGTAATCTTTCATGGTTTATCTTTTGCATGCTCCCGTTCAAAATTCAAAAGCTCGTCTTGTAATTCTTCTGCAGAAGGCAAAGCATCTTTTATATCGTCTGACAGTTCGGTGTAATGGAAAGTGCTTACGCCGATGGGATTGTTTACGTCTTTTAGCGAAAATTCAACTGCGTAATTATTTTTATTTTTACAAAGCAACATGCCGATGGTTGGCTTGTCGTGCTCATCTTTCACTAATCGTGTATGATAGAACAGCAAATCGGTTCGATACTCGTCTTCTCCAACTTTCAGCGTAAATTGTCGCCCCATGTAGGCAAATCCCTTGCCCAGTTCAAGTAAAAACTGCGAAATATGTTGTACAAGCGCCTTTTCGAGGTCGGTCTCTCGAACTTTTTCCGACAAACGTATGAAACCAAAATTGAACGGGTCTTTCATCATTTCATTGGCAAGGTCGCTTTGCGGTGCAGGCAAGGTCAGGGAAAAATTTGTAACGGCTTTTCCCTGCCTGCCGTAAAGATTGGTTTCGATTTGATATTCAAGAACCGCACGGCTCCAGTTGTTTTCAATAGTTTTGTTGATGTAGAAAAGTGCTTGGTTGAGGTCTTTGACTTTTTCAATAATGCAGACATTATGCCCCCAAGGAATGAGCAATATTTTGTTCATTCCTAATTCTCTCCCAAATTGGGGTAGAATTGTATTTTTATCAAAATCAGCAGGTTGTAATTTTCGCACAACTTGTGCGAAAATTTGCTCTCCTATTACATTATTTTGTCGCACAGGTTGTGCGACAAAGTCTTTTACTTGATTTATAATAGAGGAATAAAATCTATAAAATTTTTGCATACGGAAAAGATTGGCACGCGAAAACCCCGTCATTTCAGGAAATTCTGCTCTCAAATCCTTGCTTAATTGTTCAATGAAACCGCTGCCCCATTTTGCTTTTTCCTGTTTTTCGGCAATTTGCCTGCCCAAATCCCAATAAAGTAAAATCAATTGACTATTTACCGAAATGGCGGCTTTAATTTGCCCTGTTTTGATTTGCTGTTTTAAATCGCGTAACCAGTTGCGATACTCCGAAAGTTTGATAAAGTCATTCATTTTCAACATTATTTTTTATCAATTTTGCAAAGATAACAGTTTTTCTACTGTCATTTATGCTATACCCGTCAAAAACTCCATAACACATTTATTCAGCACTTCCGGTTTTGCAAACATCCAAAAATGATTTCCTTTCGGGATGATCAGCCTCTTTGAACCTGCAATGGCGCAGCTTATCTCGTCATTATGCCGTTGGCTAACCATATCTTTTTCGCCTGTTACGATTAATGCTGGCGTTTTAATCCGTGATACTTCCTCAACAGTCAAGTTTGGCTGATGTACCATCAAACCCCAGATTTCCTTTCGTTTGCGTATTTTTGCTGAAAATAGTGATGCTGTCGACAGACAGGCATATGCAAGTCGTATTTGAAGACGTGGTATGATCCGTAAACCTTTGGGATGGTAGTTTACGCCAAGCAAAACCATAGATGCAATACGTTTTGGCGCAATCAATGCCGTATGCAATGCGATAATCGCACCGTCGCTAAAACCCGCGATATGTGCCTTTTCGATATGAAGCGCATCCAATACGGCAATCAAATCGGCGGCAAAGGTGTAGAAATTGAAGGGCGCTGTTCCCCGTGTTGATAGCCCGTGTGCGCGGGTATCTACGGCAACTGTCCTGAAATACTGCGAAAAATATTGTATTTGCTTATCGAAAATATGTAAATCTTCGCCGTTGCCATGTAAAAATACCAATGCAACAGTATCTTCGCGACCGGATATTTCACAATGTATCAACGCATCGCCTGATGGTATATATTTCAATCTGTGATGATGCAACTTCCTTTATTCGAGTGCAATGTAACTTCTTTACCGTCGAAAACGGCATAAGTGTCGTTTTCCACCCAATCGCCGATGTTGATGTAGCGGCTGTTTTCATTCAGACGGAGTTCCATCGCCAAATGACGGTGTCCGAAAATAAAAAAATCGTAATGTTTTGTAGCAAGCGTTTTTTTAGCATACCGATAAATAAATTCTTGCTCACGTCCTGCGTATGGAGGTACGAAACAGTGTCGCTTGCGGCTGTTTTTCGACCAGTTTTTTCCAAACGTAATACCCCATCTGGGATGAAGCGAAGCATACAATACACGAAGCAAACGGTTTTGAAAAATGAAGTTATGCAGCCGGTCGGTCATATTTTCAGGACTGACGTCATCTCCGTGTCCGACGAGGAATAGTTTTCCGTTGATCTCAAATTCAGTGGGTTGACGATAAATTTGTATATTCATCTCCATGCTCAGATAGTTGTTCATCCACTGATCGTGATTGCCTAACATATAATGTATGGGAATTCCGCTGTCAGTAAGTTCTGCCAGTTTTCCCAGTAAACGTACAAAACCGCGGGGAACCGCATGACGGTACTCGAACCAGAAATCAAAAATATCGCCCAGTAAAAAAATAGCAGCGGCATCATTTTTAACCTTATCCAACCATTGAATGAAATTCTGTTCCCGGCTTCGGCTTTCTTCGTCGGGAGCCATCATCAGATGAAGGTCGGAGGCAAAATAGATTTTTTTATTCGGTTCGATTAATAAAGTCATTCAATTTTCTTTCTAAATCATCTGTTTTCAAGTTTTTGGTAATGATCGCACCTTCACGATCAATCAGAAAATTAGCGGGAAGGGTTTCAATGCCGTAGAGTTTGACCACATCCGATTCCCACGACAGGAAATCGCACACATTGATCCATGGTAATTCGTCTTCTTTGATGGCACGTTCCCACAACGATTTGTTCTGATCCAGCGAAACCTGAAATACTTCAAAACCTTTGTCCCGATATTTATGATATATATCCAGCAAATTGATGTTGTCCGTGCGGCACGGGGCGCTCCACGACGCCCAGAAATCAAGCAATACGTATTTACCTCTGTTCGCCGACAGTTTTACAATCTTCCCATCGGGCGCCGGCAAGGTTATTTCGGGCGCATCATTCCCCAGCATGAACAACATCTTATTCAACTGTCGTGCGTTATACTGTTCGTTCATCGTCATCACATTGGCATGAAGCGTGTTCACGATCGGCACTTTCGGATAGCGTCTGTAAAAAGTAGAATCAGCCTTTTGGAAATACCTGATATCATCGTCCTGATTGAACAATGGAAAGAACCTGACATCGTCTTCCTGATTGAACAGAAAAAAATTCTGGCTTAACTGCTGGTATAAAGCATAGATGACCACCAACGACTTGGGATTTTTTTCCATAAAACGGATGTTGAATGCTTTCAGACTATCCAACTCACTGAGATAATTCCATTCCATCTGACGTTGAATGTTCACCAAATTACGATTTCCTTCAAACGATTTCAAAGTACTGTATAACGAGTCGCCCACAAACAGGGTATGCTCCAATCGTTGTCTGAGAAAGGAAATATTTTTCGAGTCTTCGCTTCCTGCTATAGAGCAGGTTAATGGCAAATGACGCGCATCGCCATTAATGATAATTTTTTCGCCCGGTTTCGCCAGTAAGGTAATCGCCTTGTTATTGACGGTAAGCGAATAAAACGTCGGCTGACTGATTTTGTGTTTGAACGAAAAATTTCCATTTGCGTCCAACTTTACTGTGTCGCTCCGCGAAGTACGTTCGTTACCCAATTCGAGCAGATAAACTTTTTCAGCGTTCGCGCCGTTCAAACTGCCCTTGATGCGTACATTTTTTTCCTGTCCGCAACTTGCCAGTACAGAAACCAAAAAAACAAGAATTATTAAATTCTTCATTTACAGATATATTTTAAATCTTTATGTGAGATAAAAATCATCAGCAAAAACCGAACCAAAATTACATCAAATTTTCTAATCTTGAAAAACATTTTGCAAAATGGCAAATGATTTTGTTTGTCCAAAGTTCGTCATCTGCGTTGAATAGTAGTATAAGAGATACTCTGTGAGATAATTGCGTTGATGACGATTGATGTATAAACTGTCCAAACGGTCGAATGACATTCCGAAAAGTTGCGTCAGCATCCGGTTGTATTCAGGAAGCGGCGACGAGACGGTGGGCAACGACACGAAACTGCCCTTTTGTGCATCAAACCAGGTGTTCTCTGACGCCTGTCCGGTATTCGGGTAAAACCCAAGATAGCGGGAATAATGCACCAGAAACACAAGATGAAAGTTGGCAGTTCCGCAATCGTTCAGGTCGAGCGCCTGTATGGTATGAAGCAGGAAATCGAACAGCACCGGATTTGCTTCTTCTTCTCTGAGCGTTTTGAATAAAATCTCGGCAATAAACATAGCAATGCAAGATTTCACAGGATCGAACGGTATGCTTTGAAACGGCTCGTACATCTGTATATTCGACGCCCGCTGCATTTGCCGGTTGGCGCGATAATGCAGACAGGTTTCCAGCAAGTGCAGCGGCTGAAACAACGCGGCACGTACCTGCGATTTTTTACTGAACGCGCCTTTGACAAAAATCGTTTGCCTGCCCATACTTTCGGTGTACAGGTTCACGATCAGGCTGCTGTCGCCATAACGAATATGGTTCAATACTATGGCGCGGGTAGCGGAAATCAAGTCTGTGATTTTTGATGATATAAATTAAGGATCACAGCATGTCATAAATGCTTTTTTTAGGCAACTTCCTGAATACTACGCCGCATCGCGCGGGCAGATATACTTTCAGGTAATTATTTTCCATCGGACGGTCGGGAATAATACTGCCGGTAAAATAATCGAGCGTTTCGTCAATACTGCCGAAGCCTCCGAATAGAGACGCATCGGTATTGAGCGCTACGCGGAACTTGCCGGGACCTGTAAGAATGCCAAAATCGGTGTACGAATGATCGGGGTGGAAATTGAAGATGAATACCAGTTCGCTGCGGCGAAATGCCAAAATCTGTTGCGCTTTGTTCTCGTAGATCAGTTCGGCAGGACGATTGAAAAAGTTCTCATTGCCTGCCAATGACAACATCGCCTGATCAAATTCGGATAAGAAACGAAATTTCAGATCGGGATTTTTCAGCAGTTTCCACTGGCGACGGGCATATTGATACGACCAGTTATTGCCTTCGCGCGGAAAGTCAATCCATTCGGGATGACCAAATTCATTTCCCATAAAACACAGGTATCCGTTGCCGGATGTGGCAATGGTAATCAGGCGTATCATCTTGTGCAGCGCCATTCCGCGATCAATGACCAAACTCTTGTTACTGAGGTTCATCTGGTCATAAATATCCTTGTCCACCAATCTGAAAAAAACGGTTTTATCGCCCACCAAAGCCTGATCGTGCGACTCCACGTATCCGATGGTTTTTTCGTCGTCGCGTTTGCGGCTCAGTTCGTAATAAATATTGCCCACGTCCCAATTTTCGTCGGTTTGTTCCTTGATGAGTTTGATCCAGTAGTCGGGCGTGCCCATTGCCAGACGGTAATCGAACCCGACGCCTCCGTCGGCAATCGGCGTGGCAATCCCGGGCATACCACTCATTTCTTCAGCAACGGTAATAGCGTCGGGGTTTACCTGATGTATCAATTTATTGGCAAGCATCAGGTAAGTGGTGGCGTCGCGGTCTTCGCTTCCGTCGAAATACATCGCGTATTCCGTAAAATCCCGTTCCAGCCCGTGATGCGTATATAACATACTGGTAATGCCGTCAAATCGGAAGCCGTCCAGATGATATTCCTCAAGCCAGTATTTGCAGTTGGAAAGAAGAAAATGCAGCACCTCGTTCCTGCCGTAATTGAAGCAGAGCGAGTCCCACGCCGGGTGGTTTCGCTGCTGTTCATCGCCATGAAAATACTGGTAAGGCGTTCCGTCGAAAATATTCAGCCCTTCGGCAACATTTTTGACCGAATGTGAATGTACCAAATCCATAATCACGCGCAACCCCTGCTGATGCGCCGTATCAATCAGTGATTTGAACTCGTCGGGCGTACCAAAACGCGACGATACGGCAAAAAAATTCGACACATGATAACCGAACGAGCCGTAATACGGATGTTCCTGCACAGCCATCAGTTGAACGGTGTTGTAGCCCGACTGTTTGATGTAGGGAATGATTTTATCGCGATATTCCGCAAATGTTCCTACGCGATACTCTTCAGTTGCCATGCCCACGTGGCTTTCGTAAATCAGTGGAGCGGAATGGGCAGTTTCACACATTGGCGCCATCCACACGTAGGGCTGTTCGGGGTTCCACACCTGCGCGCTGAAAATTTTCGTTTGTTCGTCCTGTACGGTTCGGTTGGCATACGACGGGATGCGCTCGCCCTGCCCGCCTTTCCAGCATATCAATAATCTGTACAATTGCCTGTGATGCAGTTTTTCCGATGGAAGTTCCAATTCCCACACACCTTTCTGTAATGGGTTCAACGCATATTCGGGATTTGTTTTCCAACCGGTAAATTCGCCAATCATGTATATTGCTGTCGCATTGGGCGCCCATTCGCGAAAAATCCAGCCCGACGACGTCCGGTGCAAACCGAAATAGAGATAGCCTGTGGCAAAACCGGATAACGAACCACCCTGCGTCAGTTCCTTTTCCTTAGCGATGGCAAGTGTTTCGCGTTGAGCAATTTGTTTGGCAAACGGCTTTAACCACGGATCATTCTGAACAAAAAGAGGTATTCCCATATTTTTTTATAAATCATGCCACAAAAATAGTGAAAATTACAAACCCCTCAATACTTTTTCAAGTATACCCACATCATAGAACGGTAAATTGCTTAGTTTGAATTTTTTTCCGGTATATGTAGCGACATCGTCAATCGAAAACGATTGCGACCAAACTCTTACAGCCAGGTCATGCGGCGCTTTGTTCATAAACATGTGTAAGAAACGAAGTTTTGCATTGTGTCCCGACTTTACTTCAATGGAAATAACTTTGCTGTCGTATTGCAGTACAAGATCCACTTCCACAATCAGCACCTGAGTTTCATCATCGCAATGATGCAAACTGACGCTTTCGGGATACTAATTCAACCTGACTTCCGCATCCAAACTTTCTAAATAATCCACAAATTCCTTGCTCAGGTT
>Ga0082212_10011461_pt1 | contig 11245 bp, 9 predicted proteins | sample TergutNt197P3_FD_71548 | JGI IMG/M metagenome (GOLD analysis project Ga0082212, IMG submission 71548) | Neocapritermes taracua P3 segment gut microbial communities from Petit-Saut dam, French Guiana - Nt197 P3 | ecosystem: Host-associated > Arthropoda: Insects > Digestive system > Gut ... | reverse complement strand
TGACTATAACTTTTCCCATTTATTGGCTCCTCTCTTCCCGCTAGCGTTGCGGTTGATATTCTTCGATGATGACAGCGTCATTTTTTATACGCGCCACCTCCGGCAGATTGACCATATTCGTGTCGTTGTCGTCCGGCGGCCGCGTGATATGCGCGGCTATACGCAGCTGAGTAGGGGCCAACATGAGCGCGGTCACGGTGGCTTCTTCTTCGCCGGTGGCCCCGGCGTGTACCAAGCCGCGCAAAGAGCCCATTACCAATACATGCCCGGAAGCAACTATTTCTGCTCCCGGGTTTACGTCGCCCATTATCACCACGTTGCCGTCATAGTGAAGGTTTTGCCCAGAGCGTAGGGTGCGCTGTACCATGATAGTAGGTTTTTTACTAAGATTATCTTCCCAAAGCTCCATTAAACAACCCCGCCTTTTGCTGCTGTAGATTATTTAAGACTACTTACATTTCTACAGCCCCCTATTCTTTTCCTGCCTTATGATAAAGATTCTGTCTTCTATCTTCCGTTCTTAAGCCTCTTGAAATTGCATAACTTATCGCGGCAGTTGCCGCACTGAAGCGCGGCGTTGGCCCCCGGCCAAAAGTGTTGCGGCCGGCGGACAAAAGCTATTTCCCACTTCAGTAAGAGCAATGTGGCTAGGAAAAACAGGCTGTAGGAATAAAAGCTGCGGAAAAACAGCATGGGCGTATACATCATAAAGTGGCCCCACTCAAAGATACGGCATTCGACGCAGCAGCGACACTTCATAAGCCATTTTTGGAAAGGGCAGAAAAAGAGTATGCATACCAGATCGGCCACAAAGTAGGCGGCCGAGAGTAGTATCAATTCCGGCGGACCAAGGATGTTATTAAGGCAAAGTGGGATCAGCAGGGCATGGCAGCCTAGCCAAATTACCAGTACCAGCCCGGCCCGCCGATTGACGCGCGCTACATACGCCCGCAGTTTTTGTTGATCTATTATTTCTGCCGCAGGCTGATAATAGCGGGCGAACTGTTTTTTTCCGGCTAAGGAAAGGGGGCTGACCGGGAGCAGATGAGGTATCATATTCAGCGTCAGTAATGCCCACAGAATAGTAAGCGGCGTCAGGGGGCCGCTAAGCCAAAAGCCGGGGGCGGCGGCCAGCACTTCCCGCTCTGCAATGTACAGATATAGAACCGCTCCGGCAATGGATAGCCTGCAGAGCAGCCTCAGCAGGTACAGTCTAAACATGATCATTTATCCCGCGCGCAAATAAACTGCGCAAAAGCATTAGCTTAGCCGTATGTTCAAGTATTTCCATGCGGCAAAGCGCCTCTTCCATGCTTTCTCCCCAGCTTACGGCGCCATGATTAGCCAAAAGCAGCGCGTTAACGCCCTTAGCCGCCCGCGCCGCCGCTTGCGCAAGCTCCGGACTTCCCGCGCTTAAACGGGGCAACAGCGGAACCTGCCCCAAAAATAGGCGGGATTCTTCCAGTAGCCGCCACTCCAACTCCCTATCCGCGCAGGCTAAGGCCGTAGCATAGGGCGGATGCGCATGTGCGATGGCCTTTATATGCGGGTAGTTTTGATAAAGCGCCAGATGCAGGGCTGTTTCCGAGGATGGCTGACGGCCGTTTTCTCCTTGCCGCACCTGTCCCTGTAAATCCAGGCGCAGCACATCGCGCTCATTCAAGCCGCCCTTAAAAACGCCGGAAGCCGTGATCAAAATGGCCGAGCCGTCCAAACGGCGGGATATATTGCCGGAATGGGCGTAAGCAAGCCCCCGGTCGGCCAGCCTGTGCCCGGCTGCGATGATCTCCTCTACGGCGTTATCAGGCATAATATCACCTCTTTGGAAAGCAAGGCATAATTAATTGCGGTTATATAATAAGACTTGATTCTACTGCAACAAGTCTATTACGCGTCAAGCGAGGAGCCGTAGGCGACGTGGCAATCCAAAAAGCACTATTATAGTTGTTCTGCTGGTGCAACCCGCGTTAGAATTGAAATGGCGGATAAATTATCCCCTTCTCCGTAATAATGGCGCTGATAAAAGAGGCTGGGGTTACGTCGAAGGCAGGGTTGTATACCGTGATATCGGCGGGAGCCATACGTTCCTTGAACCATAATTCGGTCACTTCCATAGGATCCCGCTGTTCAATAACTATATGCGACCCCGCTGGGGTATCTGGGTCGATGGTGCTCTTGGGCGCGCAAACATAGAAGGGGATGGCGAAATGGCGCGCCAGCACGGCCAAATTTAGGGTGCCGGTTTTATTGGCTGTATCGCCGTTAGCCGCGATACGGTCCGCCCCCACCCATACGGAATCTATACGCCCCGCAGCCATCAGCGAGGCTGCCATATTGTCGCAGAGCAGCGTTACATCGGCGCCCGCTTGTTTAAGCTCGAAAGCGGTCAGGCGCGCTCCTTGCAGCAGCGGTCGCGTTTCATCGCAGAAAATTTTAAGCTTTATCCCCTGTTCCAGCGCGCCATAGACGGGGGCTAGGGCTGTGCCGAAAGCGGCGGTAGCCAAATGCCCGGCGTTGCAGTGGGTCAAGATGCTCTCGCCCTCTTTTATTAGGGTTAGCCCAAAATCGCCGATAGCGCGGCAGCAAGCAGCGTCTTCCGTCGCTATAGCGTGGGCCTCGGCTAGCAACACTTGCTTCAGCTCTTCCATATCTTGGGTAGGGCTGCTTTGCGCGGCTTGGGCCGCCCGTGCCAGCGCCCAGCTCAGGTTCACCGCCGTGGGCCGCGCGGAGGTAAGATAGCACTGCTGTTGTACAAGTTTCGCCATAAAAGCGGGCTTATCCTCCGCTAAACTTGGGCGCATAGCTAAATAAAGCCCATAAGCGGCGGCAATACCGATAGCCGGAGCGCCACGCACCTGTAAGCTGCGAATAGCTGCGTATACCTCGTTTACGTTATCCAGGCTAATTATGCGCAGGCGGCCCGGCAGTAAGGTTTGGTCGATGATATTTAGTATACCAGCCGCCTTATCCCACGCTACGGCAGGCGGCAGGAGTTGATCTATTTTCATATATGATCCTCCCTACTGGTAACAAACAAAAAGAGCAAAGTGAGCCAGAAATACCGAGCATAGCAAGGCGAAGGGAGTGTGAAGAAGGGAGCGTACTTTAGTACGTGACCGACTGATCACGACCAACAACGCAGCTAGGCGAAGGTAGTGCTGAGAGCGGCAACTAGGACATCATGATCATCGCTACCATCGACCCCCGCTTTTTCCCGTGCGCGCGATGGGAAAAGAACAGCTCCGGGTGGCAGATGGTGCATAAACCGCCGATCATGATATTCTCCGGCTTTAGCCCGGCCTTAAGCAAAATGGCACGGTTGGCCCGCCACAGATCCAGCTTATATTTGTCCGGCGCTCTTTCCTCAGGTTTAATAAGCGCCCCCTCCTCGTCGCGCAGCCCCGCGAAAAGTTCCGCCACCTCCGCTCCAACCTGGTAGCAACAGGGCCCGGCGGACGGGCCTATACCAACCAGCAGTTCCGCTGGGGCAGCGCCGCGCTTCGCGAATTGCTCCGCCATGGCGGCGGCTAGGCCCGCCGCCGTGCCGCGCCACCCGGCATGGGCCAGACCGATCAGGCGCTGGCGGGGCGCATAGAAAAACAGCGGCGCGCAATCGGCATGGTAGGTGACGAGAGGCAAGTTTGCCACACCGCTGATTAGAGCGTCTACATTGCAATACTCCACGGGCCTGGTGATGCCGCGTCCGGCATCCGTTTCGCCCGCCTCGTGGATATTAATGCTATGGGTCTGCTGGGTCAGTACGGCTCGCTCATAATCAAAGCCCGCCGCCGCACCGAAACGGCGCCAATTTTCTCTCACATTAACAGGGTCGTCTTCCGGTTGGGCGAAAGCCAAATTAAGGCTAGTGCAGCAGCCCTGGCTCACTCCACCCAAGCGGCTGGAAAAAGCATGAGTAAGGCCAGGTTGCTCCCGCAGATGGGGAAAGCTATAGAAAAGCAGACCTTCCTTCCATATGGCCTGCATATTTTTTGTCCTCTTCCCGGGGCAGCAGCCCATCATTTATAACCCTCGTAACTGGCTTTTTAACATGTCGTAATAACGGAACAGCGAGTAGGCCATAAGCAAGACAACAGTCAAGGAGATGCCCCAGATGCTGTTTTTGGAAAAATTGTGCCCAAATAGCATGATAGCTATGGCCGCCACATAAAAGATGATGGTAGCCAGCTTACCCCACCAGCGGGCGGCAAAGGGCTGTTTACCGCGCCTCAAAAGCGTGATGCCCATAAGGCCCATCAGCAGGTCTTTTACAGCCAATACCAGTGCTAAAGGAAACAAAGCCGTGTAGGTTAGGCACAAGACCACAGCAACGCAAACCTGGGTCAGCTTGTCGGCCACGGGGTCCAGTATTTTACCCAGCTCGGTGGTTTGGTTGAAACGGCGGGCAATAAAGCCGTCTGCCGCATCTGTCAGAGCGGAGATAATCAACATCACTCCCGCTACATTGACCTTCCCCTTTAGATAATAATGCAGTACAAAGGGTATCAGGGCAATTCTTAGCAAAGAGAGGATATTCGGTATGCTAAATATTTCTGGGGGTTGTAGGGATTGTCTCAACATGCTTTACTCTCCAAGTAAGTATAATCATCTATTTTCTTATATTCTATTCGCCCATATTTTGCCTTTTCCTGTTAGGTCGTTTTCCTATTTTATATATTGACCGTATATTAAATTATGTGCTAATATAAAGACTATGTTAAGAAACTGCCAATCGATTCATTTTTTTCTGCCGTCTGACATAGAAACTCCGCACTCCATCGTTCACTCGCCGCTAATCGCTGCCCAGATTTGGATGGTTGTTGCTACAGGGCGACCGAGATGGCCACCCCTACGGTTCTTCTATCCACTGCCCACTACTATTGAGGTGCTTTATGCAAGGAATCTATCACGCCGGCTTGGATATTGGCTCTACCACCATTAAAATCGCTGTGCTGGATGAAAAAATGAATCTGGTATATGCCCGCTACCGCCGCCATTATTCCGATGTGCGGCAAAGTCTGGCCTCAGGTCTGGCCGAGGTTGTGGAGCATTTTGCCGGAAATAGGCTTACCCTTACAGTGACCGGCTCCGGCGGCATATCCGTGGCCACTTTGCTGGGTCTGCCCTTTTTACAGGAGGTAGCGGCAGGTCTTAAGGCGGTGCGGGAATTTATCCCCGGTACGGATGTGGCTATAGAGCTGGGTGGGGAGGACGCCAAAATCACTTATATCAGCGGTGGGTTGGAGCAGCGCATGAACGGCACCTGCGCCGGTGGTACCGGCGCTTTTATAGACCAGATGGCCACGCTTTTGGGCACGGATGTAGAAGGCTTGGACGAACTGGCGCGGCAGGCTCAGACCATCTACCCCATCGCCAGCCGTTGCGGCGTGTTCGCCAAAAGCGACATACAGCCACTGATCAACGACGGCGCAGCCAAGGCCGATATAGCGGCTTCCATCTTTCAATCTGTGGTCAACCAGACCATTTCAGGGCTGGCCTGTGGCAAGCCTATCCGCGGTAATGTGGCTTTTTTAGGCGGGCCGCTGCATTTTTTGCCCCAGTTGCGCCAGCGCTTCGCCGAAACCCTGGGGCTAAAGCCTGAGCAGGCCATAGTGCCGGAAGAAAGCCAGATGTTCATCGCCATGGGCGCGGCTTTGGCCTCCCGCGACCAAGAGGCCCTTACTGCCGAGGAACTGGGGGAGCGCTTGCAAATCCTGATGGAACAGCAACTGCGGGAGGTGGAGCGGCTGAAGCCCCTCTTTGAGGACGAGGGGGAATTAGCCGCTTTCCGCGCCCGCCATGCCCAAGCAAAGCTTCCTTTAGAGGAGCTCAGCCAAGCGAGCGGTCCGCTCTTTTTGGGTTTGGACGCCGGCTCTACCACCAGTAAATGCGTAGTGATAGATAGGTCGGGCAACTTGCTTTACGAATATTATGGAGGCAACGGCGGCAGCCCGCTGGATTCGGCCTTGGGCATACTGCGCGACCTCTATGCCTGTCTGCCTAAGCAGGCCTATATTGGCCGTACCTGCGTCACCGGCTATGGCGAGCATTTGCTTAAGGCAGCCCTTCATGGAGATATGGGAGAGATAGAAACGGTGGCCCATTATCGCGCCGCCGAGCGTTTGCTGCCCCAGGTGGATTTCGTCCTGGATATTGGCGGGCAGGATATGAAATGCCTGCGGGTCAAAAATGGCGGTATCGAAAATATTTTCCTTAACGAAGCCTGTTCCTCCGGATGCGGTTCCTTCATAGAAACCTTCGCACGGGCTCTGGGGTTTACGGCGGTGGAATTCGCCGCCACTGCCCTTGCTGCCGTCAGCCCGGTGGATCTGGGCTCGCGTTGCACCGTGTTCATGAATTCCCGTGTCAAACAGGCCCAGAAGGAAGGGGCTACGGTAGGTGATATCTCGGCCGGGCTTTCCTATTCCGTGGTAAAAAACGCTCTCTTCAAGGTTATAAAACTCCGGGATAAGCAGGAACTGGGCGCTCATATTATGGTGCAGGGCGGTGCCTTTTTGAACGAGGCGGTGCTGCGGGCCTTCGAGCTCATAGCCGGGCTGGAGGTCATCCGCCCGGATAAAGCCGGGCTGATGGGAGCTTACGGCGCGGCCTTGATAGCGCTTAACTCCTATGAGGGAGGCCGCTCTTCCCTGGTAACTGCGGGTGAGCTGGCGGGCTTTTCCGTGGAAAAATCCACCCGCCACTGCGGGTTGTGCGGCAACAACTGCCTCTTAACTATCAGCCGTTTTGCGGACGGCGGAGCTTACACCTCTAATAACCGCTGCGAGCGTGGGGCCAGCGAACGCTCCGTCGGAGAACTCCCGCCCAATCTGTACGAGTACAAGTATCGCCGTTTGATCTCCTATATCAGCCTGCCTGCGAAGTCGGCCCAGCGAGGGGTTATAGGCATTCCCAGGGTATTAAACATCTACGAGAACTATCCCTTTTGGCATACCTTCTTTAGCAAACTGGGCTTTTCCGTGGCGCTCTCCCCCCGTTCTTCCCGCAATCTGTTCGAGCAGGGCATAGAAAGTATGCCTTCCGAATCGGTGTGCTACCCGGCCAAGCTGGCTCATGGGCATATTTCCGCCTTGGTCAAGCAAGGTGTAAAGCTGATTTTCTATCCCTGTTTGCCCTATGAACAGGAGGAAGGGTTGGGGGGCGACAATCATTTCAACTGCCCGGTGGTGGGCACCTATGCCGAGGTGATACGCAATAATATGCCGGAACTGCGTGATATGGGCGTGCGTTTGCTTGCCCCCTTCCTGCCCTACGATAATAAGCGCCGCCTGACGGAACGCCTCTTCGACGAACTGGCCATTTTTCATATTAGTATAGCCGACATAGAACAAGCGGTCGAAGCAGCCCTGGCGGAAGACGCCCGCTTTAAGCAGGATATACGACAAAAGGGAGAAGAAGTCATCGCCTCCCTGGAAGCGGAAAACAGGCGCGGCATCATACTGGCCGGGCGGCCTTATCATATAGACCCGGAGATCAATCACGGTATCGCGGAAATGATCAACGGCTATGGTTTCGCCGTGCTCACCGAGGATAGCGTAGCCCATCTGGGGCGCTTGCCCCGGCCAATCGGCGTGGTGGATCAGTGGATGTATCACACGCGGCTCTATCAGGCTGCCGACGTGGCGCGGCGTAACCGGCGGTTGGAACTGGTTCAGCTCAACAGCTTCGGCTGCGGCTTAGACGCCCTCACCACCGACCAGGTACAGGAGCTGATGCTGGAAGCCGGCTGCATATACACGGCGTTAAAGATAGACGAGGTGAATAATCTGGGAGCGGCCCGTATCCGCATCCGCTCACTGATCGCCGCCATCCACGATAAGCAGGATAAGGATATACGGGAAGGCTGCGATCCGCCACCCGGTCAGAAGCGGCCCGTCTATACGGATAAGATGCAACGCGCCGGATATACCATCATCGCGCCGCAAATGTCGCCGCTGCATTTTGCCATACTGGAAACAGCTTTTGCCGAGAGCGGTTATGAGCTCAGAATACTCACCGATACCAGTCCGCATGTGGTGGAGACCGGCTTAAAATATGTGAACAACGATGCTTGCTATCCGGCCATCATCGTGGTGGGGCAGATAGCGGAAGCCTTGCTTTCCGGGGAGTACGATTTAGAGAGGCTGGCTATCATGATGAGCCAGACCGGCGGCGGTTGCCGCGCCACTAATTACATCAGCCTGATCCGCCGTATGCTGGCGGCACTGGGGTTGTCCCATATACCTGTTATCTCCCTTTCCTCCGCCTCCGGCCTGGAGAAAAACCCCGGCTTCCACCTGAGCGTGGGCGGGGTGATACGGGGTATAATAGCCATCGCCTATGGCGACGCGCTGATGCGCCTGCTGTACCGGGTGCGCCCCTATGAATCGGAACCCGGTGCGGCGGATGCCCTCGCGGAAAAATGGGTAGATATCTGCCGAAAATCCCTGCGGCGCGTCAACCCTTATACATATTACCGCAATGTCCGGCATATGGTGGCGGAATTCGACGCATTGCCCCTGAGAGATATCCCGCGCAAACCCCGGGTAGGTATAGTGGGGGAAATTTTGGTGAAATACCATCCGGCGGCCAATAATGACGCGATAAGGCTGGTGGAGACCGAAGGCGGTGAAGCCGTGGTCCCGGATTTACTGGGCTTTTTAGAATACTGTTGCTATAATGCCGTAACAAGGCATACCTTGCTGGCCGGAAAGCTACGTACCGCCTTGATCTGCCAATTGGGAATTTTGGCCTTGGAGTGGCTGCGCCGCCCCTTGCGCCTGCATATGATCAAGGAAAAATTCGGCCGCCCGGAAAGCATCTATCATATCGCGGCTAAAGCCAAGGATGTGGTATCCTTAGGCAATATGTGCGGCGAAGGCTGGTTTTTGACTGGTGAAATGCTGGAACTTATCACCGAGGGGGCCGGTAATATCATCTGCATGCAGCCCTTTGCCTGCCTGCCCAATCATGTTACGGGTAAGGGCGTAATGCGCGGTCTGATGGAGATATATCCCCGCGCCAATATCGTAGCCGTGGATTACGATCCCGGCTCCAGTCAGGTCAACCAGCTAAACCGCATACGCCTGATGATGACCATAGCCCACGAGGCGGAAGAAGAATTGCGGGCGGCTGAATCAAAAGCCCAAGAGGAACAACTCAAGCGCCCTCTGCGCGAAGCCTGGTCGGCCCGGGGACGAAAGTTGAATTAGCCAAAATTTACTTCTGCTTGGCGGCGGCTATTACATGCTTCATCAGCACAGAAGTTGTTACTGTGCCGATACCCCCCGGCACCGGGGTAATGGCCTCCACCACCTGTTCGGCGGCGGCAAAATCTGCGTCTCCGCAGAGGTTGCCGGCGTCGTCCACATTTATACCTACATCCAGCACTATCTGTCCGGGCGCGAAGAAATCGCCTCCCACTACCTTGGCCTTGCCGGCGGCGGCTATCACTATTTCCGCCTCACGGCAGATAGCGGGCATATCCACGGTGCGCGTATGGCAAACAGTCACGGTGGCGTGACGGCCTAGCAGCATCATGGACAAAGGCTTGCCCACCACCAGACTGCGGCCAATCATCACCACCCGCTTACCCTTAAGCTCTATGCCAAAATGGTCGAAGGTTTCCAGGCAAGCCTGGGCGGTGCAGGGAGGATATCCCTGGCCGCTACCGGTGAACACCCCTGCCAAAGAAAGGTCGGTGATGCCGTCCACATCCTTTTGAGGGCTGATGGTGTTGCGTACGGCTTCCTCGTCGATATGTTTGGGCAAGGGTCTGAACAGCAGCAAGCCTGAGATAGTATCATCCGCGTTGATGCGCTGTATCAGCTCTATCAGCTCGTTTTGAGGCGTTTCGGCAGGCAGGGTAAACTGACGCACCGCCACCCCCACGGTATCTGCCCGCTTCATAGCCCCCCGCTCATAAGAGATATCGTCCGGCCTTTCCCCCAGGCGCACGATGGCTAAGGCAGGGGTAATGCCGCCTTCCTTTAGTTGTTCTACCTCCCCACGGAGTTTTTCGTTAAGTGAAGCTACCACTTGCTTCCCATCCAATATTCTTGCCATAATATCCTCCCTTAGGCGATTAATAATCGCTTTTTCTTATTACCCGCGCTATTTCAACCGGGTAGCCACGCTGTCGTATATCTCGCCCGCCAGTTTAACATATTTCTTCAGCATAGCGTTAGCCTCGTCGTTGATGTTTTCCGCGTACTCCCGCTCTTTCATCGCGGCGGTGTTGATAAAAACGTTGAGGCTGGCCGCTTGCAGGGCGGCTTGGCAGCAGATAACGCCGCAACCCACATCGCTGATGGCGATGGCCGAGCCTTTAGCTGCGAAGCCCTGATGCAGCTCGATGGCCTTGCAGCAAGCGCCCATGATATCCAGGGGTACGGCGCAAGCGTCCTTCAAGGCCGCCTCCATCACCCGCGCCTTATAGGCCTGCTGCTCCTCTGTCTCCTTGGGCAAGCCATAGGCCTTGGCCAGCGGCTCGAACACTTCGGCGTCCCGCCCTACCAGGGCTAAAAGCTCATCCTGCAATTTGACGGCTTCGCCCATTAGAGCCCGCACATCCTCTTCCACCTCGGCATACTTCTTTTTACCCACGGTTAGGCTGCCTACCATATGCCCCAAAGCCATACCCAGCGAACCCACCAGCGCCGCCGCGCCGCCGCCACCCGGAACCGGATCCTTACCCGCCAGTGCCGATACAAACTCCGTGCAACTTTTGTCGATAAAACTCATGGCGTTACCTCCTCGTAAATTCCTCCTGGTTATCGCATGACACCATATATGGTATCATAACCCTAATTGTCAATTGCCCATTGCCATTAAAATAGTCCGGAAATCCGCCCGGTGGCATCTACGTCGATTTTTTCCGCCGCCGGGATTTTGGGCAAACCGGGCATAGTCATGATGTCGCCGGTCAAAGCCACGATGAAGCCGGCACCCGCCGAAACCTTAAGGTTACGCACCGTTACCGTAAAGCCATGGGGCGCGCCCAAAAGAGCCGCGTTATCGGAGAAACTGTATTGGGTTTTTGCCATGCAGATGGGTAGCTTGCCAAAACCTTGCTCTGTCAACTGGGCCGCTTGTTTTTTGGCCTGGGGTGTCAGTGTAACACCTTCACCACGATAGACTTTTTGTACGATAGCCGTGAGTTTCTCTTCTATGCTCATATCCATTTCATAGCTGTAGGTGAAGTCATTGGCTTCTTCGCATAGACGCACAACTTCTTCCGCCAGGGCTA
>Ga0082212_10011460_pt1 | contig 11246 bp, 5 predicted proteins | sample TergutNt197P3_FD_71548 | JGI IMG/M metagenome (GOLD analysis project Ga0082212, IMG submission 71548) | Neocapritermes taracua P3 segment gut microbial communities from Petit-Saut dam, French Guiana - Nt197 P3 | ecosystem: Host-associated > Arthropoda: Insects > Digestive system > Gut ... | reverse complement strand
GCTCGTGCCGCCGGCAACATACGGGTTCCCGACGAATTGACAAGCATAAGCGGCAATCCGCTCGCCTATCGAACCGGAAAAGTCACTGGGTGCGGCATAGTTTCCGCCGGCACCGCCGCCACTGCTGCTGCTGCCACCTAAAGCGGCGGCTTCGGCAGCTCTCCTCGCCTCTTCAGCCGCTTTAACGGCAGCGATCTCCTGCGCCTTCACTTCACCTTCTTTTTTGGCCAATGCACCAATCTCAGCCGTCTTATTTCTGATATTGGCACTATATACAGCCGCCTGCTGTCTTGCTTTGGCAATTAATACTTCATAATTTTCATATAGCGCCCGTTTTTCCGCTAATATTCGCTCAAGCTCCAGCTGCTCTTCTTCCAATTCGTGCCGTTGGGCATCAAGGGCTGATTTTTCATCTTCCAGTTGATTCTTAAGTTCTTCTGCTGTTTCTTTGGCCAGAATATAAGCATCAAGTTGCAGTTTATCATATTCATTTAGCTTTTCCATATACTCAAGCCGATTTAGCATCTCGCTCAAACTGCTTGAATCAACCAGGATTTGCAAAAACGAAATATCGGCAGTTTCGTACATATGCTTGATTCTAAGTTTCATTCCTTCGTATTGGGCTTCTTCAACTAACTTGGCTTCTTCGTATTGGGCAGTGGTGGTGATAATGCTTTTTTCTTTTTCGGCTATTTCCTCTACGATGATATCGATACTTGCGATGATCATGATAACTGCTTCATCCAGTTCATCAATTTCTAAAGCAACATTATCAGCCTCCTCTGCCATGCCGTGAATCGTATCGGAAATCGCATTCAATTCATTTTGCTCGGCTTGCTGCTGCTGCCTTAACTCTTCCTGCTGACGCCTTAGTTCCTGCTGCTGTCTTTGCAAATCCGAAATACTGGTAGCACTGGCCGGTACTACTACCAATAAAATTGCCATCAGCGTGGCTATGAATATCCATTTAACAGCATTCTTCCTCATATTGATACCCCTGCATAAAAACCCATCTCATTTATGAGTACTCTCGGAAACTCTTTGTATGCAGATTTGTGAGATGATTTTTTGTCAGATGTGCACAAATTTATGAGGCGTACGCGGGCGTATGTTGATTAAATTTGTGCACATCTGGTGGAAAATCAGCCGCAAATATGCGTGCAAGGGAGTTTACGAGAGTGCTCGAAAAGGCAAAGGAGCCATCACATGAGAATATTAGCAATCGATGACAGCGAACCAGCCCTGAAACTGCTGAGTGCCTCCATCGCCGAAGCACAACCTTCGGCGGAGATTTTTTCTTTTCATAAACCTTCCGAGCTCCTCGCTTTTGCAAAACAAAACCCTTGCGATATCGGCTTTTTAGACATTCAAATGTGGGGCATGAACGGTTTAACGGTTGCCAAAAAATTAAAGGATGATAACCCCAAAATCAATATCATCTTTGTGACAGCTTATTCCCAGTATGCTGCTGAAGCGTTCGAACTTTATCCCAGTGGATATATTCTGAAACCGGTCACAAAAGAAGCCATCGAGCGCGAAATTAAAAATCTGCGCTATCCTCCCGATCCCAAAAACACTGCTGCCTTATTCGCCCAGACCTTCGGCCATTTTGATGTTTTCTCATATGGGATTCCCCTGAAATTCAAATACAGCAAAACAAAAGAATTAATCGCATATTTAATCGACCGCAACGGGGCGGCAGTGAACATGAATGAACTTTGCTGTGTGCTTTGGGAGGATAAGCCCGATACCGAAAATTTAAGGGCGTATCTACGAAAATTAATCAGCGATTTAACCAAAACGTTAAAAGCAAAAAACGCGGGCGGCATCATCTTAAAACAGCATAATAGCATCGCCGTCATTCCGGATAAAATTGTCTGTGACAGCTACGGATTCATGAAGGGCGATCCCAAATACATAAACATTTATGCCGGCCAATATATGTTGCAGTACAGTTGGGCGGAAAGCGCAGCGTGGAATAAGGAGTGAAGCATGCAAAAAAGAAAGCCGAAAAATAAAATCTATAGCAAAACTGCCACCTCGTTTTTGGCAACTTTTATCCTTTGCGCCTTAATTGGTTTCATCGCCGTCCAAAATAAAATAAGAGCCGAAAGCGAACAAATGGAACGGCTGATTCTTGAACATGTGTATCACATCAATCAGGTTATCTCTAACCAACTAAATAAAACGCAGGCATTAGCCGCTTTGGTCATCAAAGGGGATGGAACGGTGGAGAATTTTCAAGAAATCGCGGCAGCTATTACCGTGGGGGAACCGGCACTAGCGAACGTGCTTTTAGCACCTGATGGCATCGTGACGGATGTTTATCCAATTGAACAAGCCGGAGCCGTTGTAGGGTTAAATTTTTTCGAGGAGACTCATGCGGGCGACAGGGAAGCCATGCTCGCAAGGGACACCGGCGAATTGGTTATGGCCGGGCCATTTATTTTAAGGCAAGGCATACTGGGATTGACAGGAAGATATCCCGTATATATTGATACGGAGACAGAAAAAAATAAATTTTGGGGGCTCGTTTCAGTTTCGCTCAAATTTCCGGAAGCAATTGAAAATGCCGGTCTTTCCATGCTGGAATATCAAGGCCTCTCTTATGAATTATGGCGAATAAACCCGGATACTCTGGAAAAGCAGGTGATTGCTGCGAGTGATGAAAATTCCGGCCCTAATAGTGCATATATCGAAAGATCTTTTCAAATCCATAACGCGGAATGGTATTTTCGCATTTACCCCATTCGTCTGTGGTATGAGTACCCCGAAACATGGCTCATGCTTTCGGTGGCATTATCAGTCAGCCTGTTTGTAGCATTTATTATCCAGACCCAGAAAGCAAACCTTCTTAGTGCCGCAAAAATTCAAAGTGAATTAGCCGAGCAAATTAAACAAAAAGAACTGGAACTAACCAAAGGAAAGGTTTCGATCATGCTTTCACAAATCAAACCGCATTTTCTTTATAATGCCTTAACTGCAATTGCCCAGCTTTGCGATGAAAATCCGGCAAAAGCCAAAAAGGCAACGATAGATTTTTCGTCCTATTTGCGTAATAACATGGAGTCTTTAGATAACAAAGGCTTAATCAGCATTGAAAAAGAACTAAGTCATGTAAAAGCTTATCTTGATTTGGAAAAAGCGATTTATGGAAAAGCTTTGAATGTCGTCTACAATATTCAACCTTACCAATTTTTGCTGCCTCCACTCACCATTCAGCCGATTGCCGAAAACGCGGTCAAACATGGCATCGGCAAAAAAGAAGGGGGAGGGACGCTAACAATCTCGATCGGTGAAACCGAAAGCGATTATCTTGTAACGGTATCTGATGATGGTGCCGGGTATGATGTGAAAAGCCCATATGATGATACCATTACGCATTTAGGCATTGAAAACGTAAGACGCAGAATTGAGGAGCAGTGTAGCGGAACGCTTGAGGTTGAAAGCGAGGTGGGAAAAGGGACGAGGGCTGAGATACGGTTGATGAAAGGCTCTTGAATCGGATGCGTCTAAGCAATTCTCCATAGAAAAATTTGCAATCCCCAACGAATTTTTAGTTGGGGATTTTTTTAATGTATAGGAAATTGCTCCTGCCAGCGTAAATCATTCCGTGGAGAATCGCTTTAGCAATTCTTTGTATTCGATGATTTTGGTACACTTTTGGTACACCTATTATGTTAAAATAAACAGCTTCTATTTTTTACTGTATTAGGAAAGTGTTCCTGCCAGCTGCCAGCGTAAATCATTTCGGGAGAATGCGAAGCATTTTCTTAATGCATCGCTTGCGACGCTATTTTATTAGGTGGAAGGATATAAATGATGCGAAAATTCAAAAAACCGCTTGCTTTTATAATCATGATGGCGATGGTTTTCAATATATTTTCTTTTATCTATGATAACAGTGGTGAAAGCGGTATGTTGTTTGCAATGACGGACGATGGGGACGCTTCTGCGAATGATGAGGCGGATCTAGGTAATAATCCGAAACCAAACGGCCTAACCGATAATAATGAGGAACCTGATACAGGAGATGAATACGATGAACTTAATGATGATGATGACGAATTTGATGACGATTTAGAAGATGAACCTGATGAGGAAGATGATGAAGAAAACATCGATGATGACGCTTCCGGCCAAATCATCATCCAATATTTTTGGTATTATGAAAACTTCTTCGGCTTCGATGCCGGTACGGTCACGCTTGGCGATATATTAGGCGTGCTTCCCGATACGCTCGAAGCTTCTTGTTTCGATGATGAGTTTTATGTCATTGATGTGAAATGGGAATACTCAGGCTTCGATTTTGAGCTTGATTTCGACCCCGATCCCGATGAATTGACTGAATATATTTTTACGGCAATCCTGCCGGAAGAATTTAAACTGGCAGACGGAATAACGCTGCCGAAAATCGTCGTTTGCGTTGGTTCGGATGACCTCGTCTGCATCTGCGATGTCATGTGCATTATTTATATCTGCGAGTGGGACGGTGAAATTGATCTAATCAACTACGACTGCCCTGTCTGCGCGGAAGATTATACGCTTTGCGCGGTGGAGCCGATGGGAATTGAGGCGCTTGCTGGAGCATTTACCATCTCCGGCGACTCCGGCTGGACATATCCGGGCAATGTGCTTACCATTACGGGAAGCGGCAACTATCATATCGCAATGACGGTTTCTGGCACAACTACGACTACGGATTATATTGTTGTGCAAAGTGGCGTGACTGCAAATATCACGCTGGACGGCGTAAAAATTGACGTAAGCTCAATAAGTGATGCCCCGGCATTTTTGAACTCTGCGACAATCAACTTGACGCTGGAAGGCGAAAACCTGTTGAAAAGCGGCAGCGACCGGGCGGGCTTGGAGGCGTCGTCAGGGGCTGTTCTTACCATTGCTGGAGCAGGTAGTTTAACCGCCATGGGCGGCACAAACGGTGCTGGCATCGGCGGAATGCGTAACGCAAACGGCGGAACAATAACCATAAACGGCGGTACTGTAACCGCCACAGCGGGCGAAGGCGGCGCGGGCATCGGCGGCGGCAACGGTTACCCGATCGGCGGTTCGATAGCCGGCGGAGCTTCGGGTACTATCAGCATAAATGGCGGTACTGTAACCGCTATGGGGGGTGCTGATATTTTCGGATACACCAATGCCGCAGGAATCGGCGGCGGATATTATGGTGTCGGCGGATCGATCTCGATATCCGGCGGTACTGTAACCGCCACAGCGGGCGGCAGCTCGAATTCATCGGGAATCGGCGGTGGCAATGCCGGTTCAAGCGGAACGATCGTGATAAGCGGCGGCACCATAACGGCAACATCCGCAGAGTATGGCAGATCAGCAATCGGACCAGCTTCCGGAGGTGCGAATACGGTTACGATTAGTCAGGGACTAGGGATTAACTCGTATCTTTGGAATACCAATCCATATCCCGAAACGACTGATTACAGCGGAAGTTTTCAAACAGGGCAATCCGTGTTTCCCGGCACTGCGATTACCGCAATGCCGTGCGGAAGAACTCTTAATAATAGCGGTATTAGGGCTGCTTATATTTATCTTGAAGCATCGCCGCTTGCACCGCCTCCCCCTGCCTACTATGTCCATGCAACGAAATCCCTGCCGGGAACGGGCAACGGTTCATTTGCCCAGCCGTATACTACCATCCAAGCCGCCTACAATGCAATCTCTACAGGCGAAACGGCTGAAATTCGCGTGTTGGGTGATTTGGAATTGGCAGCATCAACTACCGTATCAATTGTATCCGGCGATAGAACAGCCGGTTTGCATTTTCACGGGAGTAAAACCGCCACAATCAGCTCGTTTGAGAACAGCGGCACAGGTGACACACCAAAAATCATAGACCCGTGGGCGGTCACGGCGACCATGCCTGATTTTTCTGGTGCTTCTACAAGCTGGACAGGTGTGGTTGCCATCAGTGACTGCGCAAATATTACGCTTAAAAATATCAAAATCGACGCAAATGAGCGTAGCCGCGCAATACTGGTTGACGGTAACAGCAACCTAGGTGTCCCGACCGGCAGCACCTTGAATATTGAGGACGGCACAACCATAACCGGCGGTTATACCAGCGGTGGAGGATCCCCCGCCGGCGCAGGTGTGTTTGCGGTTCGCGGCAGCACAGTGAACATGAGCGGCGGCTCGATTACCGGCAATTCCTCGACAGTGGCATCGGCATCGGGCATTACTGCGGATAATTCCGATTTTAACATGAGCGGCGGTGTGGTAGCCAATAATGGGCGCGGCGGCATTTTTATGTGGAATGCAAATGCAACGATTACCGGCGGTGCGATAACCGGTAACACCGGTCGTGGTTTGGATATAGGCGGAACAAGCACACTCACGATCGGCAACGGTTCCGCAATCAATATCGCCGGCAATACAAACGGAAATGTCTACCTACAAGAAGGCAGAACAATCACCCTCGATGGCCAGCCGGCGGCGGATTCACAAATCGGCATCACTACGCAAATACCCCCAGATGCTGGAAGTCCGATCGACTTTGCCACGGGTGCGAATACAGCTTATCCAGGTGGAGACTCCGGTTGGCAGACCGTGTTTTTTTCCACCAATCGAACCATTGCACGAGACGGTGACAAATTACAGCTTGTGGTGAATACATATGGCATTTCTTTGAGCGAAACCGGGACATATACTTTCACTGCTGCCAATTACGGATATGGTACGCAAACACCGGGCAGCGTGACGATTCATAACACTGGCAACCAACCTACAGGTGTGCTGACAGTTGCGCTGTCCGGTGATAATCCCGGCAGCTTTACGCTGTCTACTACGAGCGTTGGAAGTATAGCAGTAGACGACACCGCGGTTAATGCTTTTACTGTCGTGCCGAACACAGGGCTTGCCGCTGGGACATATACCGCTACAGTCACCGTAAGCGGCGGAAACGGAATTACCGCGAATTTCAATGTGAGCTTTACCGTAAATCCTGCAATCCCTCTTGCCCCTCCGGACGACGTAGCCTTAGATAAAGACGGAACCGTCACATTTACCGCTGGCGCGAATAACGCGGCGGCTGGCGCAACGTATACCTTCACCCTATATCATGGCGCGACACCCGTGACCGGATTTATAGATACCACGGTCACGGACGGTTCGACCCCTGCCGGAATCGTGGCAAAGATGCTGGAGGCCACTGGCGCGTACACGATCAGGGTCACGGCACACACTATCGACCCGGCTTACACAACGCCAAGCGCGCAATCGGATGCCAGTGCGGCGGTAAATGTCTATTCCGTCACTGTGACACTATCCGGCATTAGCGGAGATAATGTAAACGGAAATGTGACAAGCTATACGGTAAACGCTTTCAGCGGCAATACAGTCACATTAACAGCCACGCCAAGCTCGCTCCAGCGCAAGGTGACATGGAGCGGCGATGGGGAGGGGACTGCGAATGTCCGCACAATCACAGCAATAGCAGCAAACGCGGCTGTTACGGCGACATTCGCCCCCAAAATAGCGCAAACCATCACAGCATCTACATACGACAAAATAGCCCCGGTCATCGGTGAGCTGATCACTTCAACAGATGGCACCTACACGGCAAACGATGGCGGCGCGGCAGGAACTCATGCCTACCAATGGAAGCGTTCGGACAATGACGACCGTACCGGAAATGTTACCAACATCGCCACAACAAAGAACTACACCCCAACAGGTGCAGAATTCGGAAAATATATCTGGCTGGAAACGACACCCGTCGGCGACGGAGCACTTGCGGGAATGGCAGTGCAGGGTTCTGTGCTTCGCGTGGGTGTCAGGCTGGCTGTAGATGTAGACGGCGCAGGCGGCGGCACGGCGACCGTAAACGGCATACCGGATACAATCGTCTATGGAATGGCGAGCGTAGCTGTTGTGAAGAATCTGTCCACCGATAATATCATGTGGACCGCAAGTCCAAATGAGGGTGCATTCGGTGATACCCATGCTGAAAATACGACCTATACCCCTGCGGCAGCTCCCTCTTATGGAACAATTATCTTGACCGCAACGCTGTCGGCAGAAATTCCCCTTGACCCTCCGACAAACGTAGTTTTGAACAAAAACGGAACCGTCACATTTACCGCAGGTACAAACAACGCGACGGCGGGCGGTATGTCATATCGATTTACGCTCTACAGAAATGGCGACAGCAATCCCGTCAGCGGATTTGAAGATATTCCAGTCACAAGTGGCACTATCCCCAGCGGAATCGCGGCAAAGATGCTGGAGGCTGCCGGCGTATATACAATAAGGGTTACGGCTCATACCACGAACCCAACCTATGCAACACCAAGTGCGCAATCGTTGGCAAGCGAGGCAATCAATGTCTTTTCGGTTACGGTAACGATAAGCGGCGCAAGTGGCACGGATAATATCAGCGGCAACGCTGTTACTTATGCAGTGAGGGCTTTTGGCGGCGATGACGTTGTGCTGACGGCAGTGCCGGACGTAAACCGCAAAGTGACATGGGGCGGCAGTGGAAGCGGAACTGCAAATATCCGTACGATAACGGCTTTATCGGCGAACACAGCCGTTGCGGCAACATTCTCTGCACTGGTGGCGGTACCGGGAGGCGGTGGAGTCAGTCCGCCAGGAGGTGATACGGGCGGCGGCGGTGCTCCACCAGAAAGTGGCGGAGGCAACCCACCTGGAGGTGGCACGGGCGTAAGCACTGGCAATCCACCGAACACCGGTACGGCTGACCCACCGCGAAATGGCGAGGCCAACCTATCTGACGGCGAAGACGAACTGTCGGGAGAAGGCACCACTGCCCCACCGAGGGGCATCACCACCAATCCACCAAGGGGCAACGCAACAGAAACCCCGGGCAGCAGCGAAACAGGCAACGGCATGATTAACTCACCCGGCGGCACTGCCGGAACATCGGGCGGCGCACTATTGGAGGCTTCGGATTACGAAGGTTTCAGTGATGAAACCGGTACGGATTCCCCGTGGAGCAGGGTCTCAAGAATCTCTTCGTTTGACATGGATATTTATCAAAGACCAATCCCCGGCATCACGATTGGCGACAGAACCTATCTCTTGTTCGCACCATTCGGGACTCCAGCCTGGTCGCTGATTAATCTGATCTTGGGTTGTATCGTGGGGGTATTGCTTGCCGTAATCGTCGCATCCTATTCAATCCATCGCAAAAGACGTGAGAGAAAGATGGCGGTAGACATATTTGATGTATATGAAGCCAAACAAAAGAACCTCGTCTGGCTGGCAGCAGTCATCGGTCTGGGAATCGCGGGGGCATTCTTATTTGCACTGATGCATGATATGAGCAGACTGATGGTCATTCTCGATTTGTGGACGGTCACGCATGCGATTCTCATCACGGCGCAAATCGTTGCGATTAGGGTCATCGTGAAATATAATAAAAAAAATAAAATAGACATCGGAAAAGAAGCATTGGTATAATGTTATGAAAAATCAAATGATCTTGCGAATGTACATCATCTTGCTCATCACCGTGCTGGTTGTTACCGGCGGTGTGTTTTTTACCGTTTATATTTTATCCTATAATGCCATGATCGATGACATTCGCGACCGGGCAGTGGGAGTCAAAAATTATATTTTGGAACATCTTTATGCCGAAGATTTCACCGATATTGGTGAAAATACCGAAGCCGGCATCCAATCAAGCCTCCATGTCCAAGAAGTCCTGGACTGGCTAAAAGAAGTCACCAATCTTTCGCGGCTTTATATCGCCAAAGAAAATCAAGCAGGCGAGATTGTCACTACTTTGCAGGTGTTATCCGAGGAAGATGCGAACTATACCCCGTCCGGGGCACTGGAAACCGACCTTCGGCTGAGCCTCCGTGAAGGGGTCGCCGTCATGGGAAATAATATTTATCAAACTGATACCGGCGGTGTCTATACCATTTTCTGGCCTGTCAAAGGTCATGAACAAGAACCAATCGGTGCGGTCGGCATGGAATTTAACGCCGATATCATTTATCTGTCACATCGTCAATCAGCCCTTTATAGCATGGCATTATCGGGCGCTTTGTTTGTGCTGATCTCAATCATCGCGTATCTTTCGATGAGCCGAGTGACAGAATCGATGTATAAGAAACTGGCATATACGGATGTCCTGACCGGTTATGAAAACCGAATGGCGTTTGAGCATCGGCTTAGGGAATGCGACGAGTTTGCCGCAGAAGGAAAAAATGTAACTTTAATCATCTGCGATGTCAATAACCTTAAAACCGTGAATGATACGATCGGTCATGGGGCCGGGGATACCTATATTAAGAATACCGCGAACCTGATCTTTGAAGATATCGGCGGAAAACTTCCACTTTATCGCATTGGCGGGGATGAGCTTGCTTCGGTTCTCGTTGGCAAAAAGGAAAGCGAAATCGCGGCAATCATGGAAGCACTGCGCAATGAAAAAAGGCCGACATACAAAACCTTCTTGTTTAGCTGTGCGTGCGGGGCGGCTTCGTTTGAAAAAGGCAAAGATGAAGACTTGCGCGATACCTTTAAGCGTGCCGATGAAGCAATGTATATTGAGAAGAAGCGGCAAAAAAGCGGCTAAAACTTCTCCAAATCCTTGATATGATTCATCACCGGTGCTTCCTTGCCGTTTTTGATGGCAGTCATTTCAGCAATGGCGGCCTTTAACGCTACGCGCTTGTATTCTTGGTTCCAGCGGTTTACCGCAATATAATCAAAGACACCGGCATTGCCATTCATCAGTCCTGTATTTTCACTCATATGTTCAATTGTCCGTTCCATCTGGGCAAAGGTGCTGATAATCCCACCACAACCCCCACCGGCGGCGGCCACGATGATACTGGGCTTGTTTTTGTGGAAAGATACCTCTTCCGCTCTTTCGTCCCATTGCTTGGTCGCCTCGCAGCGTCGCAATTTGTCCCAAAAAACCTTTAGCTCTTCACTGACCTCACCCCAATATACCGGAGTTATGTAAACAAATGCGTCAGCCATTTTCACTTTTTGCTGCAAATTGCTAAAACCATCCGCATCACCGAACACACATACATGTTCTTTGAAACAAATCCCCCAGCCATCATAACACATGACGCATTTTTTAAGCCCAGCTCCGGCAAGGTTAATTACTTCGCAATAAAGCATAAGATTGGCAGCGGCTTCTTTTGCTGCTTCCACAAAGGAATAACAAAGACCGTCTGTTTTCGGGGTGGCATTGATAATCAGTAAATTTTTGAGCATGATTTTTCCTCTTTTAA
>Ga0082212_10011459_pt1 | contig 11247 bp, 12 predicted proteins | sample TergutNt197P3_FD_71548 | JGI IMG/M metagenome (GOLD analysis project Ga0082212, IMG submission 71548) | Neocapritermes taracua P3 segment gut microbial communities from Petit-Saut dam, French Guiana - Nt197 P3 | ecosystem: Host-associated > Arthropoda: Insects > Digestive system > Gut ... | reverse complement strand
TCGAGCTTTCGGGTATCGCGCATCTCCGGAAAAGGACGACAGCAGGGTTGTCCGGGGGGCAGAAACAGCGCGTAGTCGTCGCGTCGGCGATAGCTTTGCGCCCTGAAATACTCGTTCTGGACGAACCGACAAGCGAGCTTGACCCTATGGGCAGCCAAATGATTTTCGAGACGCTGTCGCGCCTCAATAATGAGTATGGCATGACAATAATCATCGTCGAGCAGAAAATAATGCTGTTGTCGCAGTATTGCCGGCGTATGATCACCATGGAAAACGGACGTATAGTGACAGACCTGACTACTGCAGAAACCCTCAGGCAAAGCGAACGGCTTATCGGGATGGGCATAAACTGCCCCAGAGTGGTCAGCCTCGCGCGAAAGCTTGAGGACGAGGGGCTCTATGATGGGGACTACCCGAGGACAGTGCATGAAGCGGCTGAGATGGTTAGAGGGATAGTTGGGAAATTAAGTGGAACAGGTTTATAGGAGTATGATCGAAGTTGAGAATCTAGAGTTTGCGTATTCGCCGAAGGAGGCGATGGTACTGAACGGTATTAGTTTCCATGTCGATAAAGGCGAGATGGTAGCTGTGATCGGGCAGAACGGCGCCGGGAAATCCACTCTGCTGCGGCAGCTCAACGGCCTTTCAAAGCCTACCAAAGGGAGGGTAACAGTCGCCGGGCTTGACACGAGGGACACTTTGGTCAGCGCCATGGCGAAGCATATCGGTTACCTTTTCCAAAACCCCGACCATCAGATTTTTTGCCGGACAGTTGAAGATGAGATAGGGTTCGGCATGAAAAACATTGGCATGGACGCCGACACGATAAAGGAACGTACGGAGCAAACCGCGTCGCTCCTGGGACTGATGGGTAAAATGGACGCGCACCCTTTCAACCTCAGCCGCGGGGAGCGCCAGAGGGTCGCGCTGGCGGGCGTACTCGCGATAGAGCCGGATGTGCTCGTTCTGGACGAGCCGACTACAGGGCAGGATTATAAAGAATGTATCGAGATAATGGAGATAGTAAAGGATATAAACAGAAAAGGCGCCGCCGTGCTGATGGTTTCGCATGACATGGAAGTGGTGCTCGATTACGCGCAGCGCGTTTTGCTGATGCTCGACGGCAGGATCATAGACGACGGCAGAGCGCGGGACGTGCTTAGGCGCAGGGACGCACTGGAAAGTACGGGGCTCAGGCCGCCGCAGATCATAGACGTCGCGCTGAATTTGAGAGGCGGAGATGACGGCGGAGATGACGGCTGTGTAGGCGGCTCCGGCGGCTTCAACGGAGCCGGCCCAGGCCAAGGCGTATTTAGCAAAGCCTGTGGCGGCGACTTTAGCGAAGCCTATGACGTGGATACAATGGTCGAGGCTATAAAGTGGAAGAAAACCTCTCTGAATGAAGATGGTAGGGGGCTTTGATGATGAAAGCTGTACTCCAGTATGTGCCGGGCAATTCGTTTTTTCATAAGCTTCACCCCATTACGAAGGCTATTTGGGCGGTTTTGACCGGAATATTATGCTTTGTGTGCCAGAATGTCTGGTTTTTAGCGGTGATATCCGTAATTAATATTGTTGTTTTCATCACAAGCGGTATAATACGGGAAGGTAAACCTGTATTGAAGCTTTTTGGAGTGGTCAGCGCGCTGCTGTTGTTCTTCACGGTGTTTTTCAATCGCGAAGGGACGCTGCTGATATCTTATGGTATTATCAAGATCACGGACGAGGGAGTCCGGCAGGGCCTGGTGATGGTTTTCAGGATGCTCGGCGCCCTGCTCCCAATCAGCATCATGATAATGCTGACCCCCGCTAACGACCTGGCGGCGGCTTTCGTCCGTTATTTCCATGTCCCGTATAAATACGCGTTCGCCGTGACAGCGACGCTGCGGTTCATACCTACGCTGACCGGCGAGATGCAGCAGATCATGCAGGCGCAGGCAGCCCGGGGCTGCGATTTGGATAAAGGCGGGCCGGTCAAAAGATTCGGCCGCGTGATTCCTTTGACAGTGCCGTTGCTGTCTTCATCAGTGAAGAAAACAGAGCAAATGGCTATTTCCCTGGAGGTGCGCGGGTTCGGCGCGGGCGAGCGTTCGAGTTATCGAAAAACGCGCTTCAGCGCAAGAGACATAAGCGTCCTCACGGCGGTAGCAGCGGGATATGTCGTCGGACTATTGATAGCTTTTTCAAAAACTGGGGTGATGTAATTTTGGAAAAAAGGTTGCTGATGGGAAACGAGGCGATCGGGCTCGGGGCGATCCGGGCCGGGGTAGGCGTCGTTACAGGGTATCCGGGGACGCCGTCCAGCGAAATTCTGGAAACGGTGGCGCGTCACAACGACGGCAGCATATATGTCGAGTGGTCTGTCAACGAGAAAGCAGGGCTGGAAGTGGCGGCGGGGGCGGCATATGCGGGCGTGCGTTCTATGGTGACTATGAAACAGGTGGGGCTCAGCGTCGCGTCCGACCCGCTTATGTGCTTGAATATTGTGGGCGTGATCGGCGGGATGGTCGTAGTCGTCGCCGACGACCCGGGGCCTATTTCGTCGCAAACCGAACAGGATACCCGGCATTTTGCGAAGTATGCCAAATTAGCCCTCTTCGACCCGTCGACGCCGGAGGAAGCATACACGATGATCGCCGACGCTTTTGCGCATTCCGAGAAGTACGGCAGGCCTGTCATTTTTCGCCCTACTACTCGCGTTTGCCACAGTTGCGCTTCTATCAGCCTGCTGCCGGATTTGCCGAAACCGGAGCCTGCCGGGTTCAAGAAAGACAGCAGATGGGTCATATTCCCAAAGCTGTCTTATACGGAAAAAATCAAGATCGAGGAAAGCCTGAAAGAGATCGCCGGCGAGTTTTCAGTTTATGAGAACAATTTACTCACAGGCGGCGGTAAAAAGGGTATCGCGTCGGGCGGCGTCAGCTTCACACACGTGCGCGAGGCGCTTGATAGCAGAGCCGTATCACAAATCCGCCGAGAGGCAGGGGGTGGCGAGTCAGGGGACGTTTCTATATCTGGCATTCCCCTGCCGCAAAGCTCAAGCATTGTTCTCGCGGGACTCGGGTGCAAGTTGCTCAAAGTTTCCACGGTACCTTTCCCGGACAGGCTGGCGCTTGATTTTCTTGCCGGCCTTGATGAAGTGCTGGTAGTAGAAGAGCTGGACCCGGTGATAGAAAACGAGCTTATCCGCCTGCGCGGCCTGCATGGGCTTGACGTAAAGATACTTGGCAAGAATACAGGGCATATTCAAAATGCGGGAGAGAACACGATAGACAGCGTGATCAGCGCGGTCGGCGTGTTTTTAGACGGTTGCCCGGCGGAACCGGCAGCGCAAAAGCTCCCCGCCGCCCCGCCGCTGCCTGTGCGCCCGCCGTCGCTTTGCCCGGGATGCCCGCACAGAGCTTCGTTTTTAGCCGTAAAGGAAGCCGCGCAAGGGATAAACGCTGTATTCACGGGTGATATCGGCTGTTACACATTAGGAAACGCGCCGCCGATCGACATGGTCGACACATGCCTGTGCATGGGGGCTGGTATCACAGTGGCGCAGGGGCTGAAACGCGCCGAACCGGACGCCGTGCATTTCGCGTTTATCGGCGACTCCACATTCTTCCACTCGGGAATCACGGGGCTTATCAACGCCGTATATAATCAGACGGATATCGTTGTTGTGATCCTCGATAATTCAACAACGGCAATGACAGGGAACCAGCCGCACCCCGGAACAGGCGTCACCATGATGGGCGGCAGGCAAAGCAGGGTCAGCATAAAGAGAATAATTGAGGCGCTGGACGTGACAAAGTTCATACAGGCAAACCCGTTTGACAGGAGACAAGCTTTGGAAGCCGTAAGCTCCGTGATCGGCGAAAAGGGCGTGCGCGTGATCCTTTTCGAAGCGCCGTGCGTTTTTATCAGGAATGAGGAATGAGGAATGAGGAATGAGGAATGAGGAATGAGGAATGAGGAATGAGGAATGAGGAATGAGGAATGAGGAATGACTTTTGATATATTGATCGCGGGAGTCGGGGGGCAGGGGACTGTCCTCGCTTCAAAGCTGATAGCGGCTGCGGCGATAAAATGCGGGTTCGATGCGCGCACGACGGAGACAATAGGCATGGCGCAGCGAGGCGGAAGCGTCACCGGGCACACGCGGATCGGGGATAATATCCACTCGCCGATGATCAGGCTGGGCGGCGCCGATCTGCTGATCGCATTTGAGCCCGCCGAGGCTGTGAGGCAACTGCCGTTTTTGTCGCAGGGGGGGACGCTCGTGGTTTTCGACGTCGCCGTACGGCCCGCCGCGGGCGCTTCCAAAGAAAACGCAGCCCCCGGAAATGATGCTCAGAGTATCGGCCGCCATCTGAAGGACGGTTACGACGCAGATGAGATGATCGGCTATATCCGCGCAAACGTGCCGAAACACATCATCGTCCCCGGCATGCAGATAAAACAGCGCTACGCAAAAATGATCAACACCGCGCTTTTGGGCGCGGCGGCGCGCAGCGGGCTCTTCCCGTTCGGCGCGGAGATACTCAAGGAAACAATATCGGAAATGCCGCGATTCAGGGACGAAAACCTTGCGGCGTTCGAACTGGGAGGTGAACTTACCGATGTTCCCGCTCGCTGACATACAAAAATCTGTAAACCATGCCATGAAGGGGCCCTTTTACGGCGCGCGGTTCGCCGGCGCCGACGCATCGGACATACGCGGCGAGGAGGATTTCAGAAAGCTTCCGTTTACAGAAAAGGAGGACCTTCATTCGGCGTACCCGCTGGGATTGAGCGTAGTCCCGGACGACAAGATCGTCAGGATACACTCGTCGTCCGGCACGACGGGGACGCCGGTGATAATCCCCTACACTAAAAAAGACGTCGATGATTGGGCGGTCATGTTCAAACGCTGTTATGAGACTGCCGGCATCACCAGCAAGGACCGCATCCAGATCACGCCGGGCTATGGTCTGTGGACCGCCGGGATAGGGTTCCAACTGGGCGCTGAGCTGCTGGGCGCAATGGCTATCCCTATGGGCCCGGGCAATACCGACAAACAAATAAAAATGATGATAGACCTGAAATCGACCGTGCTGGGCTCCACTTCATCTTACGCGCTGCTGCTTGCGGAGGAAATTGAAAAACGCGGGGTGCGCGACAGGATATGCCTCAAAAAAGGCGTTATCGGTTCGGAGCGCTGGGGTGAAAAAATGCGGCGCCGTATAGCGGACGAGCTCGGCGTCGAATTGTACGATATCTACGGCCTGACGGAGATCTATGGCCCGGGCATCGGCATAAACTGCGGATATCAAAGCGCTATGCATATATGGACAGATTATCTGTATTGCGAGATCGTAGATCCGGCGACCGGGGAAAATCTGCCGGACGGCGTCAGCGGAGAACTTGTGATCACGACGCTGCAAAAGGAGGGCGCTCCGCTGATACGTTACCGCACCCACGATCTGACCAGAATAGTCCCCGGCAAATGCGAGTGCGGCCTTGATTTTACCCGGATCGACGCCATTATCGGGCGTACCGACGATATGGTGAAGATGCGCGGGTCTATACTTTATCCGGGCAGTATCGACGGGCTTCTCTCCGCGATCGCGGACGTCAGCAGCGAGTATCAGATAATAATCGACCACCTGAACGGCAGGGATATCCTGACTCTTCTTTTTGAGACGGGGCTCGACTCCAGCCAATACCACGGGCTTGAAAAAACGGTCGAGCGTGAGTTTAAGGCAAAAATCGGTATCACGCCAAAGGCGAAAGCAGTGAGCATAGGGGACTTGCCGAGGAGCGAAAAGAAATCGACAAGGATTTTTGACAACAGATATTGATGAGTTCTACATTTCTTTCTACATTTTGCCCACTTTTCAACATTTTTTTCTACATTCTGCGGCACTTGTGGTAAAAGATATATGGTAATCCGGCGGTAATTATGTTATCCTTTATCAGGTGAGCTTGTATGCAGGCTTTACTTTAATTATTTTTGGAGGTTATCATGACTAAAAAACGACTGGGTTTATTTCTGCTGGCACTGACTATGCTTGTTTTCTGCTTTGCGGGAACGGTTTCAGCCGCCGCGCCGGAGGAATATGCCGACGCCCGTGACGCCGCCGCCGCGATAGCGGATACGCTGATAGCGGCAGGGCTGGTCACCGGTATACAATACGCTATGATCATTGACGGTGAGATCGTCGTGAGCGAAAAAGCAGGCGTCTACAGCCTGGTCGAGGAGCGCGAACTCACAACGGACGACCTTTTCGGCGCGGGATCGGTGAGCAAGATGTTCACAGCCGCGGCAGCCATGAAACTGGTCGAAGACGGAAAGCTTGATTTGAGTAAGCCGGTCACGGAATATTTACCTGATTTTAAAATGGCCGACCCGAGATACGAAAAAATCACAGTGCGGATGCTCCTGAACCATTCATCCGGCTTGTCAGGCTCGACCCTGGGCAACGCGTTCCTTTTCGGAGACAATGACCAAAGCGCGACGACAACTCTTATGAGCAAGCTGGAGAGCCAAAAACTGCGCTTCGACCCGGGCGCGTTTTCGGTCTATTGCAACGACGGGTTCACACTCGCGCAAATCCTCGTCGAACGGGTATCCGGCCAAAGCTTTACGCAGTATCTGCGTGAATCGTTCTTCATTCCGCTCGGAATGGATAAGACCAGGACCTCCGCCGACGATTTTGATTTCAGCGACCTCGCGGACGCATACCCTTACGGGACTGTCACACTGCGGGAGTTAGCCAATGTTGTCGGTACGGGCGGCGTATACACTACAGCCGAGGATCTTTGCAGGTTCTCCCTGGCGCTGACAGGAGAGGAGATATTAAGTAAAGATTCGGCGACGCAAATGATGGCAAAAGAATACCTGAACGGACTTTGGCCAAAGGACGCCGAAGATAACACGATCGGTTACGGCATTGGCTGGGACTGTGTGAACCTGTACCCGTACAATCATTACGGCATAACGGCCCTGACTAAAGGCGGCGATACGCCGGCATACCACGCCGCCCTTGTAGCCCTGCCTGAATACGGGCTTGCCGCGGCAGTCCTGTCCTCAGGCGGGACAAGCGCGATCAACACATATCTCGCCAACGCGCTGCTCGAGGGCGCCCTGCTTGAAAACGGAGTTATTGATGAAAAATTCCCCGGTAAAAGCCTGGATACGACAGTACAGGCGATGCCGGCGGAGATGAAGGAGTATTCAGGATTCTACGGTTCCTTTATGCAAGTCGTAAAAATAGAGATAACCGACGAGGGCAAAATGCTCGTCTCTTCGCCCGAAATTCCGGATATGCCGGCGGAGGAGTACTTCTATACGGGAGACGGCGGATTTACGGATGAGATCGGACAGGTGCGCATAAGCTTCGTAAAAGAAGGCGCCATGACATATGTTCGCTTTGACGCCTATGCAAACGCGCCTGAAATTGGCGCCGTGACCGCGATCGCGCAGTATAACCTTCAAAAGCTCGAAGGCGGCGAACTTGACAGCGAAACGGCGGCGGCGTGGGCCGAAAGGGAAGGCCTGCTGTACTTTATTACCAATGAGAAATACAGTTCGATAGCTTATATGAGCCTTCCCGCAATAGTCATCGGACAATTACCGGAACTGCCCGGATATATATCCGCCATGCGCATCGAAGACGCGGACAATGCGATAAGCGTGATCCAGATCCCGGGCATGGCGGGGCGGGACCTGCGCGATTTAGCGTTTTTCACGGACGACGGCATTGAGTACGCGCTTTATTCGGACTACAAAGCTATATGCATAACAGGAGTGCCGTTTATATATTCCGGGCCGAAATCGATATGCACGATACAGTCCGGCGGTGAAGCCCGCTGGTATCAGGTCGATCCGGCGCTTGCAGGAAAAACGATCAGCGTGGATGCTCCCGCCGGCGCTTCTTTCTACATTTATGACGCGGGGACAGGTGTGTGCGTCATGAACAGCTACGCTTTTGGAATGAACGAAGCCGAAGTCCCGGAAAATGCCATTATCGCTTTTGCGGGGGAAGCAGGGGCGCAGTTTGCAATAACGATATCATAAAGCGGTCTGCGGACCGCAGCGAAATACCCGTAAGCGTGCTTAACGCCGAACCCGCAGACCGCCGCCTGATGGCCGCCGCAATAAGCTACGGTCTGGAAGGTGAAAACTTCACTCTGGACTCCGCCGCCGGGCTTTTCAGGGCGCTGAACAAAAACTCAAAACTCAAATTTGATGATCCGTCGGCCGCTATCCAAATCTGCTTTGACAGCGACGCGGCCGCGAGGGTCAGAAACGGGGAAAACATTGAGATCGTTGTTCCGGCGGAAGGTACGCTTTCATATGTAAAAGGCCTTTTGACGGATAAGCCGCTGAGTTTGCCTGACGGATATAAACAGACACTGCTTGACAGCGGTTTGCGCCTGACGGACGGAAGCTGTGATGAAATGATTTATCCGGCGTCAGGGCATGCTTTTTTATGAGTTTTGGGCGTCGCTGCTGGAATGGACGGTCACCAACTACAGGGACGGGATCGTTTCGCAAACCATATCCGGCGACGGCCGGATAATGATGAGGCTGAGGATGTCCGGCGTCTCGCTGGGATATGATCTGCCCGGCCATATCGGTTCGGTGTTGAACGCTCACGGGGGATCGTTTGAAAAAATAACCGATTCGGAAAACCTTGCCGTCCTGCGCCTGTCTTTCCCGGAAAGGGGGGGAAATGAGGAATGAGGAATGAGGAATGAGGAATGAGGAATGAGGAATGAGGAATGAGGAATGAGGAATGAGGAATGAGGAATTTTGTGTACGCTATGCGGATTCAACCGGAATTAATTGCAATAAATTCATTCCTCACTCCAAATTCCTAACTCCTGATTAATTGATATGCTATGGCATTAGCGATGCAGCCGAAGATCGCGCTTGTGGAGATCCCGGAAAATCGCGGCGATCCGGCGCGCGACGCCCTGAACGTATGCGGGGATATCAAAAAAGCAAGCCCCGGCTGCAAAATGATCCTGATCTGTCCTGAAAACGACGAGGAAAGCGTGTCGGCGTGCATCGAGGCTGTAAAAGAAGGGGAAATCAACGACTATTTATTTTACGACTTAAGCGTGGATTACCTTGTCAGCAAACTGATATCACTCCGCCCTGACTGATAAACTGAGCATACAAGTAAAAAAAGCGCATGCAAGTAAACAATGTCTTGACAAAGACAGAATAATAAATTATAAAAGGAGAAGAAAAATGGATAACGCGAACTATCAGGCAGATCTGGAAAGCTTCCTCAGGTCAGGCGTTTTATCACAAATCCAAGACAGTACTTTGAACTCCTGAATGTGGCTGTGTTCCAGCTTCTGTATGACCAAATCAGCGAAAAAGCAATAAAAAGCATTCGAAAACATTGATGGAGGTTAATAAATGGCTTTATTTGAAAAGAAATTCTGTGATATTTGCGGAAACAAAATCGGGGTGCTCGGCAACCGGAAATTAGAAGACGGCAACCTGTGCAAAGACTGCGCTAGTCTGCTGTCACCGTTTTTCAGCGAACGCAGGAGAAGCACGGTCGAGGATATCAAAGCGCATCTGGCATACCGCGAGGCCAATAAAGCCGCGGTTTCGGCATTCCGCGCGACGCGTACGCTTGGGCTCGGAACAAAAGTCATGCTGGATGAGGACGCCGGCAAGTTCCTCGTCACCGCCGCCCGCAGGCTGGAGGATGCTAACCCCGACGTACTGGATTTCTCCCAAGTCACCGGCGCCAGCTATATGGTTGACGAAAACAAGAGCGAGGTGACACAAAGGGGGGCGGACGGTAAAAGCGTCAGCTACTCACCGCCACGCTATAAATACAGTTATGCATTCAAAATGAATATTCAGGTAAACCACCCGTGGTTCAATGAAATCAGCTTCCAGTTAAACGACAGGTCGATAGAGGTTGAGAACACTTTCGGAGGCGGAGGCGCCGCGGTCGGACGCAGAAACAGCGATTATACGCGGACAGAGCAAGCCGGCAACGAGATCACCGAAGCCCTGACAAGAGCACGCCAAGGCGTCCGCGACAACATCGCTGCAGCCAATGCGCCGAAAATCGCGCAAACGTGTCCGTTGTGCGGAGCGACAACGATGCCGGACGCGAGCGGACGCTGCGAGTACTGCGGCGGGGCGATGGCGTAATGACAGCGCAATGATTCCGTTTGGATTTATCAAAAGCCTGGGAGAAGACTCCCAGGCTTTTGACAAAACGTTGCCATGAAAATGCAATAATTTATGAAGGGTGGTATTTATGCAAGAGTTTAGTGTAAACAGTCCGTTCCTTTACATCATTGCGCTCGCGGTCATCGCCTTTGTCTTATGCCAATCGCTTTTTTTCGCCGTGAAAGCGTACCGGCGGGGGCTCGCTGTCGGCATGGATACGAAAACGCTTAGGCGCGTCGTTGTGTCAAGCGCGGTATTCACGATAGCTCCGGCTATAGCTATTTTGCTCGGCGTCATAACGCTGAGCAGCGCGCTCGGTTTGCCGCTGCCCTGGCTGCGGCTCAGCGTGCTTGGTTCGATAACATACGAACTCCCGGCGGCGGAACTCGCGGCAACCGCGGCGGGCGCGTCGATGTCGGCGACAATTGCCGACCCCGGCGTTTTCGCGACCATAGCCTGGGTTATGACAGTAGGCATCATTCCCGGAATTTTGATAGTGCTATTCTTTTGCAAGAAAATCCGCGGCGGCGTGATGAAAGTCGGCCAAAAAGACAAAAAGTGGGGCGAGATATTCATGTCCGCGCTGTTTCTGGGCATGGTATCCGCGTTTCTTGGCATGATTTTCGGTAATATCAGAGGCGGGTTGCAAGGCTTCATACCCGTATTGGTGATGTTCTGCTCAGCCGCTGTAATGATCGTATTCGGAATCATCGTCAAAAAGAAGAAAGTCAAATGGCTGGAAAACTACGCTTTGCCCATATCCATGATAGCGGCTATGGCTCTGTCGATACCTATCACGAACTGGTTGGGAGGGCGCTGACATGAAGAAAAGAGAATATATAGACAGCGTGCATTTTACAGGGCGGATATGGACCGTTCTGGCTCTTTTGGTAATGTTCGGCGTGCCGGTCGCTGTTTCCATACGATATAACGCATGGCCGGAATTCAGTGTATTTCTGGTCGCGTTCATCGGAGTCGCCCCTACGTTTTGGACGGTTACGGTGATCGAGGCTTTCACATTCACCCCGATGCTCGGCGCGGGCGGAACATACGTAAGCTTTATCACG
>Ga0082212_10011458_pt1 | contig 11249 bp, 13 predicted proteins | sample TergutNt197P3_FD_71548 | JGI IMG/M metagenome (GOLD analysis project Ga0082212, IMG submission 71548) | Neocapritermes taracua P3 segment gut microbial communities from Petit-Saut dam, French Guiana - Nt197 P3 | ecosystem: Host-associated > Arthropoda: Insects > Digestive system > Gut ... | reverse complement strand
ATAGGGAAAAAGTTTTCAATTTCTTCCCATTGCGAATCGGTAAGGTCGCTTGGGTAATTTGTTGGTTTATATTCTATCTTCATAGGTTAATTATAACATATTTTCTCTATGAATACAACTTCTAAATACGGCAGACCGTCAATCAGTTCATACCGCTCACCCTCTTTTAAGTTCCAATTAACATAGTCCTCGTAGGTATAGGTTTGATTCTTTTGAGGTACTGTCATGATTATACTCCCTATTCGCTCATTCGCCGCGTCAAAAAACCTATATCATACTGACCGTCCAAAAACGTCTTATCCTCTAAAATGTCCAACTGAAAATCAATGTTTGCACAAACTCCCTGCCCATCCATGAGGAACTCCGCCAACGCCACGCGCATTTTCTGAATCGCCTCAGGGCGTGTATCCCCCCGCACAATGACTTTAGCAATCATGGAATCGTAATACGGCGGAATGGTGTACCCCTGATACATCGCCGAATCAATCCGTACTCCCGGCCCTCCGGGAAAGTGCAGGTTGGCGATTTTACCGGGAGACGGTCGGAAATTATTCGACGCATCTTCCGCGTTAATGCGGCATTCAATGACGTGTCCGCTCATTTTAATATCCTCTTGCGTCCAAGGAAGTTTCTCACCTGCCGCAATGCGAATTTGCGCCTTGATGAGGTCAATGCCTGTGACCATTTCGGTTACAGGGTGTTCTACTTGAATGCGCGCGTTCATCTCCATAAAGTAGAAATCGCCCTTTTCGCCCAGCAAAAACTCAATCGTGCCCGCGTTGGCGTACCCGCATGACTGTGCGACTTTGACTGCCGCCTCACCCATTTTCTGACGCAACGCCGTGTCAATCACGGGCGACGGGGATTCCTCAATGAGTTTCTGATTGCGCCGTTGCGTGGAACAATCCCGCTCGCCGAGATGTATCACGTTGCCGAACTCGTCCGCAAGCAGTTGAATTTCGATATGTTTAGGGTTGCCTATAAACTTCTCGACATATACGTCGCCGTTGCCAAAAAACGCTAACGCATCTTGTTTCGCCGACTGCATCGCCGCCTCTAACGCGCCTTCTTCATCTACAAACCGAATGCCTCGCCCTCCGCCGCCCGCCGACGCTTTCACCATTACGGGATAACCGATTTTTGCGGCGATTTCACGCGCCTCATCGAAACTTTTCACCACGCCGTCCGACCCCGGCACAACGGGAACGCCTGCCTTCATGACCGTCTGCTTTGCGTTGGCTTTATCGCCCATTGCCTCCATAGCCTCGGGCGACGGTCCAATCCACTTGATTCCGCACACGCCGCACATACGCACGAATGCGTGATTCTCCGACAAAAAGCCGTACCCGGGGTGAATGGCTTGCGCGCCTGTCGCCTCACACGCGGAGATAATCGCCCGCGTGTCTAAGTAAGACTTCGCTGACGGAGCCTCCCCCACGCATACAGCTTCGTCGGCGATTTGCGCGTGAAGCGCGGTCTTGTCCGCAGTCGAGTAAATCGCCACGGTCTTGATTCCGAGTTCACGGCACGCCCGAATAATCCGCACCGCTATTTCGCCTCGGTTGGCGATTAAAATTTTATTAAACATTAGACCTCCGCGGTTTTATTCTCGTTGTTAGCCTTTTCGGACACTTCTGATTCCTCCGATTCTTGCGATTCATCGTACTCATACTCGTCGTCGTCGCTTGATTTCTTGCGAATCCCAAGGTAAACCAAAACCATGCCCACCATAGGCGAAACCCATCCGACAACCGCCGAAATAACAAAGAGTGTATTGAAAATCCAGTCATTGCTCTCGTCATAATCCGAACCAAAAATAAAATACAGCTCGCTAATCGGCAGGAGCAGGTTGCACAACCCGAATAAAATCAACGCCAACCCGATAAGCATTAGCTTGATTCCCTGCAAAATTGGCTTCATTTCTCTCATTTAAGCACTTCACTTTCTTGTTCGATTTCACTTCAAAGCAAAACTAATCTCCGCTTGGACGGCGCGTTCACCGTCCACAGTCGCCAAACCCTTGCCGAATCCGACGGACCCGCGCGTTTTAACAATCTCGACTTCTAAGCGCAACACGTCCCCGGGGACGACTTGTCGGCGAAACTTCGCGTCTTTGACACCGCCAAAAAAGCCGATTTTGCCCTTATTCTCGGGGAGCATTAACATCGCGCACGCCCCTGCCTGTGCCATCATCTCTAACATTAACACGCCCGGCACAACAGGATGCCCCGGAAAGTGCCCTTTGAACCAAAACTCGTCTTCTTTCATGGTCTTGACTGCGACAATGCGCTTGCCGGGCTCACACTCCACCACTTCGTCAATGAGCAGAAAGGGGTCTCTGTGCGGGATAATTTCCTTAATTTGTTCTTGATTCAACGTCATCACACAACCCTCCGCTTTTGATTTACTCTTAAACTCCGTATCATCACACAACCCTCATCAATTCCTTGCCGTAATCGACTAAATCGCCGTCGTTCACCAAAATCTCGGCAACTGTTCCGTCAAATTCGCAGGGAATCTCGTTCATGAGCTTCATCGCCTCAACAATGCACACGACTTGCCCTTTAGTTACTCTGTCACCGACTTTGACGAAAGGTTGCTCATCAGGCGCGGACGCGGCGTAGAACGTCCCTACCGTAGGCGACGTAATATAATTGCCTTCCGCCGCTTGAGTAGCCGTCGCAGGAGCAGCCGTCGGCGCGGAATTAGCCGCAGATGCTACGGGAACACCGCCCGCAAACTGGTACTGCGTAGTCTTGCCCGTGACGTGGATTTCCATGTCCCCGTTGCGAACAAAAATCGAGCCTAAATCTTTTTCTTTGAGAATCCCCGATAATTCCTTAGTAATCGTAATTATATCCATTAAAGACACTCCTTATTACACTATTTACACTTTTGTAAAACACAATGTCACGTTATGTCCGCCAAATCCTAACGAGTTGGACAATGCCACACGCACATCTGCCGTACGGACGCCGTCGGTGACGTAATCCAAGTCACACTCGGGGTCGGGGACTTTGTACCCCACAGTCGGGTGAATAAACCCGCCGTTCATCTGTTGCAACACCGCCACAGACTCCACACCACCCGCCGCGCCTAATAAATGCCCTGTCATGGACTTCGTGGAGTTGACAGCAATCTTGTATGCGTGTTCGCCTAACGCGCTTTTAATCGCTAACGTCTCAGTGGGGTCGTTAATAGGCGTTGACGTACCGTGCGCGTTGATGTAATCCACGTCAGAGGGTTTTAACCCTGCCTCCTGCAATGCAAGCTCCATGGCTTTCGCGCCGCCCGAACCGTCAGGATTAGGCGACGTTTCGTGATACGCGTCACACGTCGCGCCATACCCGGCGACTTCGCCGTAAATGCGCGCGCCACGCGCTTTTGCGTGTTCGTATTCTTCAAGAATCAAGTTAGCCGCGCCGTCCCCTAACACGAATCCGCTACGCTCCTTATCAAACGGAATGGACGCGCGGTCGGGGTCGCTTGAGAACGTCAACGCCGTCATATTCCCGAATGCCGCATAAGAGAATCCCAAGTGGCAACACTCCGTCCCCCCTGCGATTGCCGCGTCAAGATAGCCGTGTTTGATGGCGCGGAACGCCTCACCAATCGCGTGTGCCGAACTTGAACACGCCGACACAGGGCAATAGTTATTCCCCTTGAACCCCGCCTTCGGAGCTTTTGAATCTTGAGTTGAGTAAGCAGAACCAATAAGCTGCAACTCTCCGTTATCTTTTTGAATTAGCTGACTCGCCTTAATCGCCACTAACCCCGGTGCCATATTCCCAATCATCATAGGAATCGTGAATACGCTCACGCGCTTCACGCCGCGATTGTGATACGTCATAATCTGCTCGTGAGACGTTTCGATTCCGCCAATCCCCGACGCTACGTAAACCCCGCACTTGTAGGGGTCAATATCGGCGAAATTCGTACCGCAGTCTTGGAGTGCTTTCATAGCCGTGTAAACGGCGTATTGGCTGATTATATCCGTACGGCGCAGTTCTTTTTTCTCGAAATACGGTTCAATCAATTCGTGTGTGAAATTTTTCACCAACGCGCTTACCCGCGTAGGCGGCGTGCCCTCCTCGGCGTGTTCCTTGAACCATTCATTGAGTACAAACCCATGCTTACCTGCCTTGAGGTTGGCGGTAAAAGTCGCCACATCGTTACCAATCGGGCTGACCACGCCCATTCCCGTAATCACGACACGTCTGTTGTTTTGACTACCTATCACAGCGTTAATCCTCCGCTTATTTCAATCACTTGCCCCGTGATATACTTGCTGTCTTCCCCTGCCAAAAACGACACAAGCCCTGCGATTTCCTCGGGCTGACAGTAGCGTTTCATACCTATTCTCGACAGAATCGCCGCCTGTTGTTCTTCGGTTAGTTGTGCCGTCATAGGCGTTTCGACGAACCCGGGCGCAATGGCGTTGACGCAGATTCCGCGTGACGCGAACTCCTTAGCCGCCGATTTCGTCATGCCGATTACCGCCGCTTTAGACGCGCTGTAGTTAAACTGCCCTGCGTTTCCGTGAACCCCCGCCACTGACGAAAGGTTGATAATACGCCCGGACTTTTGGCGCAACATCACGCCACCCGCTAACTTTGTCAAGTTAAATATGCTTTTTTGATTCACACGAATCACCGAATCATACTGTTCCTCACTCATACGCGCCAAGAGCCCATCGCGCGTAATCCCTGCGTTATTCACCAACACGTCAATACTGCCATACTTGTCTTTGACTGCTTTGACTAACGCCTCGCACGCCGCGTAATCGGACACGTCTGCGGAAAATTCCACATCTTTGAGGTCATTGACCGCTACGTTGAATCCGTCTGCTTTGAGCCGCTCGACGATTGCCGCGCCGATTCCCTGACCTGCTCCTGTAACTAACGCTGTTTTCACTTCAATAAACCTCCCGCTGTTCTGATAATCTCATCTATAATATCTGCGGCGGGCTTGACTTCGTTGACCATGCCTGCAATCAATCCGCACATGAAACTGCCCTCGTCAACATTGCCGTCCACTGCTTTTTTGAGCGCGCCCGCAGTCTTCTCCTCAAACTCGTCAGAGCTGCAACCACACTTCTCCAACTCAAGAATCGCGCGAGAAAACTTAGTCTTCGCGCCGCGTACGGGGTGTGTCGTCGCTATTCGCCCTGTCACCACCGAATCGGTATCTTTCGCTTTAATCACAACATCTTTATAAGTCTGACTAATCTGACATTCCTGCGCCGCCAAAAACCGCGTCCCGATTTGAACACCGACTGCGCCTAACATGAACGCCGCCGCCAATCCGCGCCCGTCGGCGATTCCCCCTGCCGCGACGACAGGCACGTCCACCGCGTCCGCGACTTGCGGAACGAGACACATTGTCGTGTTCTCCCCGATGTGACCGCCTGCCTCACAGCCCTCTGCGATGACTGCGTCTGCACCTGCGCGCACCATTCGTTTCGCAAGTGTCACGCCGGGCACAACAGGCAGGACTTTCACGCCTGCCGATTTCCACGCCTCAATATATTTCCCCGGCGAACCTGCCCCCGTTGTCACGAACGCTAACTTCTCGTCAATGACTAACTGCGCCAAATCGTCCGCATTCGGGGACATGAGCATGATGTTAAGCCCAAACGGCTTGTCGGTAAGTGCCTTAGCGGCGGCGATTTCGCGTTCAATGACTTCTGCGGGTGCATTCCCCCCTGCAATCAGCCCTGCCCCGCCTGCATCAGACACGGCGGCGGCTAATTTATGTTCGCTAATCCACGCCATCCCCCCCTGAATAATAGGGTATTTAATGCCCAGTAATTCCGTGATTTTAGTATTCATATACTCCTCCGATAGTATTAAACTTCAAATATAATCGAACCGTAAGTAAGCCCTGCGCCAAACGCCACTAAGCAGACTTTCATGCCCGACGTGAGCCGCCCCGACTTGTACAGTTCATCAAGGCACACAGGAATACACGCGCTGGAAATGTTACCTGTGTTTTCAATATTGACGTAGACTTTTTCCATAGGCACGTCAAGACTCTTCATAGCTGTGTTGATAATGCGAATATTCGCCTGATGCGGAATAAGCAGGTCAATGTCATCGAGTGTGACACCCGCTTTCTCGCACACCGCCTTGACTGCCTTGGGCATAATGTCCGTGGCAAACTTATACACTTCCTTGCCGTTCATAATAATGTGCGGCCCGTGAACAAACTCTGTCGGAGCATTCCACTTGTGACCGTCTGCGAAGGGATTGTTACAGCGATACAAGGCTTTACAGTGAAGCGCAGGCTCTGCATACGTCTCCCCCCTCGCACCGAGGTGAGAAAAATAGAGTTTGTCGGGCGCAGCTTCCACAATGACCGCCCCTGCACCGTCGCCGAAAAGAATACAGGACGTTCTGTCATTGAAATCCATTTGATTGGACAGCATTTCCCCCGACACAATCAAAGCGCGCTTCACCGAACCCATCGACAAGTAATTGCGCGCAATGTCTAACGCGTTTACAAACCCCGTACACGCCGCATGAACGTCAATCGCGAACGCGTTCTCGGCTTTGATGATATTCTGCATGAGGCAGGACATGGAGGGGTAGAAAAAATCGGGAGACGCTGTAGTAGCGATAATCATGTCAATGTCATTGGCGGAAATGTTCGCCGACGCAAGAGCGTCTTTTGCGGCTTTTGCCATCATATCATAATTTGTCGAGCCGCTGTTGAATCGGCGTTCTTTAATGCCTGTACGCGTCGTGACCCACTCATCGTCTGTTTCAAGCCCTGCGATTGTCGCAAAATCGTCATTCTTGACCACGACATCGGGGGTAAACCTGCCTGTCCCGCTTATTTTTAAGCCCACATTCCGCGGAAATTTTGAATTCTCTGACACGATTACGATACTCCCATTCATAAATTTTACAAATTGACTTGATTTTGCAACAATAATAGTGTATAATACTCATTGTATGTACATCATGTGGTTATATAATGCAAGTACACATTAACAATACTACCAAATTTTTTTTACTTTGTCAAGGGGGTACGCACGATATGAAAAATAAAAAAATTCTTTTATTTCCGGGGCAGGGGTCACAATATGGCGGAATGTCTAAAGAAATCGCCGAAAAGTTTCCAAAAAAGGCGGCAGAAATTCATGAATGCGGCTCAGATATTTTAGGCTATGACTTGAAAGAATTGCTATACAATGGCGGAGACGAGAAACTTTCCGACACGCTGTACGCTCAACCCGCGATTTTCGCCGCCTCTCTCATATCGCTGATTGCCGTGCAGGAGTCGGGCGCGCTCAAAGGCGGATTTGCGGCGGCAGGTCATTCACTCGGCGAATACGCGGCGTTGGTCGCCTGCGGTGTTATGACGACTGAAGCCGGATTCAAAGCAATCAAGGCGCGCGCCGAAATCATGTCACGGGCGGGTCAGGTTAACCCCGGGAGCATGGCGGCGGTCATTGGTGCGTCGTATGACGATGTGTGCAAGGCTTGTGAACAAGTCACATCTGTAGGCGGCTACGTGACCCTCGCCAACTACAACTCACCGCAACAATGCGTCATATCGGGGGAGAAACACGCGTTGGCGCAAGCGGAAGAGCTGCTCAAGACATTAGGCATAAAGCGGCTCAAAATCGTACCGCTGAAAGTATCGGCGGCGTTCCACTCCAAGATGATGAAAACGGCGGCTGAGGAGTTCGCACAAGCGGCGAAGAAACTCACCTATTCGCAACCAGAACAACCGTTTTATTCCAACTTGACGGCAGGCAAAATCACCGAAATATCGGCAGAATATCTTTCAACGCACATTATTTCGCCCGTGATGTTCGTACCGCAGTTGCAAAAAATTCACAGCGATAAATTCGACATTTATATAGAGGTAGGACCGGGCAAAGTCCTGTCGGGGTTGGTGAGCAAAACGCTGCCCTGCGAAGAAATCCGTGTGTTAAACGTGGAAAACGAATCAAATTTAGCTGATTTAGCCGAGGTCAAAGCATGAGGAAATACGGGCTGTTGGGGTATCCTTTAGGGCACTCGTTATCTGACTATATACATAGGCGGATTTTCGAGATGTGCGGTCTGACCGACGAATGTGAATACAACCTCTATGAAGTAAACCCCGACGAACTGTCCTTCAAAGGGGACAAGATTCGCGAATTGTCGGGGTATAACGTGACGATTCCGTACAAGACCGAAATACTCCCCTATCTCACCCGATTAGACGCGAGTGCTGCAAGCTACGGCGCGGTCAACTGCGTAAAAACGCTTGAGACGCGCGATGAGGACGGCAAAGTTCAACACGTCGGGCATAATACCGACGGTTTCGGGTTTCTTAAAGCGGTGGAGCGTTTGACGGGAAAGCCGCTGAAGGAGTCCAAAAAAGTCCTTTTGCTCGGGTGCGGAGGAACGGGGCGCATGATGGCGATTGAATCAGTCAAAAACGGGGCAGACTTAACTGTGGCGATTCGCCGCAGTCCGTCGGCGCAAAAAGCGGCGGCGAAACTGTCGCAGGACATATCCGCGCTGACAGGCAAGTTTGACGCATCGTTTCGCACGTTGCAAATCGGGCAATCGGCACAACTCGAGGCACTCGGCGCAGGGCGCGGGTTAGGCAGAATGAGAATCACCTACACCGACTCGCTCAACATTGTCAACAGCTATGATTTGCTACTCAATGCCACACCTTGCGGAATGTATCCGCACGCAGACGAAATGCCGCTGTCCCCTGCCATTCTCGGCAAAGTCACGCATTTATTTGACGCAGTGTACAACCCTGCGCCGACTAAGTTAATCCAAACTGCCGAGTCACGCGGCGTCAAGTGCCTTGACGGTATGACAATGTTGGTGTATCAGGCTGTCATGTCTCAACGAATCTGGAACGATATAGAAATAAGCGACGCGTCCGTCGCACAGATTATACAAGAATGTCATGAGCGAACTAAAAAGTAAATAAAAAATAAAATAAAAATAGGAGTAAACAAACATGAGCGATATGAAAGAAACAACCCCGAAAAAATCTTCGGCGCGTGTAAGAGCAGGGGGGACAAAAAAAGTACGTTCGGCTACCACGGCGGACGGTACGAAAAAGCCTAAAGTAAAGGTGATTTTCCTGAGCGGATTCATGGGCAGCGGTAAAACCGCCGCAGGGGAATTAGCCGCCAAAAAAGCAAAAGTTCCTTTTGTTGACTTGGACACGGAAATCGCCAAAACCGCTAACATGACGATTCCCGAATTGTTCGCACAAGGGGAGGCTGTTTTTCGCAAAGTCGAGTCGGTTACATTGTCGCTCATCATTGCGGCAACGTCCATGATTAAAGAAAAGACGCTCATTGTCGCGTTAGGCGGCGGAACGATTATTGACCCCAAAAACGCTCAATCCATTAACGAGTTTGGCGTGTCGGTGTTTATCGACGTTGATTTTGAGCCTTGTTACGACCGAATCAAAGACGACCCTAACCGCCCTGTAGTCTCCGCCCGAACACGCGAACAACTCGAGGCGTTATACCTGAAAAGGCAACCGCAGTATCTGCAAAATTCACAGCATATTATAGACGGTAACTGTTCGCTTGACGATTTGGCAGAGCGTATCGCGAAAATCGCCAAACCCGCACCGCGCAAGAAACCTGTACCGAAAACCCCGGTGACCGAAGGCGAAAAAGCATTGGCGGCGGCGGAAGAAACGGCGGCGAAAATCAAGAAAGTTACGGCTAAGAAACCGGCGACTAAAAAGCCCACCGCGAAAAAGACGGAGAAAAGCAATGACAGTCTATAACGCGAAAATCCACACACTCGACGCCGCGAACGCTGTGTACGAAAACGGCTATATCACTTTTGATGAGCGTATTATTCAAGTAGGTGATATGCGTGATTGCCCCACACTCACCGATGTGGATTATGACGCACAGGGCGGTACACTCCTGCCGGGATTCGTGGACTCGCACGCGCACGTAGGCGTGTGGGGTAATGCCGAGGGCGGCGAGGGTGACGACGGTAACGAAAGCACCGACCCCTGCACGCCGCAAGTCCGCGCATTAGACATGGTGAACCCTCTTGACCGTTGTTTCGCTGAGGCGGCACAGGGCGGCGTAACCACTGTACTGTGCGGCCCCGGAAGCACGAATCCCATAGCAGGGCAGTGCATTGCCTTGAAAACGGCAGGCAGCCCGCGCATTGACGCGCGCGTATTCAAAGACAATGCGGCAATGAAGTTTGCATTCGGCGAAAACCCCAAGATGGTGTATCGGGAACGTAACGAATCCCCCGTCACGCGTATGGGTACGGCGTCGCTCGTGCGGGAGCAACTGTTCAAGGCGCGGCGATACTTGTCGGACACGGATAAATACGCCGCAAACCCCGACGATAATGACCGACCCGAGTTTGACATGAAGTGTGAGGCGTTACTGCCCGTTCTGCGGCGTGAAATCGCCGTACACGCACACGCACACCGCGCTGATGACATATTTACAGCAGTCCGCATCGCTAAAGAATTCGAGTTGCGCTTAGTCATTGTCCATGCCACCGAGTCAGCGGCGATTGCCGACGAATTGCGTGAGGCGGGCGTACCCGCCATAATCGGGCCAATCTTGTGTGAGCGCAGTAAGCCGGAGCTTGCGGGGCTGTCCATTAACACAGGCGGTACGCTCGCCGCAAAAGGGGTAGATTTTGCTATCGCGACAGACCACCCCGTTGTCCCTGTGCAGTATCTGCCATTAACGGCAGGATTAGCCATTCGCGGCGGGTTGGCGGTTGATAAAGCACTGCGCGCCATTACCGTTGACGCGGCGCGTCTCTGCGGAATCGACGACCGAGTAGGCAGCCTCGAACACGGCAAAGACGCCGATTTTGTGCTGTTCGCACAAGATGAGCAGTTCTACGACGTTTTGACTACGCCGGAAACGGTTTTTATTGACGGAATAAAAGTATAAAATTGCAACAGAACAGGAGAATATATGACATCACCATTCAAAGCGCAAATCATCACCGACGGCGAACTCACCACAGCGCAGGCGCGCGAAAAGTGGGAAGCGGCGGCGTTAAGCCAATCACGCAGAACCCGCAAACGCGAATCAAAAGGACAACCGCTGTACGTCCATGCGACGCGCGCGGATAAATCACAGTACATCTTGTACTATCACCACAGCTACGGCAAAGACTTCTGTGACACCATGTTCGTGGGCGAAATATACGCCTATGACGATAACAAGTGTCAGGTTACGGGAAAAGTCACCGCGTCAACGGCGGTGCGGCGATTCG
>Ga0082212_10011457_pt1 | contig 11249 bp, 10 predicted proteins | sample TergutNt197P3_FD_71548 | JGI IMG/M metagenome (GOLD analysis project Ga0082212, IMG submission 71548) | Neocapritermes taracua P3 segment gut microbial communities from Petit-Saut dam, French Guiana - Nt197 P3 | ecosystem: Host-associated > Arthropoda: Insects > Digestive system > Gut ... | reverse complement strand
TTGCCCCAGGTAATGGTCAGGTTGCCATTCCCTGCCCAGGGGCTGAAACATGTTGACAATAGCAGCATCCCTGCTGCTATTGCAACCAGGAGTTTTTGCTTTGCAAAAACTCCACCTAAAGCATTTATACACGCCATCAAGAGGGGAACCTTCGCCGCAAAAGCGGCTCGGTTGAGTATACCCTGGCGGCTCGCATCTGCTATATTTAACACATTGCCAATTGCTGTTTTCATCTTAACCCCCTATAAAACATACCTCAATTATACCCCCATGCCCGTGTAACGTCCAGCCTTTAGTTTCCCGCCGCCCACACGAAGCGGGTATTTTTTTGCCGGCTGGTGTGGTATCCTGTTTGTATGAGGAAATTCATTATTTTTACAGTATTGGTTTCGCTGGCATGGGGGGGCTGTTCCAATAAGGAAACATCAAACACCGCACCGTCCGGCGCAGCAGCCGTTGAGTACGATGTGATCATTGGTTTATACCAGGGTCTGGTAAACGACAGCAGGGATACAGATGACGCGATTGGCAGTTTTTTGGATGCCCTTGCGCAAAAACTTGATTTTAACGCACAGCAGTTGTACGAGATCGAGTCTTCGCTCTTTGAACCGCTGCACTTTGGGGATAATCTAACCCTGGGCTACGCCATCCACGACATAAACGGCGACGGCACCCCCGAACTGGTTATCCTTTCGGACGATTTTACAATACTTGCCATCTATACGCTGCGGGGCGGCAAAGTTGCCCTGGTAGGCGGGTATTGGTCCAGGAACCGCTGCGAGATAGGCAGGGATGGTACGATTTACATAAGCGGGAGCAACAGCGCCTTCGACAGTTTTTCTTCTTCGTATTCGCTGTCTACAGACGGGGACCTTTCATTGCTAAAGGAAGATGTTTCCTTTGGCAATTTAACCAAAGACGCGGGGCTGGTTTTTACCCCATTCAAAAAAACAGCGCAGGACGGCGCGCTGGCCGCCGCGCCGGGTGAACCGGGGACAGCGTGGAAAAAGCAATACCTTTGGGAATTAAACGCCATTCAGCAGTATATCGCGGAATTTGACTGGGACACCCACGACGGCCTCTACCCGCGGTATGTCAGCAACTTTATACTGGCCGACCTTAATTTTGACGGCACCCCGGAGCTGATAGTGTTCGGCGAATCCGTATTCGCTTCGTTTAATTTTATTATATTCGGGGAAGGCGACTTTGATTCGAACGTGATCTATGAAGGGCTCATTAATGACGGCCCTGTTTTGTACCGCGACAACAGCGGCGGGCTTTTCTACAGTTTTACGGTCCTAGACTTTTCGAACGACACATCCGAATTGTATACATTCACCGTTTATTCAACGAACACGAAAACCGACACTTCCCGGAACATAAGCCACACAATCGAAAAAAGGGCGGTCCATTCCATTGAATTAAGCGAAGACGGTACGGCATACACGTTTAACGGGCAGGCTGTGAGCGAGGGCGAGTACAACAAACTAACAGAAAGCTTTTTTAACGGCTATACCAGGGTTCCGGGTTACCCCCTTAGCATAGCGAACGTGTTTAACGACAGGGACTGGGATACCTCTGGCGGCTTTTCCGAAAGCGAGCTGCAGCGGTTTTTGGATTCGTACAAAGCCGAACCGGTTAAATAAAATGGAGAAGCGCCATATAAAGCGCCGTCCCGCCAAAAATACTGATTAGCGCGTTCCGTTTTATGCACCAGCCCTGTTTTCTTTTATTAAATCTACAATTTCCTGTGTTGTTATATTGGCTGTAATATACGGAATATCTTCAAAAGGCGATTTTCCTTTCATGTAATCGTTTTTTATGGGAAGGATTTTATAGCTTTGACCATTTTTATTGTTTATAATTACCTCATCAGTTAATGCCGCGTCAAAAACCTTTGTTGCATTTTTAGAAAAATCAGAAATATCAAAAACCAGCATTTTTCCCTCCTAATATATCTATACCAAGTTCTGTTCCAACTTTTATCATATTAATATCAAAAGTCAATAAGGGCAAATGTAATCTTTTTGCTGATTCTAAATAACAGGCATCATAAGCATAAATTTTAAAATCCCATGCAATTTCAAGAGCCTGTTCCATATCAACTTCAATAATTTTAATGGGAATTTTTTTGAAATAATTATATGCATTTTTCATCTGTTCTTTTTCGATGATTTTCTTTTTCATCATTTTAGTTAAAGCATTCGCAATTTCATAAGATACCATATTGGGAGAAACTATTGTAGCATCTTGCGTCAATTGTATAACCAAATCTCTTTCCGGTTCTTTAACTATAACAGCCATAATCGCACAGGCATCCGTTAAAATTTCCATAAATTATACTATAGTATAAAATTAAAAACTGTCAACTGTTGCCCCAAATCCCAAAGGCAATTATAAAGAACTTCGTACAAAGCCGAACCGGTTAAATAATAGCTTTATTTATAGTTGCGGTTGTTGCGGCTGTTTGGAATTTTTTCTGCCCAGAAGAAGACTCGAACTTAATTTTGCCCAGAAGAAGACTCGAACCCTCCGCTCTTCAACATCCTGTTTCAGAGCTACGGGCCGCCTCAGGCTGCTGGCGGCGCCGTCCCTGGCGCCTTTCCCTCCCATAGGTCGGCGCAGCCTTCGGAAGTTCGAGTCTTTGCGGCTCGTTATTTCTTTTTTCTGGATAAATTTTAGTTGCGGCTGTTTGGAATTTTTTTCTGCCCAGAAGAAGACTCGAACTTCCATGCTTTTAACGGCACTGGTACCTGAAACCAGCGTGTCTACCAATTCCACCATCTGGGCCTATAAATAATATAGAGGAGAGCTGCAATACAGTCAACCGGGAAAAGCCCAGGTTCAGCGCCAGGGGCTTTTCCTTATTATTGTCTCCCTCCTCCGGTAACCGACAGAAACAATCTCGACCGGGGTTTCGCAGAACCGCTCAATAAACTCAATGTACTCCATCGCTTCCAGGGGGAATTCCTCGTAATTCAGCCTGTCTTTTAGCGGCTGCTTCCAGCCGGTAAAACTGCGCAGCACCGGTTTTGCGGAATTAAGTGCCGGTATGGAAGCAGGGAAATCTTCTACCATTTTATCGCCCACACGGTATGCGACACACGCTTTTATTTCGGACAGGGTATCGTATACGTCAAGGTGGGTCATAACCAGGGCGTCGATGGAATTGGTAAAGCAGGCATAACGCAGGGCAACCAGGTCCAGGTAACCGCAGCGGCGGGGGCGGCCCGTTGTTACGCCGTATTCCCTGCCTGTTTCCCGGACAAAATGGCACAGCTCATCCTCCGAGTTTGGATCAAATTCGCTGGGGAAAGGGCCGTTCCCAACCCTGGTGGAATAAGCCTTGAACACCCCCAGCACTTTGTCAATTGCCCGCGGGCCAATGCAGCCGCCGACTGCCGCGCCCGCCGCACAGGACATCCCGCTGGATACGTATGGATAGGTCCCCATATCCAGATCGAGCAGTGCCCCCTGGGCACCTTCAAAAAGCGTCTGCGCGTTTTTACGGTGTTTAATAAACGAAGCAAGGTCTATAGTCATTTCTTTGAGCCTGTCAAGGTACGGCGCCAAAAAATCCCTGTCTTCTTTTTCAAGTTCGTCCATTTTCTCGTTCCAGCTAAGGTCGGCAAGCCTTATCCCGGCCCTGTCGCTCTTCATGGAATAGGTTATGCCAATGCCCCTGCCTGTTGTGCCGATCGGCCTTTTCCTTGTTGCATCGCGCTCTTTATCGATCTCCATATAGCGAGGAAGGACTATGTGCGCCCGGTCGGAAATAAAAACCCTGCCTGCGGTATCTATACCCCGCTCGTTCAGCATGGAAAGCTCTGCAAAAAGGGCTTTGGGATCAATTACCATCCCGGCGCCCAGAACCACCAGCTTGTCCGGGTACAGTATACCCGCAGGGATAAGGTGCAGCGCATATTCCTCGTTCCCAATTACAATCGTATGCCCTGCATTGGCGCCGCCCGCAAAGCGAACGATAATCTGGGCTTCGTTAGCCAGATAGTCAACTATTTTCCCTTTCCCCTCGTCGCCCCATTGAGCGCCCATAACAACAACTTTCATGGGGAAAGCCTAGCACAAAACAAAACATAAAAAAACCCCGCCGCCCGCCTATTACGGAAATTTGACTTAGCAGGAAATAATTGCTATCTTATATATGGATCAATAATTACAAAAAGAGAGGTCAATATGGGTTTTCTGCGTCCTTCCGGGCATCCTGCAAAGAATACCGAAAAAAAGGAAAGCTCCGCCGGTTTTTCGAAGCTGCTGCTGGACATGCGTGAAAAATCACGAAAATCAAACGCCCAGGTTTCCGTCCCCATGGATACCGCCATCATTGCCGGCGGGCTGGTCGGCAAAAACGTAAAAATTATTCAGGATAAAACCCAAAACCTGCACGACCAGATAAGCAGCGCTTCCGCTGCCATAGAAGAAATAACGGCAAGTGTGAACCATTTTAACGGGGTCGTAGAAAAACAGGATGTCGCTTTGTCCCAAACGGGCGCCGCAGTAGAAGAGATGTCCGCATCGGTAGACAGCGTTACCCTGGTAACCAGGCAAAAAACAGAAGCGGCTGCAAAGCTGCGCGACATAATCGACAAAGGCGGAGAAGGCGTAACGACAACTGCCAGGGCAATAGCAGAGGTAACTGTGGCAATAAATGCGGTCGCCGATGTTATAAAAGTTATAAACGATGTTGCTGCCCAGACCAACCTCCTTGCAATGAACGCCGCCATAGAAGCGGCCCATGCAGGCGAGTTTGGGAAAGGCTTTGCCGTTGTCGCGTCCGAAGTCCGCAAGCTGGCAGAGAGCACGACCGCAAATTCCAGGGCGATCGAGGATTCACTTAAAAAAATAATCACCCAGATAAAAAGCGCGCAAATAGCCGGAGAAAGCGCCGGCACGACATTCGAAAAAATTCATAAGGAAGTAGACAATTTTGTCGGGGCCTTTGCGGAAATATCGCAGTCAACGGCGAAACTGTCGGCGGGGACAGGGCAAATAATCCACTCCATGGAAGATTTAAAACAGGTCTCGCTGGAAATTTCCGGCGGGAGCAGGGAAATAACCATTGGCGCCAACAGCGTCGATTCCTCTTTAAGGGGGATAAAGGATTTTTCTACCGGCCTTGTGGAGGACATGGGGAACATCGAAGAAAAAATCTACGACATAAGCGGCGCGCAAAGCGGGATTGCCCAATACATAGTCGAAACAAACAAAAATATAGAAGGCTTTTTTAATACTTTAGAAGACAGCGGGGAACTGCCAAAAGGCGAAGAATTGTTTAATTACGACCTTATTGTTCTAATGCACCGGAACTGGCTGATTCAGCTGCGTGCGTTTTTGGACGGCAGGAAAACGGGGCTAAAGGCAACAACGGAAGATTACCAGAAATGTGATTTGGGCAGATGGATTTACGGCGACGGAAAACGCTTCGAACACGGCAGTACCTACAAAGCCCTGGAAACCGAACACAAATTGTTCCACGGCAAGGCAGGGGCAATAATCCAGGCAAAAACAGACGGGAATACTGCCCTGGCCGAGGAAAAATACCAGGAGCTAATGGATGATTACCACAAGGTTGTTTCGCTCCTTAATACACTTAAACAGGAAAGGAGCTAGGAGTGCAAAGGCATTCCTAACTCCTCACTTAAATCAACACTCCATCATATTATTGTAAATACAGGTCCCTTGGCACATACTTTGTATGCAGAAGCTCGTGGGCCTTGTGGCCGTTGGGCTCGCCCAGGAATTCCTTGTACACCTGGGTAATGCAGGGGTTCTGGTGCGAACAGCGGTACTGTGATTTTTCGTCGTCGGTGTAAAGGCCATCTGTGCGCTGTTTGCGGATCTCGTCGGTGCAGCCGTAGGGCTGCCCGCCGCCGCCAATGCACCCGCCGCGGCAGGCCATTACTTCCACAAAGTGGTATGGCGGTTCCTTGCCTGCGTCCCGCGCCGCGCGTATTTTATCCAGCACCGCAGCAATGTTACCCATCTGGTGGGCGACGGCAATTCGTATCTTTGTCCCGTTCTGGAAATCCACTTCCGCTTCCTTTACGCCGTCAAGGCCCCGGACCGGTTTAAAGTTTACGTCGCCCAGTTCCTTTTTGGTTACAAGGAAAAATGCCGAGCGCACTGCCGCTTCCATAACGCCGCCTGTAACGCCGAAAATTGTCCCCGCGCCGGTGTACGGCCCAAGGGGGCTGTCCGCTTCTTCTTCGGGGAGCGCCATAATGTCGATGCCCGCCTGCTTGATCATCCGCGCAAGCTCGCGCGTGGTAATGGCGATGTCCACATCGTAACCATGGCCGGCGCTCTTCATGTCGTCGTTGCGTTTTACTTCCCACTTTTTGGCGGTACAGGGCATTACCGAAACAGAATAAACCTTATCGGGGTCAACGCCGGCCTTGCCTGTCCAGTACGCCTTGATCATCGCGCCCATCATCTGCTGGGGGCTTTTTGCCGTAGAGAAGTTGGGGATCATGTCGGCGTAGTATTTTTCCATATAATCAACCCAGGCCGGGCAGCAGCTGGTGATTAAGGGGATGGCGCCGCCTTTTTCCGTAAGGCGTTTTACCAGTTCGGTACCCTCTTCCATAATCGTAAGGTCGGCGGAAAAGTTTGTGTCAAATACCGTATTAAACCCAAGCCGGCGCAAAGCCGCATACATTTTTTTGGTGGCGACAGTCCCCGGCTTATAGCCGAATTCTTCCGCAAGGGCAACGCGCGTTGCCGGCGCAATCTGCACAACGGTATGCTGGTCCGGGTTCTGCAGCGCCGCCCAGACTTTCTGTGTGTCGTCGCGCTCGTAAATCGCGCCGACCGGGCAGTGGGCCGAACACTGGCCGCATTTAATACAGGGGCTGTCGCCCAGCGGCGCGTCGGCAGCGCTGGCTATTTTCCCCTTAATGCCGCGGCCCAGGAATTCCAGGGCCCAGACATTCTGCACTTCCTGGCAAACCTTTACGCAGCGCCCGCAGCGTACGCATTTTTCCGGGTTCAGTATAATTGACGGGTTGGAATCGTCCACGGGGATGCCGTTAAGCACTTTCCGGTACGGGCTTTCGCGGATGCCAAAATCGGCAGCCAGCTCCTGCAGTTCGCAGTTCCCGTTGCGGGGGCACTGGAGGCAGTCGTTGGGGTGGTTGGAAAGGATCAGCTCCAGCACCGTTTTTCTGGTCGCGATAATTTCCGCATCGTGGGTAATAATCTCTTTCCCCTCAAAACTGCCGTCTATTGGCGTTGTACACGCCCTCACCATACGCGGGGACCCTGCCATGCGCACAATGCAAATGCCGCACGAGGCCCAGGCCGGAAGGTCGGGGTTGTAGCACAATGTCGGGATCTTAATGTTTACTTTTTTGGCCGCTTCCAGGATCATTGTCCCTTCTTCGGCCTCTACCGGAATTCCGTTTATTTTAAAGTTAATCATTTTCATTGTCTCCTTTTAACCCCTGGAAATTGAGTTGAATTTACAGGCCTTAAAACATTCACCGCATTTAAGGCATGCGCCCTGGTCAATCACATAGGGGGGCTTCTTCTTGTCCGGGTACTTCGCGGCGTCTTCCGCGGTAATGCAGTTGGCGGGGCACTTCTTGGCGCATACCCCGCAGCCAATACATTTTGCCGGGTCTATGGTAAAACGCAAAAGGCTCTTGCACTTGCCCGAACGGCATTTGTGGTCCCTTATATGCTCAAGATACTCTTCCCGGAAATTATTCAGCGTGGAAAGCGTGGGGTTCGGGGCGGTCTGGCCAAGGGCGCAAAGGCTTGCTTTGGCCATTGCCTTGCCAATGGTGTTAAGTTTTTCCAAATCCGCTTCTTCGCCGTTGCCTTTGGCGATCTTTTCCAGCAGGTTAAGTATTTGCGTGGTGCCGATACGGCAGGGCGAACACTTGCCGCAGCTTTCATCCACGCAGAAGTCCATGTAGAAGCGGGCAACGTCCACAACGCAGTCGTCCTCGTCCATGACGATCATGCCGCCGGAGCCCATCATGGAGCCGTTGGCGGTTAATGTTTCAAAGTCGATGGGGAGGTCCAGAGATTTTTCGGTAAGTATGCCGCCGGATGGGCCGCCGGTCTGCACGCCCTTAAACTTCTTGCCGTCCTTAATGCCGCCGCCAATCTCGAAAACAATTTCGCGCAGCGTGGTACCCATGGGGACTTCCACAAGGCCGGAGTTTTTAATTTTCCCCGTCAGGGCAAATACCTTGGTGCCCTTGGATTTTTCCGTCCCCAGTTTGGAAAGCCATGCGCCGCCTTTGGCGGTAATGACCGGGATATTGGCAAGGGTCTCCACATTGTTGATAATGGTCGGCAGCTGCCACAGCCCCTTGTTTGCCGGGAACGGCGGCTTGGGCACCGGCATGCCCCGGTTCCCTTCTACCGATTTGATCAGCGCCGTCTCCTCGCCGCAGACAAACGCCCCGGCGCCGAGCCGTATCTCTATATCAAAATCGAAGCCGGACCCCAGGATGTTTTTTCCCAGGAGGCCGTATTCCTGCGCCTGCTTAAGGGCGATTTTAAGGCGGTCAATTGCCAGCGGGTACTCTGCGCGTATATACACAAAGCCCTGGTTTGCGCCGATTGCCTTCCCTGCGGTGATCATGCCTTCGATTACCGAATGTGGGTCGCCTTCGATGGTGGACCTGTCCATATAGGCACCGGGGTCGCCTTCGTCGGCGTTGCAGATTACATACTTGGTTTCGCCCTGCGCCTTGCGGCAGAGGTCCCACTTTAGCCAGGTGGGGAAGCCTGCGCCGCCGCGGCCGCGCAGGCCCGACGCTTTTACTTCTTCTATCGTCTGTTCCGGCGTCCACTGGAAAAGCACTTTTTCCAGGCCGCTATACCCTTCGCGGGCTATATATTCGTCGATGTTTTCCGGGTCGATAACGCCGCAGTTGCGCAGTACCACGCGGAACTGCTTCTGGTAAAACTGGATGTCCTCGACGGCAGTTTCCTTCTTCGCCTCGTCTTCTTTGTAGAGGAGCCGCTTAACTTCGCGCCCCTTGACGATCTGCTCGGCAATTATTTCCTTTGCGTCTTCGGGTTTAACATCCACATAGAACGATTCTTCGGGAAGAACCTTGATGATAGGCCCCCGCTCGCAAAAACCGAAACAGCCTGTCTGTACTATCTGTACTTCTTTGGTAACGTTCTGGGCCGCAGCTTCCGCGATCAACGCTTCGTAGATTTCCCGCCCCTTGTTGGATTCGCAGGCAGTGCCGCCGCAGACCAGGATAAAATGATTATACGCCATGTTCCGCTCCTATTTCATAATATCCGCTGCGGGCCTGTTAAGGATATGATTATCCAATAATTCGTGCCCCAGGATATGTTTATTTACAATTTCTTTTGCAACAGATGCATCCACCGTGCCGTAAATAACATTCGGCATACCTGGTGAAATTACCTCTACTGTCGGCTCTGAATGGCAAAGCCCCATGCACCCGGTCTGCCTTACCAGTACCTTGTCCACGAGCTTATTTTCGTCCAGGGCATTGATAAATGCGTCCAGGGTAACTTTTGCCCCCGCTGCTATACCGCAGGTTCCCATACCTACAATAACCTGAATGTCCTTCCCTTCGGCTTCGCGCCGCTGGATGTCTGTCTTCTTGGATTCCCTGAGCTTCCGCAGCTCCTCCAATGTCATCGCCATTCCTGGCCTCCTTACCAAATATTTATAAAATACGTCCTTATCTGAGGCTGTTCCAAAACTTCAGTTTTTGGAACAAGCTCATCTATCCACTCATTTCATCACTTTCATATTCCAGTGAATGAAGGTACTTCCCCAGCAGCACCAGGGATGAAACATCCTCCAAACCGCCCAAAGCTTCTACCAGCTCGGACTTCTTTACTTCGTAGTCCAGATCGCTGCTTCCGGTACTGCCGGAAACCCCGCCGCCTTCCCGGCGCCGCTTGATCACTATTTCCCCGGGCCCTTCTAACATCAGCACGGAACGGAACAGGCCGGGGATATCCCCAACAGGCGGGGTATCCACATTGGCCAGGTCGAACCATGCCTCGACTCCCGTGCCATGGGCGCTGCCCCCGGCAAAGGAAGGGCGGGCAGTATCAGCAGCGTCAACGCTTGCCATGGCAGGTAAAACCTGCATAACCGCGCCGCCCTGCCGCAGTACCTTCTCCCCGCCATTTACAGCGGAGCTTATGACCCAGCCGCCGCCTGAACCCTCGGCGGTCTGGACAAGGAAAGGGAGGCCCAGCCCCACTTTTCTTCCGGGGTGCTTTACCCCGTCTGTAACAAAGGGGTCCAGGTTCCGATCCAAATCGGCGCCCGCCATCCCCTTACCGTTGTCCCCGGCAAAAAACCGGAATTCCCTTACTGCCGGGCTGTCAACAGAACCCGGCACATCGGTCTCCCATACAGCCAGTTCAACGAAATTTGCCCCCGATTCGGCGCAGTTCTGGGCAATATCCGCTGCCAAATCGCATAAACTAAAATGCAATACTAGTTCCGGTATTTGGCGATAATACCAGGCAGCATATCCTTGTTTAATTTACCGTAGGTATCGTTACCGACAACTATAACCGGCGCCAGCCCGCAGCAGCCTACACAGCGCACCGGGTCGATTGAAAAAAGGCCGTCTTCGGTTACCCCGTCGGGGGCAAGCCCCAAAATGCTCCGTGCCTCTTCTATAAGGTCCTGGCCGCCCTTTAGGTAGCAGGCGGTCCCCAGGCAGACGGAAATCTTGTTTTTCCCCGGCTTGGTTGTCTTAAAGAAATGATAAAAGGTAATGACACCAAAAATCCGGGCCAGGGGCAAGCCGGTTAGATGGGAGAGCTCTTCCGCCGCTTCCCGCGATATAAAGCCGAATGTTTCCTGGGTTTTATGCAGGATCATGATAAGGCTCCCAGGCTTAACCTTCCATTCGTCTATAAAAGCAAGTAATTCAGGAGGAAATGTGATTTTTTCCTTTGCCGCAGCTTGAGCCATGAAAACCCCCAAAAAGAGATATTTTAATTAATTATAGGGGGAAAATGGTACTTAAGCAAGGGTAAAAAAAACCCAATTTACCGCTGAGCCTGGCATACAAAGCACTTGTAATATATTAAGCAAAGGGGTGGGCAAAAGCCCCGAAAAAACCCGTGTTGAACCCGCCAAAATAGCTTCCCAGTACCAAACCTCCATATCTTTTTTATTGTTGGTTTGGTACTGGGCACTTGTGGATCAATACTACTTTTCTTCGCTGATCTATTTTGGCGGAGAATTCCACTTGGTTTTT
>Ga0082212_10011455_pt1 | contig 11250 bp, 11 predicted proteins | sample TergutNt197P3_FD_71548 | JGI IMG/M metagenome (GOLD analysis project Ga0082212, IMG submission 71548) | Neocapritermes taracua P3 segment gut microbial communities from Petit-Saut dam, French Guiana - Nt197 P3 | ecosystem: Host-associated > Arthropoda: Insects > Digestive system > Gut ... | reverse complement strand
CGAGATGCTGGACAATTCCCTGAGCGGAAGACATTGCCGAATACTCCTCGGCTCCCGCGCAGTAATAGAATTTGGTTTCTTTTGTTCTTTGATTGGTGAGTATAAATCCTATGTTGCTCTCGTCGCCGCCGACGCTGGTTATTCCGGTGTATACATATACGTCGTCGTTCTGGGCTATGTAGTTGTATCCGTCGGTGGTTACGGTAACCCCTTTTTGTCCGAGCAGGGAGTTTATGAATCCGTTTCTGTATGTGCCGTAATAATCATACTGCTGAATTATCAGGCTCGCGGAAAATATCTGATCCACCCAGACAGGAATCTCATCGTTCAGATAATATACCGCCTGTCCGGTCACGGCGTTGACAAGCACCGCCCCGTCTATATCCGTCCCGCCGAAAAGCCCTATTCTTTTGACGATACGCGGACACACCCAGAACGGGATGCCGTCGTCGTCGATTTCCATGTGAGGGTTATCAAACATAAAGGTCGGATAGGTAAAACGTATGTGTCTGTCGATGTTTCTGAAAAATTTATCACTTTTTGAGTAACGTATCCTCTCGCTTACCCTTACCACCTCCACATTCTGGCTGACCATGTCGGTGCGTATATAAGCCGGTATTCCGTCTCTGAAGTTATTGAACCATTTGAAAAAATCGCCGTAGTTGAGCGTCGCTACCCTGATTGGCCGGTTATTGTAATTTATTTGGGGATAATCGGTCGCCACTTCAAACTGGCTTACCATATCCGAGAGTTCTCCGAGCTTGCGGTCGCCGAGTCTCTGGGCTGAGGCTTTATCGAGCATAGGTATCTGGTCAAAAGATATCTGATGGACGTCCTGAGTGAAATCGCCGGTCACAACGGTCATCAGGCTGCTGTAGGAAGGCGCTCTGAAAATAACGCTCGAAATCAAGCCTCCGACGATAAAAAGCAAAAGCAGGCCGCCGCAGACGACAAGCGGCACGGCGCAGGTGTCTTTGAGTATTTTCAGAATTTCTTTCGGCTGCGCTTCTTTCATTTTTGTCAGGTTGGAACTGACGACAAGATACGCAAAACAGTAGACCAGCGCCAGCATCAAAAAAAGACCGTAAAAGGCTGTATTTTGAAGGTTGACGGCAGGCAGTTTAAAATAGAAGTAAATAACGCCGACAAGCAGCGTTATCAACAGCGCAAGCAGATAGTGCTTAATCTTTCCGCGGGATTTTTTCTCACGGTCTTTCGGTATTACCTTGACCTTGTCCTTTTTCATTAAAACTCCTTTTATGCAGTGTATTCTTTCGCTGTGCAAACAGTATTATATCAAGTTTTCTTTCGTTTATATTGTATTTTTACATATTTTCTTTATAAAAATCAAGTATTTCACGGCGCATGCTCGCGGTTTCCATATGACCGCAATTCTCTATGATCATCCGCCAGTTCCCGGGTTTTCCGCAGCGGGCATATTCCTTTTTCATGTCGTCGTCTATCTTCAGCAATCCGTTGACCGGCGTGAGCGGGTCATATCTGCCGTTGAGGCTCAGCCGTTTTCTCGGCGCGATAAGGCTCATTATATCGGAAGCTGAAAAGTGTTTGAGCAGCGACGGGACGTAGTAGTATATCCCGTGACCGTCGAGATTTCTCGTACGGATGATTTCGGAATAATCCGTTGCGCAGCATATGTCGACCGTCAGCTTGATTCGCGTATCCAACGCGGCTGTCCACCACGCGGCGGTGCTTCCCAGAGAAAGCCCCATCGCGGCAAGTCTGTTTTGATCTACGTCGCCGCGCTGCGTCATATAGTCCACAGACCGAAGATAGTCATACATCATCATTCCCCATAAAACCTGCCCGTTCCAGAGCATCTCCTTGAACAGCTCGCTCTCGGTCCGTCCGGCTCTCTCGCCGAAATTCCAGACGTCTATGCATATCGCGATATATCCGAGATCGCAAAGCGCTTTCGCGTACGGTTCATGTTCGCTGTATTGGCGTTTGTTGGTTATGAACTCTTTCCTGCCCAGGTTATATAGTCCGCCGTGATAATGGTTGTAGATAATCCCCGGACACTTTCCGCTAATATTTTTCGGTTTGGCTACATACGCCGGAACCGGTTCAATACCGTTGAGGTCAAGAATCAGGTCTTCGAGAATATAGCTTCCGCAGTCTTTTTCATCAATAAGTCTGGCGCTTATCGGACGATTTGGATCAGGAAGGTCTCCCAGCAGCGAATACAGTTTCTCTCTGGCAGCCGTTTTCTCGTCATTGCTCATTTAGCAGCCTCCGTCATTATTTGTTTTTACATCTGTTATTCAGGTAATTTCATTATATCGCGGCAGCCGTGCATATAGCAAATCAACCGTTTAGAGAGCCGGGATTTTCATTGACTTGGCGTTATTGCTATGTTATCATAAGCCTTACATTTTTAATGATATGCGCTGTTAGCTCAGCTGGATAGAGCGTCTGGCTACGGACCAGAAGGTCGGGGATTCGAATTCTCCACAGCGCGCCATAAGAAACCCCCTGAACAATAGTATTCGGGGGTTTTTCCGGTTTCACGATCATAAGATTTTTAGGCGTTCGCTCTCTTTAATGAACATATGTTACCGGTTAGCTTTTGCTGCCTGTTCAAGCGCCCAAATCCTGTGGTCATGGTCTTCAACTTTTTCATCTAACTCTTTGATTGTAATAGAGTTGCGTAATGTATCTATATAAGCGTCATATAATGCACTAATCTTTTTACCGTGTTCTATCTCAATGACGGCAACCGACCGGCTTAGCTTTCGGACATCATTTTTAAGGTCGGCAATATCGTCTATCATTGACATTTGCCCATCTTTTAGAGACATTTGCCCTTCTTTTAGAGACATTTGCCCTTCTTAAGAGACATTTGCCCTTCTTTTAAAGACATTAGTTCATCTTTTATAGACATTTGCTCATCTTTTAGAGACGTTTGCCCATCTTTTAAATTCGATATGTCATCTTGTATAACTTCTAATATAGATAGAATCTTTTCATCGTTGTTCATGTCGTCACCGTCCTATAAAACATTATACCGACTCACAGCCGGAGAAGCAATGGAACATACGTTTATTGTTTTTTTGCTTCATTATCCCGTACTATACGCTCATCTATAGCCTTGACAACATTTCCGTTAATAGATTAACCCCGAGCGGCTGCGTGCGCATACATTATCAGCTTGAGCATTTTGAGAATTTTTACCCGATTCTGCCGTATGCCTATTCATTATATATTATTCCTATCAACATCCTTATATTTTAATCATTTGCAGCTCGGTTTCTGAATTGCCGAATAGAAATCCGTATTTATTGTAAAGTCCGATAGCGATTTTATTAAGTATATCAGCAGACAGAAACCCCTTAGCAGCTCCGTTCTTCGCGCCATACGCAATTGCGTGTTCCATGAGTTTACTGCCTAATCCCCTTCCCTGACACCGAGGGTCAACAGCGAGCTCTCTTATCCAAAGCGTCGTTCGGTTGTTGTAAATCGAAACACAGCAAAACCCCGTTATACTTATTTCATCTTGCAAGATAATGACCTTGTTTTCTCTCATCCATTCCGCAAACCATTCCGGCGTCTCCCCTTCAAATCCTCTTGACTGCAATCTGCATTTCAATGATAAGGCAGAAACTTCATCGCATCCGGCTAATTCAAGGAATTTAGTGCTATCGGTTTTATTAAGACGCCCGGCTTCGGTCAATAAATCATTATTCCAAAAATCGCAGTATTCTCCCCATTCGACAAATCCGAGTTTTTTAAGATGTTCGGTAAACTCATGCGGAACAAAATGCAGACGCAGACTGCCCGGAATATCAGCAAGGGTTTTTATCACGGACTCAAACTCGTTTGCGGCATAGTAAATCATAGCCTGCGGCTTATTCTTATCATACAACAAAATCAAGTCATCACTATCAATTATTATCTCTGATTTTTTACAATCATCAAAGTCAACATAGCTCATGGAAGAGTATTTGAGTTTTTTCGCTTTATCGAAAATTTTATCAAATCTTCTTTTATCAATTTTTATCAATCTCCTGCGGACCTCCTTGGATGCGGGTCATATTTATTATGCTGTAATGCTTTGCGCAACGCAAGTATGGAACTTATATAAATATACATGAATATTCTTGACTTGATGAAATAAGCGTTTTGGTATAATCTATTATCATTGATTTTATCAGATAAATAACGGAGGCATATATGGCATATTATGATTTACACTGCGCTGATTGCGGTAAAGACCATTTTGATGTATCCGCTACGGTCGCTGAAAAAACAGAAAAACTTATTTTGTGCCCGGATTGCGGCTCCAACCGGATGGAGAAAATCTATAATCCCATCAGTATTCATGTCAAAGCCGGAGAATCCGCGAAATGTCCCAACAGTCATATTTGCGGTTCGGGCTGCCGCCTGGCTAATTAGCGGGTAATTAGCAGGTATACCTTATAAGTTTTGCGGTGTTGTCTTAAGAGGTTGTGTAACGCGAAAGTGAAAGGAGCGGGTGTTTATGGTTAATAAACCGTCTGCAGCGCAGCTTGAGGAACTTGCTTTTGAGTTGCGCGAAAAACTAATCAATATGTGCGGAACCTATAACGGTATTGTACATATCGGTGGGGATCTTTCGGTCGCCGATATATTTACAGTTCTTTTTCAATACGGACTGAATATTGATCCCTCGGATATATCCATGCCGTCGAGAGATCGTTTTGTTCTCAGCAAGGGACACGCGGCGGTCTGTATGTATATAGCCATGTCTATTCGCGGTTTTTTTGATTATGATGATATCATCTCCACCTACGGGCAGCTCGGAAGCGCGTACGGCATGCATCCGTGCAAGGTGCAGCTGCCGGGCGTCGAGTGTTCTTCCGGGTCGTTGGGGCACGGTTTGGCGATGGCGGTCGGCATGGCTTTGTCGGCTAAGCAGAAGAAGCAGTCTCATCGTGTTTTTTGTCTTATGGGGGACGGGGAGACCTGCGAAGGTTCGGTTTGGGAAGCGGCTTTGGCTGCAAGCAGCTACAAACTGGGCAATCTAATAGCTTTAATTGATCGCAACCGTCAGCTTATGACCAGTTTTTCTGAGGACTTGATAAAACTTGAACCTTACCCCGACAAATGGCGCAGTTTCGGATGGAATGTTTTAGAGTGTAACGGACATGATATGACAGAGCTTGTTAAGGCTATCGATAACCTTCCGCCTTCGGACAGCAACGTCCCGACAGTTGTTATCTGTTCCACGGTAAAAGGTAAGGGGGTATCTTTTATGGAAAGGGATCTCGGATGGCACGCCGGTTCATTAAGCGAATATGACACAAAAAGGGCGCTCGGCGAGATATACGCAGCGAAGGAGGCAAACCGATGAGGGTCACCGTCAACTTTGATAATCTTATTATGTCCGCACGGACAGTCATCGGCGATACCCTGCATGAAATAGGGATTAAAGACTCTCGCTTATGGGTGCTTACGCCGGATGTGGGCGCGGCGCTCACCGATTTTAAACGGGATTGTTCCGACAGATATATCGACGTCGGCATTGCTGAGCAGAACGCGATAGGCGTCGCGGCAGGTCTTGCTCTTGAGGGCAACATTCCGGTGGTCATGGGTATGATTCCCTTTTTGACTATGAGAGCCTGCGAGCAAATCCGCACCGCTGTTTGTTATCAGAACCTGCCGGTCCGTATTATCGGAACCGGAGGCGGATTGACCTCCGGCGGCGGTTCCACCCACAACGCTATGGAGGATATCTCGCTTATGCGTTCGCTTGTCAACATGACTGTGATATCCCTGGGCGACCCGAATATGGTGCGCGATATTATCTATGAAGGCATGGACTATCCCGGTCCTATGTTTATACGGCTTGCTCAGGGTAAGCGCGACAGGGTTTTATATCAACCCGGAAGTATAAAATATAAAATAGGCAAAGCTATCGTAGCAAGAGACGGCAAAGACGTCACTTTATTCGCCCACGGGGAAATGGTGTCTCAGGCTCTTGACGCCGCAGCGGCGCTTGAAAACGAGGGTATTGACGTCAGGGTCGTCGATATGTTCACCATAAAACCTCTCGACGAGCAATCGGTACTTGATTGTGTCTGCGAGACAAAACGGGTCGTTGTGTTGGAAGATCATCTTATGAACGGAGGCTTAGCAAGCGCCGTCTCCGATCTTTTCGCAGATAAAGGAGTTTATCCCTCTGTTTTCAAACGTCTCGGAATACCGCAGGTATACGCCGGATTCGGCAGCGGCGAGGAGCTGAGAAACAAGTATGGTTACGGGCTTGACGCTACCATTATCGCGTTGCGTGAAGCCTGCAATGCATAAGTCAATTCCGAATTTTTCAACTTAATGAAAGGGTTATTATTATGGCAACAATGAAATCAATCTGGTGGACCGGTCCTGACAAAATTGAACTGCTGAGCGATGTTCCGGTACCTGAAGTAAAACCCGGCTTTATCAAGATAAAATTAGCTTACGCCGCTATCTGCGCCACCGATATTCATATGGTATCGATGGGAGCAATGAACGCGGTAATGGCCGAAGGCGGCCAGGGTTTGGGGCACGAGTGTTCCGGCTATGTGGAAGAACTCGGTGAAGCAACCGAAAAAAGCGGGCTTAAAATAGGCGACAAGGTAGTTATCTATCCGGGGGGTTCTTGCGGGCAATGCGAAAACTGCAGGAACGGAATACCTCAATACTGCAGAGAAAAAGGGGGTCTTCACGCATTCAGTGAATATTCTGTCGTTCGGGCTACGGGAGTATATAAAATACCGGACGACGCTGATATGCAAAGATACGCTCTGGTGGAGCCGGCGGTTTGTGTTATCCGCGCAATGGATCTGTCTCCCATAAAACACGGTCAGACGGTTATGGTTTCCGGCGTGGGCGGAATCGGTTCCATACTTCTGGACATGGTCATCCACTCGGGAGCTTCTAAAATAACCGTATCGGATCCTGTGCCGCAAAAACGCGAGAACGCGGTTTCCATGGGCGCTTTACACACCATTGATCCGATTAATGAGGATCTGATAGCACGGGGACTCGAGATAACTGATGGTAAAGGTTTTGATCATATTTTCGAGGTTTCCGGGGTTCCCGCAGCCGCACCGCCCTGCATCGATCTTCTGGCGAAATGCGGCACGGTTACGTATTTCGCGGTGTTCCCTCCCACTTATGAAATGCCGCTAAATCTGCACACGCTGTATATGAAAGAAGGCCGCGTCCAGACGGTTTTTACCAATCCGGATATCATGCACAGGGCAATCAACCTAATGCCGCGTCTTCAGACAGAAAAGATTATCGGAAAGGTCTTTGATCTCGCAGACGGAATGGACGCTATTGAAATGTTCCATAAATCCATCTATCCGAAAATACTAATCAAGTGTAATTAGATAGCGTGGACACGAGTCCCAAACGCCTGTCTTATATTATTTTTTTTCATTGGAGAGAATAAATATGAAGGTAGCCGCCGTTACAAAAATTGGAAGTCTTAAGGCCGGCGACGAGGTATCACGCGGAAAAATTGAACTTATAGATCAACCGGAACCCGAAATGGGAGAAGAGGACATAAAGATTAAAGTAGCGTATTGCGCTATTTGCGGTTCCGATCCCCATGTGGCAGAGGGAGCTTTCGGTCCGCATGTTCCTCAGACGCTCGGACATGAGATATCAGGAGTTATAGAAGCTCTCGGGAAAAAAGCGGTTAAAAAGGGGTTTAAGGTCGGCGATCGTGTAGCGGGAAACTTCCTGCGTTTCTGCGGTACCTGTTATTATTGCCAGAATCAGCAGCAGCAGTTCTGCCTTCATGCCGGCGAAAGAAAGAGTCCCGGCATGGCGGAGTCTTTGGTCTGGCATGAATCCCAGGCTTATAAACTTCCCGACAACATAAGTCTGAAAGCCGGTTGCATGCTTGAACCGCTTTCGGTGGCTTTGCGCGCGGCGGATAAAATCTCTCCTAAAACAGGCAGCCGTATAGCTGTCTGCGGCGGCGGTCCAATAGGTTTGCTTTTGCTGCAGACGCTTAAGCTCTCCGGCGCCGTGTCTCTGACTCTAATCGAGCCTATTAAGTCGAGGAGAGAACTGGCTTTAAGTTTCGGCGCGAAATATACTATTGACCCGCTGAATCAAAATGTTGTTGAAAAATCACTTGAAATAACCGAAGGACTCGGGTTCGATGTGGTTGCTGACGTCTCAGGAGCTCCGGCAGCCGTAACAGCGCTGCCGTCAATAACCGCGAAAGGCGGAACAATAATGTTCGGCGCCATGTACCCGGTTGATTACGAAATGCCGCTGAATCTCTTTAATTACTGTTATCGCAACGATCTGACCATAACAGGGCTATTCCTTTCGCCCTATACCTTCCCTCGGGCAGTCCAGTTACTCGAATATATTGATCTGGAACCGTTTATTCAAAAGGTTTTTCCGTTGTCTGATGTAACGCAAGCCTTTACCGCGCACATGACCGGACAGTTTCCGAAAATACTTATACGCTGCAATAATTTGGACTAAAAGGAGTTGAAATATGGATGACAAAGCTCCGCTTGTACATATAGGTATAACTGTTACAAGCATTGATAAGTTTATTGATTTCTATATTAAGTATTTCGGTTTTGAGCTTAAACGGCGCGGTGTGTTCCCTCCGGATTTTATTGCCGGCGTCCCGCAGCTCTATCGTCAGGAGCAAGGGGTTTATTCGGATTTTGCGTTTCTCTGTTCCCCTAACGGTATTGCTCTGGAGCTGTTTGAGTTCAGCCGGCTGCTCGAAGCCGAACAGCCTGTGTGGAACAGACCCGGTTATCACCATATCTGTCTTATGGTGGAGAATCTGCAAAAAACATATGAACGTATGTCCGCCGACGGGGTCGAGTTCTATTTTGAGCCAAAGCTAATGGGTGAAAATACCGGAGCCCGCTGGGTTTTTTTTAAAGATCCCGACGGAAATATGGTCGAACTTCAGGATTCGGGTAATAATCTTTAATCCGATACCAAACATTTTGTATTGTACGATTCGTTTATTATCATATATATTATATGTTGATATATACAATATATATTATATAATTGGTATGAACAATCATTATATTGTGTTATGACCATATTTGATATTGATTAAATCAATTAATCATAATAGCTGTTGATGGTTGCATGCTAAACAATTGTAATTATTATATTGTTTGTTTAAACGACTGTTAACAAGTGCTACAATATGTAGAAATATTTAATATGGTATAAGGGGATCAAAAAAATGAAAAGTTTTCTGTTTACTTCCGAATCGGTGACCGAGGGTCATCCGGACAAGGTTTGCGACCAGATATCCGACGCTATTCTCGATGCTATCCTCACGCACGACCCCGACGGCAGGGTCGCTTGCGAAAGCTTTTGCACTACCGGGCAGGTTCAGGTCATGGGCGAAATAAGCACCGAGTGTTATGTGGATATTCCAAAGGTAGTGCGTGATGTTCTTCGAAATATCGGTTACGATTCGCCGGAACAGGGTTTTGACGGCAATACCTGCGCGGTTTTGACCTCTATCGATGAACAGTCGCCCGATATAGCTCTTGGGGTCGATCGTTCGGCTGAGAATAAATCGGGTTCTCAATCTGAAGACGATCTGCACGGAGCGGGAGATCAGGGTATGATGTTCGGTTTTGCCTGTAACGAGACCTCAGAGTTCATGCCTCTGCCTATCTCGCTGGCGCACAAACTGGCTGTCAGACTCGCGGCGGCGCGTAAATCGGGGGATATTCCTTATCTGCGTCCGGACGGAAAGACCCAGGTGACTATAGAATATGAGGAAAACACGCCCAAACGCGTCGATACAATCGTCGTTTCGGCGCAGCATTCCGATACCGCAGATATGGAAATCCTGAAAAAAGATATTACCGAAAAGGTCATTCTTCCGGTGATTCCGCGGCAGATGATGGACAGAGAAACCAAAATATTCATCAACCCGACCGGCAGGTTTGTCATAGGCGGACCTCAGGGGGACACCGGGCTTACCGGACGCAAGATAATCGTAGATACCTACGGCGGATACTCGCGTCACGGAGGCGGAGCTTTTTCAGGTAAGGACCCGACCAAGGTTGACAGAAGCGGGGCTTACGCGGCGCGTCATATCGCAAAAAATATTGTAGCGGCGGGGCTTGCGTCCAAATGTGAAATTCAGATCGCATATGCCATTGGCATAGCGAGTCCCGTTTCGGTCATGGCGGATACTTTCGGTACCGGTATATTCCCCGATGAGGAGATTTCAGCGGCGGTAAAGCAGTTGTTTGATCTTCGCCCGGCTGCTATAATACGGAATCTCGACCTAAGAAAACCTATTTACAGAGCTTTGGCTTCATACGGTCACATGGGCAGGGAGGATCTCGGCGTCGCCTGGGAAAAGACTGATATGGTTGAGAAGCTTAAGGATTTTTTTTCTAACTGATATTTCCGGCAAATACATTTTTCAGATATTTCTTCGCCGTTTCGGTCAGTTCGAGAATGGTTTCTTTGGGCGTGGGCTGTCTGTCCGAGTATTTATACCGGGGGAAAAACCTTGTCAGATGTAAAGGTATACCGGAGTCTACCGACGAGAGCCAGCGGGCTGTATCCAAAACTTCCCGTTCGTTTTCTCCGGGGATAACCAGCGTTGTCACTTCCACATGGCAGCTTTTCGCGGCCTTGACTATGGTTTGCTTGACGGGTTCGGGGTCACCTCCGAGTTTTTTATAGAATTCTTCAGTGAATCCCTTAAGGTCGATGTTCATCGCGTCTATATAAGGCAGAAGCATTTCAAGCGGTTCATTGTTGATATATCCGTTGGTAATCAGAACATTGTAAAGCGAACCGGCTCGTATAAGTTTCGCGCAGTCTAAAATATATTCATAGTTTATAAGCGGTTCATTATATGTATAAGCAACGCCGATGTTATCGTCTTTAATCGTGTTTTTTGCCAGAGAATATAGTTGCTCGGGAAGAATACGTTCAGCATTTTTAAGCCTTCCGGTAAATTCTGACGAGATTTCGTAGTTTTGACAAAAAGGACATTTTAGATTGCATCCGAATCCCCCGACAGAAAGTATCCTGCTGCCGGGATGAAACATATAAAGCGGTTTCTTTTCAACAGGGTCAAGCGATATGGAGGATATCTTTGCATATCCCTCCGGTTTTAATTTCCCCGCGATATTTTTTCGGAACCCGCAAAGCCCCGAAAGTCCATCCTGCAATACGCATCGGTTGGGGCATAATTCGCAGTATACTTTATTGTCATCCCCGGGATTCCAA
>Ga0082212_10011454_pt1 | contig 11251 bp, 8 predicted proteins | sample TergutNt197P3_FD_71548 | JGI IMG/M metagenome (GOLD analysis project Ga0082212, IMG submission 71548) | Neocapritermes taracua P3 segment gut microbial communities from Petit-Saut dam, French Guiana - Nt197 P3 | ecosystem: Host-associated > Arthropoda: Insects > Digestive system > Gut ... | reverse complement strand
TGAAAAATCTTACATTTTCCTTTTCGTTTTTTGATGTAAGACCATATTCGACCGGCTATGTCAATGGTAATACCTGCATGTTTCGCAAGCGGCCCCGACATCAATTTAACAATACCGTCAAAAAGTTCGCGTCTTTTATCGTCAGCCCATGTCAAATAATCGGCATAACTGTATCGTTGGGCAGGATCGAGGTTGATGGCGCCGTATTGCACAAGCGGTTCGCAAACGATGTCGCCTGCCGAATGGTCTTCTGTTTTGTATGGTTTCGGTTCCGGTTCCATTGATTTAGAATTATATTGAAATATAACGCAAACATATATGAAAAAAATCAATTTTCCAAATTTGTCCCATTCTTTCAGCAATTTCGCAACGAATAGCAAACACTTATCCCCAATGAAGTCGTCAAAGAATAATCAGAACAGAAAATCTCTGTGTACCTCGGTGATTTCTCTGTGTAACTCAGTGTAACGGCAATGTAATTACCACTTTTTGATACGCAGGTTACGGATTTCGCCGGTGGTGAGGTAAGTCCATAAAGTAAAACCGGTAGCCAATGATTCGCTACGCAGGTGAATTTCTTTTCCTGCGGTTGCAAGGTTGACGATTTGCTCCGGGCCGACAAAAGCGCGGATACTGTCGGCAGTGACACGCAACTGCACCGGATACCATTGATGGTCTCTTTGAGAAAAATGTTGGGTTGTTTCGTTTTCCGAAGCATCATAGCCGTCAATGCTGGAAAGGCCGTTCACGATACCGCCCCATCCTCCGAAGATAAGTGAAGCGAAGGTGTCCTTGTAAGGAAATGTCAAACCGGCAAAGATGTCGCGACCCTCAACACGTCTTGCTTCATAATAAACAGTGTAATTGACAAACGGCAGGGAGTCGCCTGCCCAGCACACGCCGGTCATTAAGCCATCAACAGCTTTCGGCAATATCAGCGCCCCATCCTTTACATAAGGCTCGCCTCCTCCCGTATATCGTACAATTTTCCATCCGTTCAGTGTTTTCCCGTCAAACAGCGACTTCCATCCATCGGGATCAACTTGTACGGCAGGAACATCATTGCTCATCGGTTGTACATGCGATCCGCCGTCTGAAAAAACGATCCATATCCCAATCAATAAAGTGGTCACCAACATCATATATGTTTACTTTAACAACGGTATCACTACATTTCCCTGTTCGTGCAATGCGCCCCGATAACTGGAAGGAATTCTGGGCTTTTGACCCTTGATAAGATGAGGAAATTGAGGGTAGGGATAGCCGCCGTCCTTTCCTACGTTAGCTTTTAACACAGCCCGTGTGATGTAATTGACCTGTTGCCGATCAAATTGATTTTCGGGATTTTCATTGAGTGTCCTGTAGTTCCATAGAATCATCGAGTGCAAATGTGTACGGTTATTGGCGGGAGCACCAGCCAGGATACCGTTGTAATCCGCAGGATAACGCTGTGCCGTCATCAAGGCTTGTTGTCCGCCCGTAGAGCAACCTACAAAATATGAATGCCTTGGCGGGCGCCGGTAATATTTTTCGATCACTGCTTTAGCGGCTACAGTCATCTCATGTGTTGCCCGATAACCAAAATCTACCCACCGTTCGGGTTTGTTGATCAGACTGTCTACATGCGGCGAAGTACCCATATCGGTATTGGCCACAGCATAGCTATGCCTGATGCCCGATGCCAATGTGTTATAATTGATTACTCCGGCGCCACCTCCATTGCCTGTTCCTACAAAGCGTCCATTCCACCAACCTTGCGGCAACCACACTTCAATGCGGATATACGACTGCGGTGTTGGTCGTGAAACCAGCGCTACCCGCACAAATGCCGGTAAGTCGGTAATGACATTACTTTGTCCGGGAGGAGTGTAGTTTCCCGCGGGAATCTGTTCAACTGCCGTAACAGTTATTCCTGGCAAATCCAGATTCTTGATCCAATCGTCCGGTTGTTGCGCTTGGAGCATCAGACAACAATCCTGCATCAATATCAGGAATATCAGAACAGAGAAACACTTTGTGATTGTCATCACAATCAAATTAATTTTTCCTGTTTTTGGATATCAAACGGGAAATCAGCCAGTACAAAAACCGAAACAGCGCTATCACAAAATAAAAGAACACAGCCAGTACAAGCATGGTAAACCATTGTGAATAGAGTTCTTTCCACTCGGTTCCGTAGGATATGATGGCATATATATTGACGCTAATCGCCAGAATCAGACTGACTGCAACATATATGATTTCCATTTTCTGTTGTTTTACAGTGAATAGTATATCTTTCATGGTCATGCGAAATTAAGGTAAGGAATTTTGTATTGATCCGGGAATGTGATGATTCGTTGTTCCTCCATAGCTTGTATCCCCAACAGCGCCAGCACCGATGAATAATAAGCCTCTTCTACGAGGTTTACAGCAAGTTTTCCGGTGATCACCGAATGGCAGAAAGCCTCCACCAATTGTACCGATCCGTCATTATCGGCGCCTATCGTTGAGGCTCCGGTCGTGGTTGACACTTTATCCATCACAAATTCGCCCTTTTGTGAGATCGCTGTTTCGGGAACCCAACTCGGACCGGCAAATGACAAATTATCAAAAATACCGTGTTCTACCTGATTGATCAACTGGAGAATGCCGGGCGCCGGTTTGGCGTCTTCAAAATAATATTTTCCTTTCTCCAGTTCCATCGTACCCTTATGACCGAGGATTTGCTCCTCCAATCCATTGTATTTGTTGGAAATGAGGGATTCATAAGTCATTTTTACTCCATTGGAATAGCGATAGATGAGATTGACATTATCATACACTTCTCGCCTGTCTTTCCAGAATATGATGTCACCCATCCCCATGATCGTCTCAGGGATCATTTTCGTCACCCAGTTACCCACCTGTAATTGATGGGTGGCCAGTTCGGTCATTAATCCGCCCGAATATTCCTTATACAGGCGCCAGTTGATCTTTCGTTCGAGCGACGGGTCGGGCAACGGACGACGCCAATCGTTGTTGCGGAACCAATAGCAGCGTATGCCGGTTATTTCGCCGATCATTCCCGAATGAATCATATCTATGGCTTTAAGATATTTGGGGTCGTAAAGTCGTTGTTGTCCGATATACAGCGCTTTCCCGGATTCCTTGTATGCAGTGTACATGGCCAGGCAATCGTCGGAGGTCATTGCCATTGATTTTTCGCAAAAAGTATGCTTGCCTGCTTTCAGTGCGTCAATGGTAATATGCGCATGTGCGTGGAGCGGTGTAGCTATGATTACGCCGTCTACTTCGGGTAATGCCAGCAAGTCGCGGTAATCGGAAAAAGTTTTGGCTTTTGGATATACCGCTGCCGCATTTTGCAAATGTGGTGCATAATCATCACAAAGAGCTACTATTTCAACAATTGGAGAAGTCGACAAGTTATTGATGTGATACATCCCCCGTGAACCTGTACCAATGATACCCAAACGCGCCCTTTCACCTTTGATTTCGTTTTTTGCTTCTTTGGTACACGAATACAACCATGGGAAAGCGGAGATCATGCTTCCTACGATCCCTGCATCTCTGATAAATTCCCTGCGTTTCATTTATATATGCTAATGTATGTGTTTTTTGAATTAAACTACAAAAGTATCAATAATTACATTATCAAATACTTTTTTGATGGATAAAATTGAATTTTTATCTGCAACCATCATCGTGGTTGACAAAACCTCGGCTACAACGGCATTGGACGAAACAACCGAAATCAGTTTCCGTTCCGATGTATAGTTTCCCGAATGAGGGTTGATGATATGTTCTGTGTGTTGCGCCGTATTACCCGAAGTAGAAAGCGATTGATTATACAGTTCGTAAGTTTTGAGTTGTCGTCCGGGACTGAATGGGTCATCAATTCCTATGCCCCAATATTTTCCATGTGGATGAGCGCCCAATGCCAGGACCGAACTGTTACCAAAGTTCACCAATGCTTGTGTAACGCCGTTCATTGACAATATTTCCCGCATTTTTTCCAAAGCATACCCCTTGGCATATCCACCCATGTCGAGGAATACATGATTTTCGGCGAAAGCCGCTGTTCTGCATTTTTCATCCAGAATCACCCTGTTGAAATCATGCAGGGTAATGTCAAAAAAACCCAATGTATCACGGTGATATTTTTTGATGTCCGTAAGGATATTCCAAAGTTCGTCGCTCAATTCCACAGGATGCGTCATTGCTTCACGATTGATGCGCGAAATATCGCTTGCAGGATCAAATTTATTGAGCATCCGGTGAATACGTTCTGTTTCTGCAACGATCCTGCGCCAAACATCCGTCAAGCGGGATTCATCACCTGTCATCACTACATCCAGCCGCGTTCCCATGATGTTCATCATGGAACCGTGGAAAAGTTTCGATTTTTGGTAATAATTGAAATAAGGCATCTTATTTTTCCTTTTCCCGATTCGCTTCATGACGGCTGATTACCCTGTCATATTCATTTTCAAGTTCGGCGCACATTCGTGCTTTCTTTACCCACTCATCACTTCCATACACTCCGGCTTTGCTGTAATCAAAAGGTTTGAATCCTATTTTTTTGATGTTTGAGGTTTTCCTGAAATGAAAATCAAATTTTTCGGGATTCACAAACAACGGGTCGGCAATGATGGAATGTTTGTCGCGTCCCAGTTTTTGCCAATCGGCAAACGAGATATCGTTATAAAACTTGGGAGTTTTCGTCCGTGTATCCCAGTAACAATTGTTATCAATCGTCACAAGGCCATCCATCCATGCTTTGTTCTGGTATAAAACTCCTTTGTTAAAGTAAATAATATTGTTGGTGAACATGAGCGACGTATGTTCTTCGGCTTTTGAAAGCATTAGTTCAGAACGAAGATTCAGTGCAAAAATATTGTTGCGAATTGTGTTTTCCTTGCCGTAGTGCTGGTGAAATCCAGCATCTTTACAGGCATAAACTAAATTGTTCTCCATCAGTATCCGGTAGGAGCCTTCATCGGTATACAATCCCCAGCCTCCATATCTATACGAATAAATGTGGTGGATCACATTGTTGCTGACAGTAGTTCCTTCGGATGCGCCCAGTGTGTATACACCTCCCATGTCGCATAATTCACCCCATCCTAAATGATGGATATGGTTGTATTCTATTTTGTTGCGTTTTGACGGACTGGGGGAATATCCCCACACCCACCCGACAGATACGCCTGAATAACGAAAATTAGCAATTTCGTTATGGGTAATTTCATTATCACTTGCGTGAAAAATAATCACCCCGACGGCACAGGGAAAAACATATCCGCCATGATGTAAAATATTGTTGTGCACAGTAATATGATGCGTCAAGCGGGTTGTGGCGTTTTCATCTAACTGGCTGTCAGGAATGGTTACGTCGCCGATTTTAATTGCTCCGCCACCCAGATCGTATAGATGGCAATGTTCCACTTTTGAATTGGAGCAGGCTTTTCTGTACCAGATACCATGTAACCCTGTATGAGCGATTTCGCAATTCAGGAAATTTATATTTTGGGAAAAATTGATCATCACTGTTGCTTCGACAGGGGCGGCGGCTTGCATCGCGTCATTTCCATTTGCAGGTGTATGGTACGCTGCCACCTGAAACGAGAGATTTTCGAAACGGATATGTTCTACAGGTTTGTTTTCGTTGCCTTCAATGGTGATCAATCGTTCGCTGACGGGAAATATGCAACGGGTTTTTTCCGGCGTTTCGCCCGGCATAGGGATATAATACAAATATCCGTCGCGTTGCAGATACCATTCTCCGGGTGCATCCAATGCTTTACGGTAATTCTCCACCACATAACGGCTGTGATTGTTGATTTTGTTCCACGGTTGCATTGCCCGTCCCAAAACGTGGAAAGCCGTATCTTTGATATTCATGTAACCTACTCGTTTACGGGTATTGTCCCAACTGTGGTACATCACCAGCAGGACATCGTTCAGTTCTTTCGGATCCAATTCGGTCATGATTTTAAGCGCATCCTCACGCAGAACTACTTTTTGTGAGGCAAATGCCGGCAACCATTCGACCGTTTGATCAAGAATGGTTTCTTCTACGCGCTTGACCATATTGAAATCACCCCGATTAGGCGTTTGAGCGCGAAAACGACGTTCTCCGTTGATATACAGTTGCTCGAAATATAAGCCATATTTGGCTACTTCAGGAATATATACCCGCCACAGGTTAGGGTTGACGGTTTCAAAACGACCGGTTTCCATCCCGCCATAAAACACGGGAAGTGTGCCGGCTTGTCCCCTGAAAACGACCGGAGAATGCTCGGTTCCTGCATCCAAAGGTGATAACAACAGCGGTTTGTCCATAAAATATTCCCCCTGCATGACCTCAACAAACACAGTATCTTTCAACACTGTATGCTTCCGCCATTCACGGATGATATCACGCGCGGCCGTTAACGAAACAACAGGTTGCTCCTTAGTGCCCTGATTTCGATCGTTCCCGAAAGGCGATACATAAACATACTGCTTTTGGGCTTCTACAGACAAAATCCCGAAACTTAAAAATAAAACACTGATATATAAATACTTTTTCATATTTTTTTATTTGATGATTTGATTATTGACTATATATTTTTGCTATCCATCCCCCTCCGGATGCCATATCAATTTTCATTTTGCTGTCTTTTTTGACTTCAGTGATTTCCTTTTTGTAATCAACTGCGGTAACATCGGCATTGACGCCGTCTCGAATCAATTCCATCTGATATGTTTTTCCATCGTCTAAAAAATCGAAACAGATTTCCATGGTACGTGGATTCCAATCGGTAATCGCAGCAACGTACCAAGTGTTTCCATTGCGTCGCGCCAGAGAAACATAATCGCCGATTTTACCGTGTAGGGGTACAATTTCATCCCATTCCACAGGAATCTGTGTCAGAAATTCGGTACATTCGCGATCACGATAGTAAAGCGGTTGTGCATCCGACAGCATTTGCATGGGGCTTTCGCAGATCACAGCCATCGCCAATGAGTGAGCGCGGGTACCCTGTCCCATGGGTTTATCGCCGTTCGTACGAAAATCCTTTTTGGTAGCGTTATTCATGGTTCCGGGAATGTAATCCATAGGCCCGGCCACATTGCGGATAAATGGGAGGGTACAGTGGTGATCGGGGTTATCCCAATCTGTCCAGCCATTGTATTCAAATTCGATAAGCGCTTCTCTGGTCAATACGTTGGGATATGCCCGTCGTAGCCCGTCGGGGCGGTATGCCCCGTGAAAATCTATTACCATCCTGTATTTGGCGCACGCTTCGGCTGCCCGCCAGTAAAAATTGACAATCTCCTGATCTGACCTGTTCATGAAATCAATTTTCACTCCTTTGATTCCCCATTTTTGGAATTGTTTTAATGCGGCATCCATCTGGTCGTCGAACAAAGCGTATGACACCCATAACATTACATCCACGTTTTTAGTGTCAGCGAAACGTACCACTTCTGCTATGTCCAATCCCGGAATGGATCGTGTAAGGTCTTCGTTGAATGTCCAGCCATCATCGAACAGGAAATAGCGAAGGCCAAATTCCGCAGCAAAATCAATCATGTATTTGGCGGTTTCGTTGTTGATGCCCGTTTTGAAGTCCACCCCATGTATTCCGCGACGCGACCACCAGTCGAATGTCACCCAACCCGGCTTGATCCACGATGTGTCTTTGATTTTACATTCTTCGCCCAGAAGATAAACCAGTTGATTGATCAGCAATTCCGTTTCTTTTTCGGCATACGCAAACACTTTCCATGGAAAATCACGTGATCCTTTTGTTTGTGCAATGTAATCCTTATTTGTCGTGGTACGCTTCCTGTTGTATGAGTTGCCCTGAACATTGTAAGTACCGGGAACGCCCCAATAATGTGACGCTAAACCGTACTCCGACTTTTTAACCCACATCACCGGATAATCCCATGTATTGGCTTCGAGCAACAGGATACATTCTCCTGATCCTGTTTGCACCAGCGCAGGCAGATTTCCCATATCCCCAACATCCAAATCATTGATATTTGATGTAACGTATGGTTTCTCGTAATCGCTGTTAGGGTTATTGTCTTTTTGAAAGGTGAGTGTTGCTTCCTCATCAAAAACGAAATCGGCGCGGTCGTTGATGATTTTAATTTCGCCGGGTAAATTGAGAATAAAACGATACGCTATACCATCGTTATAAACACGAAGTTGCAGTTTGGTTTTATCGCTAAACTCAATAACTGCCTCATTGTACTTTTCCGGTATTTCAGAACGTTTTTCCCTGATAACAGGCTTAACAGTTCGATCTACCGAACTTTTCTGTACTTTACGGATTTTCGCCTTAGCCGATGGGATTGTTCCCTGATCGGTTTCAAGTTCTATTCCATTGATTTCCATGAACGTTTTGCTGCCGGAACAAAGTTTGATGGATACTTTGTGATCAACGAACACTTGTACTTCAATTTTTCCGTCGGGTGAACCGATGGTAACGGATGCAGCCGTCAATGATAATGATATCATCGAGAAACTAATAAGTATCAGCAAATAACATTTTTTATTCATTGGATTTTTATTTGAATTTAAAATGACAAAAATAACAATGATTTCAATGTATCGTTCACATTGCTGTATGATTTTATTTAGTTAATAATGCGAATCAAGTCCGCAATGGAGTCGTCAATGAATAATCATTATAGAAAACCTCTGTGTAACTCCGTAATTTCTCTGTGTATCTCTGTGTATATCAGTGTAATTAATCGGCTACACTGAGGCATACTGAGCAGACACAGAGATTCACTGAGAGAAGATTTGTATACATTATTCCCTGACAATTCCAATGACACATGACCTGCGGTCAGAGTGATGATCGTTATGTGAAGCCTATGATTAAAATTTGAATCCGAAAGTAAAGATCACCTTGTTGGATGTTCGTTGAAAAACAGAACTGACGACATGATCGAAAGTCTCATACAAATCATAATAATACTTGGGATACTGCATATATGAATAAGCGGCATCCATATAGAAACTGCGCGACCGAAAGCCAATGCCACCCGAATAGCCCCATGTGGCTTTGTTGGTTACTGTCTGATCAAACGCCGGAACATCCTCTATAGTGTAACTGTTTTTATACGGAGTTCCGTAACATGCCGTTCCTGCACGCAACGATACAGGCCCTAACCGAAATTCCACACCTGCTTTCACGTTAAGCGCATTCGTAAATCCTCCGGAAATCTCATGGTTGATATTTTGATAATCTCTGTTGGGTAACATATTGATAGCAGAATAGTTCACATATTCAGCCTCTGTACTGATCAATGCTAATCCTCCGAGTACTGCTGCCGCACTGACCTGATAGCGCCACGGGGTAGATACTCTAAATCTGTTTTCCAATATCGGACTTTCGCCCCATACATCTTTCTGTACGTCCTGATCAGGTGAGCGGTCAAAGGAAGCATCCATATCAGTAGTCCACCGGCAACGCATCCAGTGGTATGTCGGCGTATGAACAGAAAGGCCGAAACGCAAGAGGTTGATCGGACGATATATGACGCCAAATTTGCCGTTCATACCCCAACCATTCATCCAGTATTGACTGTTGTAACTGAATGATTGAAGCAAGGCTCCTGAATATGAATCATCCCGAAAATATGGATATTCCGCATGTGTATAAAATTCGTCATAATGCGTATTTTGAATGCCCCACGTAGCACCCAAAAACCATTGGTGATTGATATTGGCGCCCAAAGATATGTCGTACTCGTCAAGACTTCCTCTGTATCCTGCCGACCGGATCATCTGTTGTCCATAGCCATAATAATCGTAATCACTGTAATATCTTCTGTTATCATCGGAAAAATCATTGATGGCATAGCAATCATACGCCAATCCTTCTTGCCACGAATCCAATTGGTCAGGTGTGAATCCGTCCGAATACATGATAAACTCGTCCAGCATTGATGACCCGGCTCTGACATCAATATATGCGTCTGACTTAAATTCATTCAAACGGTTGTATGCCAAACCAAAACTGATGCTTTTCAACCCTTTTTCGTTATAATAATTCCATGTGTACACATATCCGATGTTGTGGAAGTTCAATCCGGAATTTTTTTCGTTGAATTTAGAGTTGTCAATTAATGCAGAAGTATTTGTGAAATTCAATGCCGGGGTAAACACAAATTCTGATCCGCGATAAACAGCCAATCCTGCCGGATTGGTACTTAATACGGAAATATCACCGCCCAACGCTCCGAAAGCGCCACTCATGCCTGCCGAACGTGCAGTACTGATGGAGTAATTCTGCGACAGTAAAAGAGCATCGGATGCAAACTGCGCCGCGGTATGACTTACCCACACGGCGCAGATGATTATTGATATGTTGAACCTTTTCACAATCATGAGATTTTCATTTTTCAACTCTTAACTCTTAACTCTCTTATCGTCTTCCGCTGCTGCTTGACGAACTGCGGGAAGAAGATGATGATGAGGAAGAAGATGATGATGAACTCCGCGATGGCGAAGAAGAAGATGAACTTGAACTGCGTGAGGGCGAACTGTAACTGCTCGAACTGCTACTGCTGCTACGCGAAGGCGCTGAGTAACTACTGCTGCTTCCCGACGATGAAGACCGCGAAGTAGTGCTGCTCGACGACGATGACCGCGAGGAAGTACTGGGCGCCGTGTAACTCGACGAATTGGACGAACTGCTGCGGCTGTTTGAATTAACTTGAGTGCCACTGTTCGACGATGACTGTCTGCTCGACGTACTGTTGGTGGTACGCGGCGTGCTATAGTTTGTCGAAGTCGCAGCCGAAGTTGAGGTACGTGAACCTGTGCTGTTATTGACAGCGGATGAGGTTCCGTTACGTGTCGCAGAGGTGGTACCCGATGTAGTTGTGGTACTCCTGCCGGTTGTCGTTGCCGCACGTGTGTAACTTGCCGGCGTACTACTGCGATATGAAGCGCTGCTTGATGTACGCGAAGCGGTTGCGCTTGATACTGTACTGCGTGAAGCGACGGCACTTGATGTCGTTCGGCTGGATGTGGTAGTCCTTGTGGTGGCTGATGCTAAAGTGCCACTGCTTCGACGGTTCACAGGGCCGGTTACTTTTGTCCGAGATGACGTATAGCGATAGTAATCAGATCCGTAATATCCGTAATGACTTGGATAATAACAGCTCCAGCAACTACTGTAATACGGACGATAATACCACGAATCGTAATATCCGTAAGAGTAGGGCGAATACCACGAATAATATGGCGAATAGTACG
>Ga0082212_10011453_pt1 | contig 11251 bp, 13 predicted proteins | sample TergutNt197P3_FD_71548 | JGI IMG/M metagenome (GOLD analysis project Ga0082212, IMG submission 71548) | Neocapritermes taracua P3 segment gut microbial communities from Petit-Saut dam, French Guiana - Nt197 P3 | ecosystem: Host-associated > Arthropoda: Insects > Digestive system > Gut ... | reverse complement strand
TTTATCGGGTCGACCGCTGCTTCTATCGACCTCATCATCCTTACGCAGGATAATCATCACTACTTGGATATTTCACATCCCTGTTTTTGGAAAGATCCTGTGGAGAAACATCCGGATCCGTTTACCGTCATCATGCCGGAAGACGTCGAAACCGGCCGGTGGATTCCGCTGATGTACCCGGATCGGGCGCTTCATTACCTCCATGCGCTGAGGGAAAATGACGAATATGCGCACACCGTCTGGCCTGAACATTGCATTTGGGGAAGCGAAGGGGCAGCCATCGTTGCCGCACTGATGAACGGGATTGCAGACTGGGCAAAACAGGGTAAGTATCATACCGTTATCAGCAAGGGGACGAATCCGCTGACCGAACATTTCGGCGCGTTCAGGGCCAATGTGCCGCTGCCCGACTGTCAGGAAACGGCCCTGAATCTGCCCTTAATCAATGAGTTGAAAACGTTCGACCGAATCTGGATTGCAGGAGAAGCAAAGAGCCATTGTGTGGCCAACACCATCAGACAGCTTTTCGAATATCCGGACATAATCAAAAAACTGGAGATTCTTGAAGATTGTATGAGTAATGTTCCCGGTTTTGAGACACTGGCCGCTCCAATTTTTGAGCAGGCATACAGTATGGGAGCAAATGCAACAGTGAGCAGTTAATGATTAATGATTAGTAATTAGTAATTAGTAATTAAATAAAGTGTTTATCAATTATTTCACAGACAACGATCTGTATAAGTTCACCACGATGAACGCCATTCAGAAGCTGTTTCCCGATGCGGAAGTGGTATACCGGTTTGTAAACCGCGGCAACACGCTGTTTCCCGAAGGATTTGCCGACGCTTTGCGGGAAGAGGTGCAGTCGATGAGAAATCTGGCGCTGACAGCCGGAGAGGAGGCCTATATGCGTAATAAATGCTATTATTTCGATTCGGTATTTTTTGATTTGCTGAAAGGGTTTCGCTATCATCCGGACGAAGTCAGCATTTGCCAGGAGGGAGGCGAACTGGAGGTTGAAATTCGCGGATTGTGGTACCGTACCGTACTTTGGGAAGTGCCTGTTATGTCGATTATTTCGGAATTGTATTTCAAAATGACCGGACAAACGGCGCAATATGTGGAAGACAAAGCGCTTGAAAAAGCAAAGCGGTTTGCAGGCATTGGCGCCGGGGTCTCGGAATTTGGTACGCGAAGACGGTTTTCCTTTGATGTGCAGGATAAGGTTATCGGGATTTTCAAAAATAATATGGGAACTTACTTCAAAGGGACGAGCAATGTATATTTCGGGATGAAACATGACTTGACCCCTATCGGTACACATCCGCACGAATGGTTCATGTACCATGGCGCACATTATGGATACAGGGCTGCAAATGTGCAGGGTCTTGCCAACTGGGTAGAGGTATACAAAGGGAATTTGGGCATAGCGCTGACGGATACCTATACGACAGGCAATTTTTTCCAAAGTTTTAATACAATTTATGCCAAGCTGTTTGACGGACTGCGCTGGGATAGCGGCGATCCGTTTCAATTCACCGACAAGGCGCTGAAACACTATGAACAGCACCGGATAGACCCGAAAACAAAGACGGTTGTATACAGCGATGCACTGGATTTTGAAACTGTAAAAAAGATCAGGGAATATGTCGGCGGTCGTATTCACGATGTCTATGGCATCGGAACTTATCTGACCAATGACGCGGGCGTCAATCCGTTGAACATGGTGATAAAACTTTTTGAATGTAAGCCGAAAGGGTATGACAGGTTTCTGCCGACCGTCAAACTGTCGGACACCGATGGCAAGCATACCGGCGATCCCAAAGAGGTGGAATTGTGTTTGAACGTGTTATGCGGCTCGAACTGAAAAAACCCTGACGTGATGAATATCCTCGACATCAAAGAGAAAGGATTGCTGCTTTTCGAATGTATCGGCGGCAGTAAAGCGTACGGGCTGGATACGCCACAATCGGATACCGATTTGAGAGGCGTGTACTATTTGCCGAAGGAACAGTTCTATGGACTGAATTACATTCGGCAGGTTGCTGCAAATGTTGAGGAAATTTTCGACATTATTCACAGACGGATTAAAATTTACCGGATTGTTTCCTGAATTAAGTTCAGGACTCCTCGCAGAACAGTAGAAAAACAGGGCAATTTGGCGATAACGAAATAAAGTTGTATTTTTGCGCAGGATTTATAACACAATAACAAACAGGTTAATAAGTAATGAGTTGAAACAGCCAAAGAAAATACCCTACGGAATCACGAATTTCGAGAGCATACGAAAGGAAAACTACGTTTATGTCGATAAAACCCGTTTTATTGAACAAATCGAGCATGAGGCGACGAAATATCAGTTCCTGATTCGTCCGCGCAAGTTCGGAAAAAGTCTGTTTCTGTCTGTCCTCGAACATTATTACGACATCCGGCACAAAGACAAATTCAAACAGCTTTTCGGCGATCTGTATATCGGAAAGAATCCTACGCCGAAGCAGAGTGATATGTTTGTGATAAACTTTGAATTTTCCGGTCTTGATACGAGTTCAATAGACAAGTTCAACAAATCGCTAACCGGAGCGGTAAGAGGTGCAATCGCATTCTTTATTACCGATCACAGGTTCATTTTTGAAAATTACAAGGAGTTGGATAAGGAGTTGGGTACTTATCATAATGTCCGTGATTATTTGGAATTTGCCTTTAAGATTATTAATAGCTACGGCAAAAAAGCCTTTATCATCATAGACGAATACGACCATTTCGCGAATGATATGATCGCAAGCGGAACCTGGCTGGGAGAAGAAAACTACAGAAAAACAATTTGGGCCGGTTCGCAAGTCCGCGACTTTTATGAGACACTGAAAGCAAACAGCCGATCAGTTATTGAAAATATTTTCATTACTGGCATTACGCCCATCATGCTCGACGACCTGACAAGCGGGTTTAACATTTCAAACAATTTGTCGTTGAAAGAGAGTTATAACGAGATACTCGGATTTACGGAAGAGGAGGTAAGGTATGTGATGCGGGAGATAGCGTCCCCCGATACCCCCTATACGGGGGAGTCGCTGTCCTTCCTTTATAACGGCTACCTGTTCCACCCCGACGCCGGGAACAGGCTCTATAACCCCGCAGCTATTAATTATTATTTACTGGAGCTGCTTGACGGAGGAGGGAAAATAGAAAATCTTGTGGACGACAATCTGAAAACCGACTATGGCAGAATCAGAAATCTGATCATCCCGTTTGAGAACAAACAGCTATTAAGAGACTTAATCAATAACGGCGGAACGCCGGCAAATATTGTCAGGAAATTTTCAATCATCAATCTTCGTGACGACAAAAATTTTCTTTCGCTGCTGTATTACATGGGTATGGTTACGATTTCCAAAAACGGCGACGGGAGTCCGGTACTGAAAATTCCGAATTATTCTGTCCGTACGAACTACTGGGAATATGTTGAACATTTGATCGGCGAGGAGATACCGGAAGATACAAGGCTGCCCTATCACGCCGCGAGGTATTATGAATACCTGTTGCAGCTGGCCGTACATGAGACCCCCTGTCCGTTTCTGGACTTCATCAACGGCAATTTTGTGGACATCCTGTCGAACAGGGACCTGATGAATTTCAACGAAAAGGATGTAAAAATACTCATGATGACGCTGATATTCCAAAGTAATTTATATCTGCCCATTTCGGAATACGAGACTTCGGACGGTTATTGCGACATGTATCTGCAGCGCCGCAAGCTGAATCCGAAAGTGAAAACCGACTGGGTGTGGGAAATAAAGTACGTCAGGGAATCGGATTCGGGGAAACGGTCACTGATTGCTAAAAAGAAAAAGGAGGCGCTTGAACAGTTGCACCGTTATATGAATGCGCTGCCGTTCAGGGACAGGACGGATGTTCGCTATCTGGCAGTCGTGTTTATCGGCAAAAAGAAGTATTGGATGGAGGAGGTCGGCGATTACAGATTGCAGGGAAATGTCAAAAATTGATTAACTCCAGTAATTTAGCGACAGCCTCTTCTTCGGGGATGTTTTTCAAAATACAGTTTTTGCCTTTGTACAGACTGATGCGTCCCCGCCCGGCGCCAACGTAACCGTAGTCCGCATCGGCCATTTCGCCCGGGCCGTTGACGATACAACCCATGATGCCTATTTTCAAACCTGTCAGGTGCGAGGTTGCCGCCTTTACTTCTGCAATTGTCTTTTGTAAATCAAATAGGGTACGGCCGCATCCGGGACACGAAATGTATTCCGTTTTAGTGAAACGGACGCGGGCAGCCTGAAGAATGCCGTACATACAGTTTTCACGCATCTTAGCATTGCAGACAGCTTCGTTCCTGTGACACATCATAATGCCGTCGCCAAAACCGTCAGTCAGCAATGTCCCGAACTCGACTGCCGCTTTGATCTGAACGGTTTCCATGTCGGTATCATCGTATTCGCGGCGAAAAATAACAGGGACGTCACAGTCGCTTTCCAATAACCGGTGCATAAATGCCCGTGCTTCGCCGATGTAATGGTTATGAGAACTGTCGAAGATGGCAACAGCGCTTTTGTCTGTTTTTAAAAGATGGATTGTTTCGTCGTTCAGGTCGTTATAAATCAGGGATATAAACTTGACATCCGGGTAAAGAGGGTCAGTAAGGGTGGCTGAACTGCTTCCCCATTCGCAATGACGGGGGAGCGGGTCGGCAAGAACTATCGGCGGATTATCGCCTCCAATATTGGCTACCGCTCTGCTTTTTCTTCTTTCGGGATGTATCGGATTGTATTTTTTCGAGGCGATTGCGTTTATCGGCGGGTGATTTTCGAGCGTCGAAATGAATTGAACCAATTTTCGGGCGACGGGCATTTCCGCTTCCGGCTCTTCGCTTAGCGACACGCGGATCGTATCGCCATACCCGTCTACTAATAATGCGCCGATGCCGACCGCGCTTTTGATACGGCCGTCTTCGCCGTCGCCGGCTTCCGTTACGCCAAGATGAAGCGGGAAATGCATGTTTTCGGCATCCATTGTACGGACTAACAGCCGGACGGTACGAATCATTACAACCGTGTTGGAGGATTTAATAGAAATAACAATCCGGTCGAACCGCTCTTCAACGCAAAGCCGCAAAAATTCCATACACGATTCAACCATTCCTTCCGGCGTATCACCATACCGGTTCACAATCCGTTCGGACAGTGAACCGTGGTTTACGCCGATTCGGACGGCGGTATTGTTTTCGCGACAGATTTTTAAAAAAGGGATAAAACGCGCTTTGTCGACATAATTGCCGGGGTTGATCCGTACTTTTTCGACAAACAAAGCAGCCTTGTCGGCTACATTCGGAATAAAATGAATATCCGCAACAAGCGGCGTGTCGTACCCCTGTTTTGTAAGCGCCTGCCGTATTTTTTGCAGATTAGCCGCCTCACGTTCGCCCTGTGCCGTGAAACGCACATATTCGGAGCCTGCACGAATCATTCGGATAGCCTGATTAACGGCAGCATCCGTATCCAAAGTAGGCGCGGTTGCCATGGATTGAATACGTATCGGACAGTGGCCTCCCAGCGGTGTATTCCCGATTGTTACGACCGATGAAACACGCCGGCTGTAATTGAAATAATCCATCAATTGGTTTTATAGGGATAGGAGACCTTTTTCAGGTCATCATTGGCTTTTACGATTTTATTTTTCAGGCTTTCCTTGTATGCGGTTAATTTTTGCTGCAGTCTGCCGTCATGAACAGCCAGTATTTGCATGGCAAGAATGGCGCTGTTTAGTGCGCCGTTTATTCCGACGGTGGCGACGGGTATTCCCGGAGGCATCTGAACGATGGCCAGGAGGGCATCCATACCGTCAAGGGTGGAATTGATCGGCACGCCGATGACCGGAACGGTTGTCATGGAGGCAATGACGCCGCAGAGGTGGGCGGCCATGCCGGCTGCGGCGATGATAACTTTGATGCCTTGTTTTTCAGCGTTTTTAGCAAATTGTTCTACCGCTTCCGGCGTGCGATGAGCCGATAGGGCATGTATTTCAAACGGTATTTCCATCTCATTCAGAAACGCGGCTGCCTTTTCCATGACCGGAAGATCGGATGTGCTGCCCATAATAATACTTACAATCGGATTCATACATACATATATTTAATTACTAATTACAAATTACAAATTACAATTCGGGTGACCGCAAGGGTGTACCCCTACAATACTCTAAACTCTAATTTATATTTCTTTTCTTAATCGCGCCACGGCAATGCCATGCTGTTCCCTGTATTTAGCTACGGTGCGACGTGCTGTACGAAAGCCTTTGGCCTGGAGTATGGCTGTCATTTCATCGTCGGTAATCGGTTTCATTTTATTTTCCGCATTAATTTCTTCTTTGATGATCTGTTTAATTTTCCGGGTAGAGATTGTCTCGCCCGATTCGGTTTGCGCTGATTCGGAAAAGAAGAATTTCAACGGAAAGATACCGAAGTTTGTCTGAACATATTTACTGTTGCTTACGCGTGAGATGGTCGAAATATCATAACCGGTTTTTAAGGCGACATCTTTGAGTATCATCGGTTGCAATTTACTTTCATCGCCGGTAAGGAAAAATTCCTGTTGCAGGCGTATTATCACATCCATTGTACGCTGCAGCACTTCCTGACGCTGGCGCACGGCATCAATATAATTCTTTGCGGCATCAATCTTTTGTTTTACAAACTGAACCGCCTCGCGCATATCCGGCGTCTGATTCGCCACATTACCTGTATAATCTTTTAACATATTTGCAAATTCGCGATTGATACGCAGATCAGGGATGCCACGATTGTTGAGTGTCATGGAAATATCTTCATTTATTGTTTCGACAATGAAATCGGGTATTATCCGATTCATCATGGCCGTCATTGAATCGTCCCAATTGCTGCCGGGTTTTGGATTCAATGAAGTGATCAGTTGAATAACATCTTTCAATTGCTTGTTATTCAGATTTATTACCTTTTTTATTTTATCAAAATGCTTACGGCTGAATTCTATAAAAAAGTCTGTCAGGATAACCTCGGCATAATGAACCGGCTTGGTTTTTTCCCGTTTTTTTAATTGTAGAAGAAGACATTCCCTTAAATTTTCTGCGGCGATGCCCGGTGGATCAAATTGTTGAATAAGGTTATGTATTGTGGATAAATCCTTCTTATCAATTTCCTCGCCTGTCTGGAAAGCGATATCATCACCGATTAAACTGAGGTTACGTCTTAAATATCCGTCGTTGTCAATATTGCCGATAATGTATTCTCCGATTTTTTTCTCCCTTTCGGATAAATCGCTAAATTCCAATTGATAAAGTAGATATTCAGACAGCGATTGCTGATTATTATAGGGAGTTGATTCCTTGCGTTCTTCGCGGCTGCTTATTTCGGCTAATTTGTAATCCGGGATATCATCTTCATACATATAATCGCCAAGCGAAAGGTCTTCGTTCACATTGTTGGGTTCATTGTTAATATCGTCCGCATCAAAATCATCATTTTGTTCGTCCGAACGGTCTAACCCCTCTTCAAGCGCCGGATTTTCATCAAGTTCATGTTTGATACTATCTTCAATTTCGAGCGCCGGAAGTTCCAACATGCGTATTGCCTGTAATTGTTGAGGCGAAAGCCTTTGCTGTTGTTTAAGTTGTTGTCGCTGTTTAAGTGCCATAGTGCTGCAAAGGTAGCGTTAGTTGGGAGCAAAACAAAAAAAACTTGCTTTTTTTTTGTTTTGCTCCCAACTAATATTATCTTTGTGCGGCAAAATAGAACATTGAAAATGCGGCAATATGTAGAAGAGGATGTAGTGAAGCGCTTGCGAGACCAGAAAACACAAAGAGATGCGTTTTCAGAGGTTGTTACCGCATATAGTGAAAAATTGTACTGGCACATTCGTAAAATGGTTTTAGGACATGAAGACGCCAATGATATGTTGCAGAACACATTTCTTAAGGCATGGCTTAACCTTGACAGTTTCCGCGGAGACGCCAAACTATCTACATGGATGTACAAAATTGCAGTAAATGAATGTATTACTTTTTTAAATAAGCAACGCGCACAGAATAATGTACCGTTAGATGATACGGATGTTTATCTTGTGCAAACGCTTAAGGCTGATGAGTATTTTGATGGAGATGAAATTGATTTAAAACTCCAGGAAGCGATATTGAGTTTACCTGAAAAACAGCGACTTGTCTTCACGATGAAGTATAATGAAGAAATGAAATATGAGGAAATGTCGGAGATTTTAGGTACCTCTGTCGGAGCATTAAAAGCATCTTATCATCATGCGGTAAAAAAAATTGAATCATTTTTTTCAGATGACTTTTAAACCAATGAAATGTTTCATAGTCTAAGCGAACAGAAGAAAGGAGGAACAAAATGATTAATAAAGGAAAAAATATTGAAGACGAACTCAGGGGCAGGCAACCATTTCGCGTCCCCGATAGTTATTTTGAAGACTTTACCAGCGATTTCATGAGCCGTTTACCGGAAAAAACCGTTTCACGGGTAAAGGTGATCTCTTTTTATGACCGTGTAAAGCCATGGCTTTATATGGCTGCCATGTTTGCAGGAATCATCGTTCTTTTCAATGTATTTAATAAATCATCCGGGATTTCTGATGAAGAGAAACCTGCCCTGTCATCCATATTTGTGCATGTTGATGAAGGAGATGATGCTGATTTTTTAGATTTTTTTGAAGAAATGTATGTAGATAAATATGCTATTTCCCGTATTATAGATGATTATTTGATTGATTGAATAGTAGATGAGGAAAGTTAAATACATAGTATGCTTTATTGTAATGTTTATCATATCATTGCAGGCTGTCGCGCAAAATCAAAACCGCAATAGTACAAGATCCGGACGGGAAGCCGACAGGGAAGCGCTTATTGCCAAACGAAATGTATTTCTGACTGAAAAAATGTGCCTGAGCGCCGAAGAAGCAGCAGTTTTTATTCCTTTAGATAATGAATTGCTAAGAAAGAAATTTGAATGTGGCCGTGAGTGTCGCAGGTTTGGACGTGAATTGGAGAATAAAGATGAAAAGACGGATGAAGAATTACAAAAACTTATCAGATGCCGCGAGGAGGTGAAGGTAAAAATAGAACAATTAGATAGAGAATACGCAGAAAAATTCAAGAAAATTTTGTCGGCAGGAAAAATATTGAAATACCAGGATGCAGACAAAGATTTTTTTAATAATTACATGCGTGACCAAAGATAAGGAAAAACTCTTGTAGACAAGAGTGATATCATTTTTAGTGTTTTTGTTTAGATTTAGTTTTAATGTTAATGGGGACGACGTGATGTCGCTCCCATTTTTTTGTGAGCGTCCCGTAATTAGTAATTAGTAATTAATAATTAGTCTATTTCCCTCCGAAACTGAAATTGACAGGAATATAAACAGGCGAGGTGAACGTTTGATCGCCTACCTTGAAGGATGGTTTCAGATGTAAGGTGACCTTGGAGGCTGTATTGCTTAAACCCAGAAAGTTTTTAACGATATTTTCCACAGCCGACCGGGAATTTTTTTTCATTAATTCCGCAATATCGACGCCGATGTCCATGGGAAGTTGTTTGGTTTCACCGGCATCCACATAAAAAGCCTGCCTGAAATTACCGGTCGTAAACTGGATATCATCAATTGAAATGATATACTTCAATGATTGAAATGCCGCTGCCCCTGAATTAGGGTTTTGAACATCCAGATTCAACCTGAAATTTAACGGTATCGACGAAGCATTACCGGTCAGTATGGCTAATACTTTTGGAATCATCAGCGGTGTCAGGCCGCTGGATACATTCATATCCGAGATAACCAGGTTGGAGATGGAGTGATACTTGTAGTCACAATTTGCGAGGTTATATGCATTTTTCAGGGCAGTACATCCTGAAAGCGTCAGCATAACCGGAAACAGAACGAAATAAATTAAATGCTTCATGCCTATTTACATTTTTTAAAATTAAGCGCAAAGTAAAGCAATTTTTCGGAAACAGGAAAATTTTATTTTCTCCATCAGGGTCAATTAAAAAATCAAGTACAATTTTTGTTGTAAAATAAATAATAATAACGAACTTTGTACGGTCGGAGAAAATTGGCGACCTTCTTCAGAGTTTGACTGTATCTTTGATGCGAATTAATTTTATATATTGGCGATTTCGGAGAAAGTGTACCAGCCATTCCGCGCCAAAGTGTACCGGGTGTTTCGCGTGAAAGTGTACCGGGCATTCCACCCAAAGTGTACCGGTAAAATCCATGTTGAAATTTTAAATTATGAACAAAGATAGGAAAGTAAAAATACAAACCAAATTATTTACGTCTGAGGGATTCACCTTTGTTATGCAAAGCTTTACATAAAAAAGGTCTGAGCGGACAGGCTATTATCAAGGCCATCATAGCGGGTGAAACTGACCCTGAGGTATTGGCGGCCAAAGCCAACTACCGAGTAAAGAAATCAAGGGAAGAGAGGTTTCCGATCCGTGCTTTCCCGGCGTTCCGTCCCGGACGTTTCTTTCTTTTCCATCGTGTTTAAACGAATCAACCTCGCTATCGCGCGCCCACAGGCGAAAACTCGACGCCTGAATCCGGCTGTACGGATTACGCGATAGCGGGGTTGGTTTTGAGTTTACTGTTTCGGGCAGGGCAAATGTACGGCGTTTTTTGAATATGTAAACATTTTCCGGAAAAATTTTATAAATTTCCGGAAAAATTTGTTGTACGGAAACGGAAAAAATGATTATTTTTGCGGAAAAAAATTTACGGCGATGGAAAAGAAGGAAAAATCCGGAAATTCAAAAAGGAAAAATGGCGTTCCGGAGCAAAAGATCAAGTCAAAAACAAGGATATTTTGGGAAAAACATCCCGAAGGTATCGGGAGCAAAATTGTTGATATGCGTGCGGTGCTAAAATGACATGAGATATTATTTAGATACGAATACACTGATTTTTATTCTGTTAAATCAGCGGGATGATTTGGAAAAGCATGTCATTGACATACTCGATGATTATTCCGGTTCATTTTATGTCAGTACGGTTGCTGTCAGGGAATTGATTTTATTGCACAAGGAAGGAAAAATGAAAAAGTCCCAATATAAAACATACAGGGATTTTTTTGAAATGATTGAAGAGTTGAATTATAACCTGAATTATTCATAAAACTAAAGAAAAAGTTCTTATTTAGTTGCAAATCAAATAAATAATAGTTATCTTTGCAAAATCAAAATAAACTAAACAAAAGA
>Ga0082212_10011452_pt1 | contig 11251 bp, 13 predicted proteins | sample TergutNt197P3_FD_71548 | JGI IMG/M metagenome (GOLD analysis project Ga0082212, IMG submission 71548) | Neocapritermes taracua P3 segment gut microbial communities from Petit-Saut dam, French Guiana - Nt197 P3 | ecosystem: Host-associated > Arthropoda: Insects > Digestive system > Gut ... | reverse complement strand
GGTGTTGCCGCCGGGGGCGGCATCGCCGCGGGGGACTGTGTCCCCCCCCCCGTGAGGTCCGGGATGCCGCCGTAGGCCGTGTCCACCTCCGCGGGGGGCGGCTCTTCGTCAAGGGCTTCAAGAAGGTCAAAAGAGCCGGAATGAGAACCCGATCCCGCCATGGATTCGGCGTCGTCGATGGCTGTCTCCAACGCGCCTGCATCTTCTTCCGGCGCGGCGGCTTGGGGGGCGCGGGCCGGGGCGCTGTCATTGACCGCCGTGCCAAGATGATCTGCCGTCTCCGGCATTATGGCAGCCCTTCCCCAGGAAAGAGGGTCGCCGTCAGATACGGCCAGCACGATGATCGCCAGACATGCGGCGGCCAGGGCAATGCCGTGCGGGATAAAGCGCCGCACCCCCGCGCGTTTTTTTGCAGGGCTGAGTTTGGCCATCACGCCGGGCACAAGGGTGTCCGGCGGCTCGATAGCGGCCCCGCGCAGCGCGTCGCCGATGGCCGCGTATTCCTCAATGCGCTTTTGGCAGGCCGGGCAAGAGGCGGCGTGGCGGCGCAGGGCCGCTTCCTCCTCGCCGGATAGGAACCCGTCCGCCAGCAAAGCGGCCAGTTCTATATAGGCCTCACAGCCAAGCACGTCACATCACCTCGCTCATTGTCTATTTGACGTTGCTTCCGCCCGGAATGTTCCCTGAGGAAATTAACCTAGTCCGCATTTGTTCCCGCGCGCGGGCGAGGCGGCTTTTTACCGTGCCGGGTTCCAGGTCCAGAGCTTCGGCGATCTCCTCGTAGCTTAGGCCGCCGATCTCGCGTAGCAGAAGGATTTGCCGGTGTTCGGGGGTCAGGGTATCCAGCGCGTCTTGCAGCGACTCGCGCAGGGCGGAGCGTTCCAGCGCAAGCTCCGGCGTGTCCGGGTCGGGGATGTCCGGGTCCCCGTCGCCCAGCGCCGACAGCGGGACTTCGTGAGCGTCGCGGCGTTTCCGCTTGCGCAGGAAGTCCAGCGCGATGTTGGTGGTCAGCCGGTACAGCCATGTCGCAAAGGAGCTTTCGCCCCGGTAGGAGCCAATGGTGTTATGTAAGCGCAAAAAAGCGTCCTGCGACACGTCAAAGGCGTCCGTGGGGTCGCCGGTCATGCGCAGGGCCAGGGTATACACGCGCGTCTCGTACAGGCGGACCAGCCGCTCAAAGGCGGCCACGTCGCCGTCTCGCGCGCGGGCGATCGCGGTCTGTTCATCCATGAAGCGGGGGTCACCTCGTTTCGCGCAGGATTTCCCTGACCACGCGGTCAATATCGTCCAAGCTCGCCACCGTCATCACGCGGGCGCGCAGGGAAGCGGCGCGGGGCACGCCGCGCAGATACCAACACAAATGCTTGCGCGCCTCCAGACAGGCGATGGCTTCGCCCTTGTCTTCGGCGGCGCGGCGGAACTGTGCCTTGGCCGTTTCCAGACGCTCCGGCAAAGCGGGCCTAACCGGAAGGGGAAGGCCCCGCAGGGCGGCGCCGGCTTGCGCCGCGAGCCACGGGTCGCCGAACGCGGCGCGCCCGACCATAAACGCATCCGCCCCGGTGTGGAGACGGCAGCGCAGCGCGTCTTCGGGTGAGCCGATATCGCCGCTGGCGGTCACGGGGATCGACACACTGCGCTTGACGGCGGCGATGGCCTCGTAGTCGCATGTGCCGCCGTACATCTGCGTCCGCGTGCGCCCGTGGACGCAAAGCCCGGACGCGCCGGCCTGTTCCATGGCCTTGGCGAACCCAACGCAGTTGACGCTGCCCTTGTCCCAGCCCTTGCGGAATTTCACGGTCACGGGCAGGGCCACGGCCCGAACGGTGGCTTCAACCAGCGAAGCGGCCTTGGGGATATCGCGCATCAAAGCGCACCCGTCCCCGGCGGAGACGATTTTTGGCACGGGGCATCCCATGTTCAGGTCGATGGCCGTCACGCCGGGAAGCTTGGCCGCCATTTCCGCCGCCCGGGCCAAAATATCCGGCTCCGAGCCGAACAGTTGGACGGCGGCGTGGCGCTCGTGCTCCGAAACGCGCATCAGGCGGTATGATTTGCGGTCGCCGTAGACAAGGCCCTTGGCGCTGACCATTTCCGTGGTCGTGGCGATCTCGGCCATGGACGCGCACAGCTCCCGGAACGCGAAATCTGTCACGCCGGCCATCGGGGCCAGCGCGGCGACTGGCCTGGACATGACAAACCCCCTCGCATGGGGTTAGTATAGCATAAATGGCGGGTGCGGACAAGTAGGGGACGCACACCCGGGCGTCCCGAAATCCGGTGAAATCAATAGTCGCTTGTGTTTCTCATGGAGCGCCCCCCTAAAAAACATGTAGCTTTTTTCCCCGCGTTGCGGTATACTAGCGATGGAAGGCATAGAATACAGCCCGGCAGAGGAGGGCGCGATAGGTTGCTTCTGGAGCTGACGGACAAACAGTACCGGCGATTGCTGGACCTGTGTTATATCGGGAATTGGGTCCTCAATTCCATCCGCGGCGAGGACCGGTTCGAGGACTACGACCAAATCGAAACGCTGCTGTTCGCGCTGGCCCCCCGCGCGGGGATGTCCGCGCTGACGGAACTGCCGGACGGCGTGGCCGTGCCTTCGCGCGCCTTTGTCGAGGGCGGCATCCACGACGCGATCATGGACTATGAGGACACCGTGTTCTTTGAGATACTGGCCGAGGAGCTGGCCCGCCGCGACATGGCGGAGGAGGGCCTGTCCGACGGCGACAGCGAACAGCTCAACGCCCGCATCCGCGAGTATATCACGGAGTTTGAGGCGAACGGCACGGATAACCTGAACGTGAACAATATGGGGTAGGACGCCCCAAAAACCGCCTGACAGAACGGCCCTGTGAAGGGGCCGTTTGCTTTTTTACGCCCGCATTGTGAAAAATATTATATTTTGCTATTGACAATAGTGTGCGACATACAGTATAATGCTGTTGAAGGGGGCGTTCAGCGTGTCAAAGGACGAATTGCTGTTGGGGCTGATCACCGAACTGCGGCGCGGTACGCTTACGCTGGCGGTCTTGGGTTGCCTGAGCGGGCCGCGGTACGGCTACTCGCTGCTGCAGGAGATGGAGGACAAGGGCGTCCGCGTGGAGGCAAACACACTCTATCCGCTGCTGCGGCGGCTGGAAACGCAGGGGCTGCTGGAAAGCGTGTGGAAGACCGACGCGGCCAAACCGCGCAAATACTACCAGATTACCGCGCTCGGCGCGGACATCCTCGAAGCGCTGAAAAACCATTGGACCAATACCGTGGACAGCGTAAATACGCTTTTGGGAGGAAACGAAAGTGAAACATGACTTGATCGACCGCTACATCTACGACGTGACGCGCCGCCTGCCGGAGAAGGAACGCGACGAAGTGCGGCGCGAGCTGGAGGCGAACATCGCCGACATGCTGCCGGACGACCCGGGCGAGCAGGCCGTCATCGGCGTACTGAACGGGCTGGGCGCACCGGCCAAAATGGCCGAGCAGTACCAGCAAAAACCCCGCTATCTGATCTCGCCCGCCCTGTATGATATGTACATCTCGGTGCTGAAAACGGTCGTGCCGGTCGTGGCGATTGCCCTGGCCTGCGTCGGGGTCTTTTTGGCGATACCGGAACTGACCGGCGGCGGGCTGGCGCAGGCGATCGGCAACATTTTCGGCATGGCCATAGAGGGCGCGCTGCAAGCCGCGTTCTGGGTCACGCTGGGCTTTGCCATCGCCGAGCGCACGGGGAAGTACAAGACGAAAGAGTGGACGGTGGAGCAACTGCCGAAGATGGATTTGCCAAAAACGCCGGATCAAAAAGGGGCCAGGATATCCCGTTCCGAACCCATCGTCGGCATGGCGCTGACCGTGTTTTTTACGGGGCTGTACATTTTGATTGCGAGGACGGGAGAACCGGTGCTGCTCTTTGTACGCAACAACGAGAGCGTCAACGCGTTCTCCGTGGAAGCGCTCTCCCGCGCCATCCCCTATGCCATATTGCTGGGGTGCTTGGGGCTGGCCATCTGCGGGCTGAAGCTGTACTGGGGACGCTGGAATGTGCCGCTGTGCGTCGCCAACGCCGTGCATAATGTGGTTTGGGTCAGCGTGATGATCTATATTTTCCATTGGCCCGACCTGTTCCATCAGGAGTTTATCGCGTTCGCGGAGCGCACCTTTACCGGCGAGTTTGACTTGCTCAGCTATGTTGGGAGCGGCGGAGCCGCCACGCTCCTCTCGGCGGCGATGATCGTCATCGCGGCCATCGACACCGGCGTCTCGGCCTGGAAAACATGGAAAGGGACGCCCAAGCAGAAAAGTGAAAATTTTGCTTGACACCGCCGCGCCGTCTGTGGTAAACTACCCTAGCCGCGTCTGCGCGGGTTTATAAGACGTATCTTCTTGATACGCACCCGCGGGAGCGAGCCCGTTAATAAAGGAGAAGCGATTCCATGACAGCCGTGATCGCAACCGGCGGCAAGCAGTACAAGGTCGCCGAAGGGGACATCATCTACACCGAGAAAATGGACGTCGCCGACGGCGGCAGCGTAAAGTTCACCGAGGTCCTGGCCGTGTTCGACGGCGCGAAGGTGAAGCTGGGAATGCCCACCGTCCCCGGCGTGACCGTGACCGGCAAGGCCGTCAAAAGCGGCAAGGCCAAGAAAATCATGGTCTATAAGATGAAAGCCAAGAAGAACTACCGGCGCAAACAGGGCCACCGCCAGCCCTATACCAAGGTCCAGATCGAGAAGATCGCCATCGGCTGACGCGGCCGGATCATAAAGGAGTGACTTGTTATGGCACATAAAAAAGGCGTAGGCTCCACCCGGAACGGGCGCGACTCCGAGTCCAAACGGCTCGGGCCCAAGCGCGCCGACGGGCAGAGCGTACTGGCCGGCAACATCCTCGTCCGCCAGCGCGGCACGAAGATACACCCCGGCCTGAATGTCGGCAGGGGCCGCGACGACACGCTGTTCGCCCTGAAAACCGGACGCGTCCGCTTCGAGCGGCTGGGCCGCGACCGCAAGAAGGTTTCCGTCTATACAATTGACAGTTGACAATGGACAATTGACAATTAAGGGAGAACCATACCCGCAGAGCAGCTAAGGGTGTTCTGCGGGTATTGTAGTATATTACGCGGCAAATGTATCCCAATTGTCCATTGTCAATTATCAATTATCAATTGTCAATTGCAATCTTGGGGGTGTGTTATATTGTTTACCGATCAAGCCCGTATCCAAGTCCGCGCGGGGCGCGGCGGGGACGGGGCCATCGCGTTTCACCGGGAGAAATACGTGACCGCCGGGGGCCCCGACGGCGGGGACGGCGGGCGCGGCGGCAGCGTCTATGTGCAGGCCGACGAGCATATGTCCACGCTGCTGAATTTCCGCCATCAGCGCAAGTTTTCGGCGGGGGACGGCGAGCCCGGCGGCGGGCGCAACTGCTCGGGCAAGAAGGGCAAGGATATGACCATCCGCGTTCCGTTGGGGACGCTGATTTATGACGCCGACAGCGGGCGGCTGATTGCCGACATTTCCGACAGCGAGCCGTTCTTAGTGGCCAAGGGCGGGCGCGGGGGCTGGGGCAACCAGCATTTCGCCTCCTCGACGCGTCAGGCCCCGCGCTTTGCCAAGGCCGGATTGCCGGGGCAGTCGCTGGAGTGCCGTCTGGAGCTGAAACTGCTGGCCGACGCGGGGTTGATCGGCTTCCCGAATGTGGGGAAGTCGTCGCTGCTGTCGGTGATCTCGGCGGCGCGGCCAAAAATCGAGAACTACCACTTCACGACGCTCCAGCCGAACCTTGGCATGGTGCGCGTGGACGAGGAACACAGCTTTGTCTGCGCCGACATCCCGGGGCTGATCGAGGGAGCGTCGGAGGGCGCGGGCCTGGGCCACGCGTTCCTGCGGCACATCGAGCGATGCCGCCTGCTGATCCACGTCGTGGACGCGGCGGGCACGGAGGGGCGCGACCCTTGCCAGGATTTTGACGTCATCAACGCCGAGCTTCGCGCGCATTTGCCGGAGCTGGCCGAGCGCGAGCAGATCGTGGCGGCCAACAAAACGGACGCCTTGCAAGACCCCGGAATGCTGGAGCGGCTGGCCCGGCACGTCGCGCCCCGTCCGGTGTACGCGATTTCGGCGGCGACGACGGCGGGCGTGGACGACCTTGTGAAAGCGGTCTATCAGCGCGTCAGCGTGCTGCCGCCGATCGCGCGCTTCGAGCCGGAGCCCGCGCCGGAGCCGGTCCCGGCTTCGCCGGAGGATACGTCCGTCACGCGCGAGGACGGCTACTGGCGCGTCGAGGGCGACTGGCTGTACGCGCTGATGGGCAACGTCAATTTCTCCGACTATGAATCGAAAATGTACTTCGACCGCTGTCTGCGCAAATACGGCGTATTCGACCGCATGGAGGCCGCCGGGGTACAGGACGGCGACGAGGTGTATATGTACGGGATCACGTACGAATACGCCAAGTGACGGCGAACGTCAAATCGCCTTTCGCGCCAGCATCGGCTTGTTCAGCGCGTAGACCGCGACGGCTAACACCAGGCACGAGGAAATTTGCAGCAGCGGGGCTGAAAAAATAATCAGGTTAAAGAACCAAACCAGCGCGGCCCGCAGCGGGGCGATCGGCGTAAACACAGCGATGACCGCCACGATGGCCAGATCCGCCGCCCAGCCGTACCATTTATCCTGCGCGGTAACCAACGTGTGGATCAGCGACGCCGCGAGCAGCAGGAACGCGAATTGCTGAAGGAAGGCGACCGCCGGTCCGCTGTCCAGCCACCCGAACCAATACAGGACGCTGAGGGTCCATCCGCCCCCATGCAGCGACAGGATCAAGCGTTCATAGGTATAATACAGCACTACGCCGGCCAGAGACACACCCGCCGCGATGAGCGTGTGATTGACAAAGCAGCCGGTGAAAAAAGACCCGCGTTTGCCGCCGAGATTCATCATCTTGCGGTAATTCAGCGACGGGATAAAAACCGCGCTCAAAGGGATCAGCAGCAAAAGGAAATTGGAGATGCTCATCAAGCCTTCCGCATGGTATGTTGATACGCCGCTTACTTCCAAAATCGTCATGACGATATCCTGCACGATGCCGCAGGCGCATGTGATAGCCGTAAGGATGACCGCCAGTTTCATGTTGCGGAAATTGATTTTTGCCACGGTAAGAGCCTTATTCATTTCCTGTCCCTCCCACGATGTTGATAAAGAAGTCTTGCAGTGATGTCCGTTCCACGCTGACACCCTCCGGCGGGGCGATCCGGCGGTCGTAGATATGCGCCGCCATCACGCTGCCCATCGCCGTCCTGCCGATGCAGTTCAGTCCGTCCAGCAGCGGAAGCACCGCCGCCGTCGCGCCTGTCAGCGTATAGGCTTTTTCGTCGATGTCGCCGATCCCGGTTTCCAGTATGATGCGGCCCTTGTCGATGATGATCAGACGCTCGGTCACTTTCGCTATTTCGTCGATCAGGTGCGTGGACACGATCAGGACGCGCGGGTGCGCGTGGTAGCTTTCCAGCAGCAGGGTGCTGAACTGGTCGCGCATGATCGCGTCAAACCCCATGGTCGGCTCGTCCAGCAAAATGACCTTGGACCGGTTGGACAGGGTGATGATCGCCGTCAGCATCGTTTTCATGCCGAATGACAGCGATTTGAACTTCTTGCCCGTGTCCAGCCCGAAGCGCCGGGTCATTTCCCGGGCAAAATCGCGGTCGAAGCCCTCCTGCAAGTCGGCGGCGGCGTCGATCAGCGCCGACACCCTCATGTTGAACTGCGCCGAGCCGCTTTCGATGAAATTGACGCTTTCCGGCATACGGCTTGTGGAAACGGCCCTGCCGTCCACGGTGATTTGGCCCTCCGTAGCCGCGATGTGCCCGGCCAGCAGCTTCATCAGCGTCGTTTTGCCCGCGCCGTTGCGCCCGAGCAGGCAATAGATGCCGCTTTCGGGAACGGTCAGGGAAATCCGGTCGACCGCCGTGGTGGAGCCGTACTGCTTGGTTACGTTTGTAAACTCAATCATGCTCGTTTTCTCCTCCTCTTTTTTTGAGTACGCCAATAAGCTCGTCCAGTGAAATGCCCAGTGTTTTCGCCTCCAGCAGAAGCGCGCCGATGGTCTGGTTCAGAAAAACGTCCCTGCGCCGCGCGGTGATCTTCTCCCGCGCCCCGGATGCCACGCACATGCCGATCCCCCTTTTTTTGTACAGGATACCCGCGTCGGTCAGCTTGCTTATGGCCTTGACCGCGGTCGTCGGGTTGACCGAATACACCTTCGAGATCTGCGTCGTGGAGATGATCAGGTCGTCGGTCTGGTACACGCCCGTGATGATGTCGCTCTCGATCAGTTCCATGATCTGCTGAAATACCGGCTGGCTGTCATTCAAGCTGTTCACCTCGCTTTGTGGTTGTGTTGAGCAGTTAATGGCTTAACTCATTAACTATGATACCACGGGGTTTCCGGCTTGTCAATAGAAAAAATAAAAATTTTTTCAAAGGGCGCGCAAAACCGCCCCGCCGGATCGTATTCCAGTCAGAAAGAGGGTGGGAGCCTGTGAACCGGGACGAGTATATCCAAGCCATTCAGTCCGTCCAAGCGGGCGAACGCTTCAAGGTCAAAGCCAAGCTTGCCATGGCGAAGCGGGCGCGGCCCCGCGCGTCACGCGGTCTGTTTGTGACTGTTGCGTGCGCCGCGGCGTCTTTTTTGATCGTGTGCGGCATGATCGTGCTGTACCAGTTCGCGCCGGAGGACGTATGGGGGCGGCTGTTCCCAACGCGGAGTGAGCAGCCCGTGCCAAGCGAAACGGCGGCCCCCTCGGAACCCCCGAAGCCGACATGGACGCCGCCGTCCGAGATCGAGAAATATCTCCGGTTTAGAGACGGCGTTATCCTATATGGAAGGTTGATAAATTTCTGGGAGGATGAAAATGGCATTGGAGGCATCCAAAAAAGCATTGGCTTTGATTCGGAGGAAGCGTTGTTCAGCGACTGGCCGGACTGGAAGGAAAACAGGGCCGGATTTGCTTATGTGGATGACACAGACGGCTTTGTCGTCGGCGAAAAATATGTATTTTTCACAAGCCGGTATTCGGGATCGCTTGTACACGCCGCCCATGTGACGCGCGGCGGGCAAGTGACCCCGATGTATGGGACGCCTGTATTGACCGTGGAGACGGATATGGAGGCCCTGCGTGAGTACCTCCGGCACACCTGTGAGGACTTGGGCATAGCCAACAAGGCGGAGGGGCTTGAGTTTGCCCCTATCTACACCGCCGACCTGCTGCACAACGGCACGGTGCAGACCATTGAACTGGAAAAGACCGCAACGTATCATAGCATGGTTTTGCGCGTGACCGACACAGACGGATACGTGCTTTGGCAGGACGATCCGGGGACGTGGCACGGTAACGGGAAATCGCTGTTCCTGACACGGCACGAGGGCAGGGATTATCTCCTGCGGTACGAGCCATATTCGAGTACCGGGGCGGCGTCCTATCGGTATAAAGTGTTCTCCCTGAATGAGAGGGGAGAGGAGATCGAGCTGGAAAGCGGGGAAGTCCACTTTATGGACCCCTATTACTACCGGAACGTCCTTGACGGCGAGCCGTTCCCCCGCGCGGAAATCAAGGCGTTTATGGAGCGCGCTATCTATTGGATCGGCCGGAGCGAACTGCTGGTGACCTCGGATACCCATGCCATCATGACAATGTTTGGCTATGCAGGGGGGCCGTCGCCGCAATATATTACCGGCTCTGCGGAGCAGCCCATCACAGGGCTGAAGGAATATTTCTTTGAATCGCCGGAGTTGACTTTGGACGAACAGCTCGACCTGTATATAAGCCCGTTGCCATAAACAAAGCATCAAAACCACGCGCACCAAAAAAGAGAGGGAGCGGAGCCCATGAACCCACAGGATATCGACAGAACCGTTGAAACCTACGCGGACATGCTGATCCGGCTGGCGTGGCAGAATACGCGCAGCCGGGCCGACGCGGAGGATATCGTGCAGGAAACCTTCCTGCGCCTGCTGAAGCAGAGGCCGTTTGACAGCGAGGAACACCGGAAAGCGTGGCTGATCCGCGTGACGGTCAACCTCTGCAAGGACTTCCATAAGTCCGCGCACCGCCGCAAAACCGTGCCGCTGGACGAGGCGCGGGATCAAGCCCCGGAGCCGGAGCCAGAACTGCCCGAGGAATTTTGGGCGCTGTCCGAACGCGAGCGCAGCGTCCTGCACCTGCACTACTTTGAGGGCTATACTATCGCCGAGATCGCGTCGGTCCTGGGAAAAAGCCCGAACACGGTCGGGTCGTGGCTGACGCGGGCCAAGGCGCGCCTGAAAACAATGGTATGGGAGGGGTCGGTATGAACCGGGACGGATATATCCAAGCCATCGGCTCCGTCAAAGCCGGCGAAGCCTTCAAGGCGAAGGTCAAGACCGCGATGGAGCGGCAGGCGCGGCCCCTCGCGTCGCGCGGGATGTTTGTGACCGTCGCGTGCGCCGCCGCGTCGCTGCTGATCGTGTGCGGCATGATCGTGCTGTACCAGTTCGCGCCGGAAGACGTGTGGGGGTATTTTTTTCCCACGCAAAGCGAGGAACCCGTGCCAACCGAGACGGCGGGCCCTGTGGAAACGCTGGAGCCGGAACCGGAGCGGACGCCGGAACCGGAAGAGACGCCGATACCATTCCCAGAGCAGGCCGAGTTCACCCCCATCTACACCGCCGATTTGTTACACAATGGCACGGCGCAGACTATCGAGTTGGATACGGCGCGCTGGTCCGCGTATCTTCGCGTAGTCGATACCGACGGCTATGCGCTTTGGCAGGACGAAGCCGGAGGTTCACATTCGCATTGGAACACGCTGTTTTTGGTGCGGTATGAGGGCAAGGATTACCTGATGCGGTATCTGCCAGAAATGAGTACCGGGATTGGGATATACACGTATCATGTGTTCTCCCTGAACGAGCGTGGTGAGGAGATCACGCTGGAAAGCGGGCTGGCCGAGTTTATGTCCTCCGATTATTACAACAACCCAGAAAGTCCCCTTGTCGGAACCGAGTATGAGTTTTTCCCCCGCGAGGAAGTCAAAGCGTTTATGGAACGCGCCATCTACTGGATCGCCCGGGGCGAGCTGCTGCTGACCACCGATGAACGGGTCAAGCTGACCCTGCTGGGCGCTGAGAGGGGGTCAGAGCCGGAGTTTGTCATCGGCACGATGGAGCAGCCCATCGCGGGGCTGCGGGAATACTTCCACGGGTCGCCGGATTT
>Ga0082212_10011450_pt1 | contig 11252 bp, 8 predicted proteins | sample TergutNt197P3_FD_71548 | JGI IMG/M metagenome (GOLD analysis project Ga0082212, IMG submission 71548) | Neocapritermes taracua P3 segment gut microbial communities from Petit-Saut dam, French Guiana - Nt197 P3 | ecosystem: Host-associated > Arthropoda: Insects > Digestive system > Gut ... | reverse complement strand
AATTTTGCACCTTTCCCGATATGGTAGATGACTCGTCATTATATCTACGCAGAAACTCTGATTTACCATAATGGGCACGTGTGTTGTTATTATAGATTCGATGCAATTTTGAACGTTCTCTCGAAGCGGCATCTGCGGGAGGTTGCACCAAAGAATTTTGCATGATTGCGTCGTAGGGTAAACCAAGCGAATCCGAAGTCGTTTTTGTATCACTCGTAACGTCATCATCGTTGAAACTGAATTCTTTCGGGCCAGCCAAAACCTCATTGAAACATTCGAGGGATTGCCGTGTGGCACAGTAATCAAGGATTCGCTCACACGGTACATCAAGAACAACGACATTCATTGTACTATAATTGCGACGACGATTTGTTTCTGGGCACTTACTCAAATTGGTAATCACGTTGGCATCGACAGAAGTAGCCCGAGCTCCAACCTCTGTTCCAATCGTTGCCAAAACATGCATCGCCACAGCATCGAAGGCCGCTTCTTTCGTGAGTACCCCCCTTGCGGCATCTTCGCGTCCCACAAGATAAACACGCTCGGCAAGGAGGCTTGGCGTATCAAATGTCTCTGTTAAACCAAAAGAGGGGAAAATTGATTTGAATTTTCCTGATTGCATGGCGTCGATCTCTTGAATCGTGGCAGCCGTATTAGCCAACATCCTGTTCCAATTGTCGTCCAAACCGATCATGTCGTCATGAAAAAGTTCAGGCAAACACATAAAAACACTGATATGTGCCATATCATATTCATGACGAATAAATGCAGCAATATCAGGCAGGATTGACGAGCCCGTACCACCGCAAGCACTGGTCAAAAGGATCACGTATCGCTTGTCAATAATCTCATGATTCGGAGTCCTGATAGATTGCCTCAGTTTATTTGTACGATCATTCAGTCGACCAGTTGCATAAGACAATGCTTGACTGAAATCTGTCATGCTAATGCTACAAGCAAGGTTACCCAGTGGGCGGACTTGAGCTGCACCGGATTCCTTGTTATCAGCAATCATTTTGAGAACGGCAACTTTTTCTTCGTTCTTGCTGTTTCGTTCATGTAACCCGATTCGGGCTAGGGACGCCTGATTAAAGTCGGGTTTGGCCAGAATCTGTCCAACAGAGTCCATGCGAAGCTGCACAAACTCGTGATTTTCAAAACCCGAAGCCGAATCCTTATCCGTATCAACAACGATGAACGCAACATTCTCTTCCAAATCTGTTCCTGCAATGTGCTTTTTCAGATGCCGCGCCATCTCAGTACCGCTACCGCCTATGGCTCCGACTAAAGTTGGGGCAATGGGAGTTTTGTGTATCATGGAAATTCTCCTAAATTGTAAAAATTGTGTAACAAAACAAAATGAATCAAGCCAAAAAAACAATTCTCTCGGCAAGCCGTTACCTTGTAAAACGAAATTCCATTTCACGTGCATGAACAATTTCATCAAGAGAAAAACTCCCCGCATCAACAAGCGTACCATCAGCCTGAAGCTCGAAAGAGTAATCCGTTTCGTATGAAGTCGCGACAGGAAGCACGATATCCGCAAAGGCCATCTCGGCGGGGCGCGTCACGTCTATAGTCACGAAGAAATCAACTTTTTTCAGCGCTTCGATCGCGTTTTTAGTGCCTCGGGTACTCGGCAGGGGCTGCGTCCCCGGTGCGATGATCGTGCGTACCGGATATGGTTTCTCAGTCAGCACGCTATCAAGTATGCGGTAATACGCCGAAGCCGGCCCTTCGATGAACGGCTGGAATGCCCTGGGAAACTCCGGGCCGACGAGTTTGTCGACCATATCTTGGGTATGGAGGTCGTAGCGCCTGACAGACCGGGGTTGGACGACCTCCGGCTCCTCGTCTATAAGGTTACACCCCGGCCGGTCAAGATGGCCGGTGATCGCTATGAGGATCGCTATAGCCCTGATAGCGTCGCTTGACGAGGGCGCGTGCTCGACGCCGTTGCCCAGGTCGATAGACGCCGCTTTTGTAGTGGCGTAAAGCCGCGCGAAGTCGACGATCTGCCGCGCGGGGACTCCGGTTATGCGTTCGCCCCACTCCGGCGAGTACTGCTTTACATGCTCTTTTAATTCGTCATAACCATAACACCAGTCGCGGACAAAATCTTTGTCTACTAAATCCTCACCAATTACGACGTGCAACATCGCTAGGGCGAGGGCGGCGTCGGTTCCGGGCCTAAGCGGTATCCAGTAGTCCGCCATTGCGGCGTCCGGCTCCATAGAGGGTTTGACAGCGGCGATTTTCGCTCCTCGTTTTTTGGCGGCGATAAGTTCGCGCGCCTGCGGCAAAGCCGAACCCGAAAAAATCGGCTGCCTTGCCCAATAGATGATAAGGTCGCTGTTGTTTATATCAGCGTCCGGCCAGCAGCCGAGGGTATAATTGAAAGCGAACGTTCTCTGAATATTGCATATGCCGCTGTGCCCGTGGTTCGGGCTGCCATGCACGGCGAGAAAGCGCAGGAACAAATCCTTGTAATTACGGTGGGCGGGGGAGAGTATAGCAAGGGATTCCGGGCCGTATTTCTTTTTTTGCTCCAGCAGCTTGTCCGCTATGATTTTGACCGCTTCATCCCATTCGATCGGTTTGAATTTTCCCTCTCCACGTTCGCCGACCCTCAAAAGCGGTGTTTTCAATCTTTCATTGGAGTACAGCCATTGCGCCGAGGCGAACGCTTTCGGGCAAAGCGCGCCCTTGTTTTTTTGACACTCGGCCATGCCGATGACCCTCGTCATTTTGCCGTTTTTTGTAAAAGCGTAGAGGCCGCAACCCGCCGTAGGCCCGCACATGGCGCAGAATGTCGCGGTCACGTTTTCTCCGGCGGTTTTAGCGGCGGCAAGCGCCTGTTCGCGCGTTATGCCGGCGCCTGCCGGGTTTTGTCTTTCTAAAGTATTGATATTATCATCCCCTTAGAGTTTGACGCTTTGCGCGTCGCGCGCCGCTACGGCCAGTTCGTCGCAGCGGTTGTTGTACTCGTTTTCCGCGTGGCCTTTCACCCAGTTGAATGTGATTTCGTGCTTTTCGATCAGCGGGATAAGTTTAAGCCACAAGTCGAGGTTTTTCACATCTCCGCCCTTACGTTTCCAATCTTTTTTACGCCATGATTCCAGCCAGCCGAGGTTTATTGCGTTCGCTACGTATTGTGAATCCGTGTACAGTTCGACCTTGCATGGTTCGAGCAGCGCCGCGAGCGCCGATATGACCGACAAGAGCTCCATGCGGTTGTTTGTAGTCGCGGCTTCACCGCCACTGAGTTCTTTTTCAGTTTTGCCGTATATGAGGATAGCGCCCCAGCCTCCCGGCCCCGGGTTTCCGCTGCAGGCGCCATCCGTGTAGATTTGTACTTGCTTCATTGTTTTCCTCAAGTGGCGATACAGAAAGGAGCATAGAAACGACGCTTATGTCTGGATTGCCACGGCGGCGTTGCCGCCTAGCAATGACGACGCTTACCTAACTTTCCTCTTTCAACTCCAGCGGATCCTCTTCTTCTTTTTCCGTCCGCGCTATGGAGATGACCCGCGCCTCGTCAGACATGCGCATGAGGCGGACGCCCTGCGTCGCGCGGCTGTATGTGCTTATATCCATCGCCGCCATCCTGATTATCGTGCCGTCGTCGGAGATGATCAGCACGTCGTCGTTGTCGTCGACGACTTTTACGTCCGCGACTCTCCCTGTTTTATCCGTTATGCTGTAATTCTTTTTGCCATACCCGCCCCGGCTCTGCGTGTCGTTGTCGTCGCCGCGCAGGTATTCGCTTATCTCGGTCCGTTTGCCGTAACCGTTTTCAGTGACGGTAAGCAGCGCGCCGCCCTCTCGGGCCCGCGCCGCGCCGACGCAGTAGTCGCCTTTTCTCAGGCGTATCCCGCGCACGCCGGACGCAGTCCTGCCCATAGGCCGGACGTCGGATTCATTAAAGCAGATCGCCATGCCGTTATGCGTCGCTATCAGTATTTTCTGCTCGCCGTCCGTGTCGCGGACGGAAATCAGCTCATCGTCGTCGCTGAGTGTCAGCGCCCGGATGCCGACATTTTTTATATTCCTCAGTTCCGTCTTTCTCATGCGTTTTACCGTGCCGCCGCGCGTCACCATGACAAAATATTCATCCTGGCTGAATTCCCGTATCTTAATCATCGCCGATACTTTTTCGCCCGGCATGACCGGCAGCAGGTTCACGATGTTCGTCCCGCGCGCCTGCCGCCCCGCTTCCGGGATGGTGTAGCCTTTTTTGCGGTAGACCCTGCCGAGGTTCGTGAAAAACAGGATGTAGTCGTGCGTCGAGGCTGTGAACAGCGTTTCGACATAGTCCTCTTCACGTGTCGTCATGGCGGTTATCCCGCGGCCGCCGCGCCTTTGCGCCCTGTATGTGCTGGCGGGCTGGCGCTTGATGTACCCGGCGTGCGTCAGCGTATATACGCACTCTTCCTCGTCTATGAGGTCTTCTATGTCTATCTCGTCTTCGACTATGGCTATCTCCGTGCGCCGCTCGTCGCCGAATTTGTCGCGTATCTCAGTCAGTTCGCCGATAAGTATCTCGTCGAGCAGTTTTTCGTCGCTAAGCAGCGTCAGATAATAGTTTATCTTTTCCTGAAGTTCGGCGTATTCTTTTTCTATCTTTTCGATCTCAAGGCCCTGCAGGCTTCTCAGGCGCATATCGAGTATCGCTTGCGCTTGTATGTCCGACAGGTCAAACCTTTCCATGAGCCGGTCTTTCGCATTATCGTAGCTTGTGCGGATTATCTGGATCACTTCGTCGATGTTGTCGCAAGCAATGCGCAAGCCTTCGAGAATGTGGGCGCGCTCGCGGGCTTTTTTCAAATCGTATTCCGTGCGGCGCCTGAGTATCTCCCTTTGAAATGTTATATATTCGTCCAGCATCTGCCGCAGGGACAATATGCGCGGCTGCGACTGGTTCTCCACAAGCGCCAGCATGACTATCGCGAATGTTGTCTGCATCTGCGTCTGCGTATACAGGCGGTTGAGCACAACCTGGGGGTTCGCGTCGCGCTTGAGTTCAATAACTATGCGCATACCGTCCCTGTCAGACTCGTCGCGCATGGCTGAAAGCCCCTCGATACGTTTGTTTTTCACGTTTTCGGCAATAGATTCTAGCAGCCTTGATTTGTTTACCTGATACGGCAGTTCCGTGACTATTATGCGCGTTCGCCCTTGCGAGAATTCCTCCATCTCAGTCCTCGCGCGGACGTGGATGCGCCCTCTGCCTGTCGCGTAAGCCGCCCTTATCCCGGCACGGCCCATGATTATACCCCGCGTCGGGAAATCCGGACCGGAAATATGCTCCATTATGTCGTCAAGCTCCGCTTCGGGGTTGTTTATTACGCATATGACGGCGTTTATAACTTCGGTCAGGTTATGCGGCGGGATGTTTGTCGTCATGCCGACGGCGATGCCGCTCGACCCGTTGACAAGCAGGTTCGGGAACCGGCTCGGCAGCACACGCGGCTGCTTGCGCGTCTCGTCGTAGTTCGGGTCCCAGTCCACTGTCTCTTTTTCGATGTCGCGGAGCATCTCGTCGGAGATCTTCGACAACCGCGCCTCTGTGTAGCGCATATGCGCCGGGGGGTCGCCGTCGACAGAGCCGAAATTGCCGTGCCCCGATACCAGCATGTACCGCATCGAAAAATCCTGAGCCATGCGGACGAGCGCGTCGTAAATCGACTGGTCGCCGTGGGGGTGGTATTTACCCATTATGTCGCCGACCGCCGTGGCTGATTTGCGGAACGGTTTGTCATTTGTAAGGTTGGTTTCATGCATGGAATAGAGTATACGGCGGTGTATTGGTTTCAAACCGTCGCGCACGTCCGGCAGCGCCCTGTCGATGATGACCGACATAGCGTATGTCAGGAACGACTTCTCCATTTCTTCTTCAAGAGGGGACGTCACGATTTTTTGCTCAGGGAAACTGATATCTCCCGTTTTCTCTTTTTTAGTTGCCATATCTCTCCTATATATCCAAATCTACCGCGTATCTGGCGTTTTTCTCTATGTATTCCTTGCGCGGCTCCACCTTTTCGCCCATCAGGACTGTGAATACCTCGTCGGCCTGGATGGCGTCGGTAAGCTCGATACGCTTTAGTACTCTCGTCTCGGGGTTCATCGTCGTGTCCCACAATTCATTCGCGTCCATTTCGCCAAGGCCTTTGTTGCGCGAAATGTCAACCTTACCCTTGCCGTCCTCCCCGCGCATCTCAGTAAGCGCGGTCTCGAGCTCGCTCTCGTTGAGTATATACCGCACCGTTTTTCCGCGCGTCAGCTTGAAAAGCGGCGGCTGCGCGGCATAGACGTATCCGCCCTCTACAAGCGGGCGCATGAAGCGGAAGAAAAACGTAAGCAGCAACGTCCTGATATGGCTGCCGTCGACGTCGGCGTCGGCCATGATTATGACTTTATGGTAACGCAGCTTCGTTTCGTCGAAATCCTCGCCGATGCCGGCGCCAAGCGCTGTGATGACCGGCGTCAGCTTGTCGTTGCCATAGACTTTGTCGGCGCGCGCTTTTTCGACGTTCAGCATCTTGCCCCAAAGCGGCAATATAGCCTGGAACCTGTTGTCCCGCCCGCCTTTGGCGCTGCCGCCGGCGGAGTCTCCCTCGACTATGTATATCTCCGTGAGCGCCGGGTCCGCCACGTTGCAGTCGGCGAGTTTACCGGGGAGGGACATGCCTTCGAGAGCGTTTTTACGCCTGATGTTGTCGCGCGCTTTTCTCGCCGCCTCCCTCGCTCGCGACGCCGTGATCGCCTTGTCCAGGATCGCTTTCGCGACAGCGGGATTTTCCTCGAAAAATGTCGCGAGTTTCTCAGCTAAAAGATTATCCACGAATGTCCTGATCTCGCTGTTTCCCAGCTTAGACTTCGTCTGTCCCTCAAACTGCGCCTCCATGAGCCTGACAGAGATAATAGCGGTAATACCCTCGCGGCAGTCTTCGCCGGAGAGTTTGTCTTCGCCCTTGAGCATATTGGTTTTTTTGCCGTAATCGTTAAGCACCCTTGTCAGGGCGGCTTTGAACCCTGTCTCGTGCATCCCGCCCTCGGGCGTGTTGATATTGTTTGCGAAACTCAGAAGGAACTCGTTATATACGTCGCCGCAATATTGCAGAGCTATTTCCGCCGTCGAGTCATTGCGCTCTCCTGAAAGGTAGATCACATTTTCATGCAGCGGCGTCTTGTTGCGGTTCAGGTACGTTACAAATTCTCTGATCCCGCCCTCATAACACATCGTAACAGACGTCTCGCGCCCCGGGCGCTCGTCGCTTGTTGTGATGCTCAGACCCCCGTTAAGGAAAGCCTGTTCGCGCATACGCGTGTGCAAAACCTCGTAATTAAAGTCGCAATCGTCAAATATCTCACTATCGGGTTTGAACGTGACCTCTGTGCCGGATCTATCCGTTTCCCTGATTATCGTCAGTTCCTGCGTGATATCCCCGCGCTCGAACTTCATTTCATAGACCCAGCCGTTTTTATGCACCTGCACGACTAGCCACTCGGACAAAGCGTTGACGACCGAAGCGCCGACGCCGTGCAGCCCGCCCGCGACTTTATACCCTCCGCCGCCGAATTTGCCCCCGGCGTGCAGGACGGTGAAGACTACTTCAAGCGCGCTTTTCCCTGTCTGCTCCTGGACGTCGATAGGGATCCCGCGCCCGTTGTCTATGACGTTGATATATCCTTCTTTTGTTATCGTCACCGATACCTTGTCGCAAAAACCCGCCAGGGCCTCGTCTATGGCATTGTCGACGATTTCGTATACAAGGTGGTGAAGCCCCGAAGAAGACGTCGAGCCTATGTACATGCCCGGCCGTTTTCTTACTGCTTCAAGCCCCTCAAGCACCTGTATCTGCGAGGCGTCGTATTCTTCGTATTCTCCGTTTAGTAAGCTGCCTGTGTTTTCATCCGCCATGGGGTCTCCTCGATTCATAATTCATAATGCATAATGCATAATTTTATTTCCGCTTCATTGCCTACCACTTTTGCGATAATCCCGCAAAATCATTCAGAGCCATACTGTCTCTGAGCGTTTAAGAAGAGTTTGCGAAGACAGTTGCGACAAGTAGATTTCAAATCCATCATTCTCGCCGCAAACGACAAATGATTTAGGTAAATCGTCCGAAACGCTTATTACCCGGCCCGCTTTTTCCGCTTCGCCAAGGAATTTTCTTGTGATATGCGAGCCGGTAGTATTATCAAGGTCAAAAACCCCGATAACCTCCGCTTCCGGCACAACAACATTTTGTCCAAGATGCAAATACATTTTACACTCTACACTTTACACTATTTTCCCGTTCTCAACCCGTATCACCGCGCCGTTTTTCGTTTCCGCAGCCGCGGTATCGTCGCAGCAGGTAATGAACACCTGGCCGTTTTTTATCCTGCCCATTATGAAGCCCCTGCGTTTCGCGTCAAGCTCGGAAAGGACGTCGTCGAGCAGTAAGACGGGGTATTCGCCTTTATCTTCAAAATGGATATCCCTCTCCGCAAGTTTTATCGAAACTGCCGCTGTCCGCGTCTGACCTTGCGAGGCATATTTACGCGCCGACGCGCTGCCGATTTCTATTTCTATGTCATCCTTGTGCGCCCCCGAAAGGCAAAGCCCCGATCTTAACTCCGCCTGCCTGTGCGCCCGCTGGTGTTCAAGCAAGTCCGGTAATATCTGCTCCGGTTTTTTCCCGCCGGTCTCCATGCCACCGACAGTTTTGTATCGCAACGTAAGCGTCTCTGTACCGCCGGAAAACTCACTGTGTATCTCCGCCGCTTTTGCCGATAAAAAAGCGGTGAACGCCGATCTGTAGTATATGAGCCTCGCGCTGTGCTGGGCAAGCCGCGTGTCGTAGTCGTCCAGAAGCTCCAGCAGCGACGGTTTTTCATGGTGATCGCGCAGGATCCTTGTCTTGTGCTCATACAGTCTGTTAAACTCTGTCAGCGCCGCGAGATACCCCGGCCGCAGTTGTGACAGGCACTGATCCATTAGCCTGCGCCTGACCGCAGCGCCATCTTTTATCAGGTCAAGGTCGTCCGGCCCAAACATCACCGCTGTCAGACGCCCGGTCAGCTCTGACGCTTTTTTCAGCTTGACCCCGTTTGCACAGAGTTCCCGTCTGCGCCCGCGAAAAAGCCGGGCTTCAAGCATCTGTTCACGCCCGCATGATTCGACGCCGGCCCGGACACACGCGCTGTCGCGGTCAAATGATATCAGGTCTTTATCACCAGCCTGGCGGAAAGATCGCCCGGCGGTCAAGTAATATATGCCCTCTATGAGGTTGGTTTTCCCTTGCGCGTTGCTCCCGGTAATGACATTGACCCCGTCTGAAAAACGCGCGGTGACGCCGCCATAGTTACGAAAACCGTCGAGGAAAATCTCTCTTACAATCATGTCGTCGTCTTGACCAGCAGGGTTTCCTTGCCAAACCTGACAACATTCTCCGGCCTTACTTTCTTACCCCGCATCGTACACTTCTCCCCGTCGATAAAAACCTCGCCGTTTTGTATGCGCAGTTTTGCCTCTCCCCCTGTTGAAGTAATGTTTGCGAGTTTTAACAATGTGTCAAGGCGGATATATTCGCCGTTGATCTCTATACGCCTGACGCCCTGAATCTTAGCTTTCATGTGCTCTCAATCTGACAGGGAGTATCATATACAGGAAACTCTTGCTGTCATCGATAGGTAAAATCATGCATGGGGTGATACTGGTTGATAATTGAAGGCTTATTTCATCCGCAGGCACCGCTTTGAGGACTTCGATCATATACTTATCATTGAAGCCCATCTCAAGCTCGTCTGCGTCTCCTTCCATTGCGCACTCATCGCTTGCTTTTCCAAGCGCCGACGCCGCTGACATTTTTATTATACCTTTGCAAAACTGTGCGTGTATAGGCCCTTTTATCTTATCGCTGAGAACGATAGAAACCCTTTCCAGCGCTGATATAAGCTCGTCTTTTTCAACTTTAAGATTGTATTTTGACGACTGCGGAATCGAATTCTTGTAATTCAAAAACTCGCCCTCAAGCCTGCGTGAAACAAGCATTGTGTCTCCCAGCGAGAACATGATGTGTTTTGAACCAAGCGTTATAGAAACGGTGATTTCACCATCTGATATTATTTTTGAAAGCTCGTCAAGCGCCGTTCCCGGGACAACAAAGCTCAAGTTCTGCCCATATCCGTTATCTAAAGGTTCACGACGGAGCGCCAGCCTGTATCCATCTACAGCTACTATAGTGAGCTCTCCTCCGGACGCCTCAAATAAGGCTCCTGTCTGTACCGGGCGTGATTCGTTATCACTAACCGCAAAACTGGTCTGGGATATCATCTTTTTAAGCAGAGCCTCGCCTATCTCTATAGTGTCGCCTTCGTCTACGATCGGTAGCTCAGGATAATCTGTCGGCGGTAACCCAAGAATCTCATATTCACTGAACTCGCTGCTTATTTTCGCAACAAACCCGGAATTGACTGAAATCCTTACATACTGGCCCGGCGCTTTCCTGATTATCTCACCAAAGAGTTTTGCGTTTAAAACTACCCCGCCCTGCGACTCTATTTCTGCTTGAACTGTCGTAACTATGCCGGTTTTTAAGTCGTAACCTGAGATTTTGATACTTTCATCGCCTGCTTCGATCAAAAGTCCCTCAAGAACCTGGACAGGACTCTTGGCAGCCGCCGCGTGCGATGCGGTGATTATCGCCATGAGCAGCAAATATTTTTCACATATGAATTCCATAATGAGTTCCTTTCATAATTTCGGGCGCTCCCCTTTTCGCGAAATATTTTATTCATAAAGAATATATAATTATTTTTTAGCAGCAGTAGTAGTAGTACACGATTATGTGGAAAATGGGAAAAAACCGCGGTGTTTCAGGAAATGCTCCAGAGAGAGTTTGTGGAAAACTGTGTGGACTTCTACAAGATTTTTAACAAAAGGTTTATCCACATTTGGATAACACAAATACATGTGGAAATGTTAATGGCGAGGTCAAGCCATGTTTTTTGAATTGATATTTGAAGTGATATCCCTGACTATACCGGAAAAGTCCTGCGATTCAATCATTTTCTTTTCAACGCTTTTAATCGAGGATATGACCGTGGAATGGTCGCGTCCCTCGAATTCGGAACCGATATCCTTAAGCGACAGATTCGTGAATTTACGGATCAGATACATGGCCACCTGCCGGGCGAGCGCCGTGTTGCGGACTTTGCTCTGGCCTTTTATATCCTCCGGCGTCAACTTATAGAATTTT
>Ga0082212_10011449_pt1 | contig 11252 bp, 16 predicted proteins | sample TergutNt197P3_FD_71548 | JGI IMG/M metagenome (GOLD analysis project Ga0082212, IMG submission 71548) | Neocapritermes taracua P3 segment gut microbial communities from Petit-Saut dam, French Guiana - Nt197 P3 | ecosystem: Host-associated > Arthropoda: Insects > Digestive system > Gut ... | reverse complement strand
AGCATCCATCACCTCATAAACCGCAGTCGTTTTGATGACTAATTTTCCATTTTCGTAATCTTTGTAATACAGGTTGAGTTTTGTACCGTCGCCATACCAGAGCGCATCGCGCACAGCCGGCATGTTGGTTTTGTTCTTGCGAGTGTAGCGTTGCTTTGCCGAAAGTTCGCCATGAACGGCATCCCACCAAAGCGGCTCCACCTCCGGACGGCTCAGGAACAGGGTCAAACTGTTTATGCTTTTGAGCGGTTTCCAATCCTGTTCCTGACATCTGCGGTTGTATTCGCCAAAAATTTGCTCATTAGAGTAAACGGGCACGCGGCTCCGTTTCAGGGCAATAATAAAATTGCCGCCTTCTTCCGTAATTTTTACGGTATTGATGTTTCCGAATTTACCTGAAACAAGGCAGGCAAAACCCTCTTTTTTGTATGTGTTTATTTTTTCTTTCAGGTTGGAGAGGTTTTTGGGTAGTGTGTGTCCCGGATTTTCCCGGAAACGTTCCACTGTGCCGGTAATGGTTTGCCAAAGCAACTGTGTCGATTGTTTGCCGCAGGCTCTGCGGAACGCACTCCGGTCGCTCAGTTCCCGGATGAGTTGGTCAAGCACCGAAGCATTGAGGGTATATTCCTCCTGTTTATCTACCGGCAGGTATTCTCCATTATTGAATTGGTAGGATGCAAAGAACGTGCGAGCTTCCATATTTAACCGTATGGTTTCCGGGATCAGTTTGTCTTTCAAAATTTCTTCCGGTTTGCCTTTCAGGACTTCAAACTTATGCCGGAAACGCTCAGGGAGAGAAGTGTATTCAATCAAGGCGTAAGAATCCAAACCTTTGCCGGGACGAACAGTATTTATTTTCTTATCTCTGAGTAAACGTTTATACGCAAATAAAGTCATCACAGGATTATTCCCTGAAATCAAATCATCGACCGTTACGCAAATTATTTTACTGAAATATTCCATTTTTATTCTTGTTTAAAAATGCCGTCTTTCCGGCTGCCACCCTCGTATCGCGGGTTACGTAAACGCTGCCAAACCTAAAAACCATCTTCTTTTTGCCTTTCCTGGTTTTTGTTCCCGGAAACGGAACCAACCGCATCCGGGATAAAATAATTATCTTTGTGGTGTTAAACAAAAAGGATAATTATTATGAGTTATTTGTTGTCGGATTGCCCAAGTGCAATTTATCTGTTTTCTTATACGGTTTATGACACCGACGAGAATAGTGCGAAAAAAGAGCTTGTCCCTGTGATTAATCGCTGTAAGCATTTTGCAAAAGCAGTCCATATCCATTTTCATGACGATTTTTATCTTTATTTCGACAATCAAGCAACTATACGGCTAATTTTCAATATAAAGGAACCGCAAGACAGTATTCTCATAAAAGTGTCGTCTCTTTTCGCTTTCGCTGCATCTCTCAAACTGGAGCTTATTAACCAGGAGTTTAGTTCCAAATAGATTCTTCAGGCCAGGCTTGTAACTGTTATTGGACAAACTTTTTCTTCCAAGCGCTCTATTTCTGTTAATACACTGGTTATAAATCTGTATTGTTGCCATAACTTATTCCTCCAATAAATAACTGAGCGCTTTGTTCTTCTTAATCCCCTTATCAAACCAAACTTGTTTCTGCGCCCATGCCAGCAGTAAGCACGAGCCGACAAACCACGCCGCACCAACCATTGATGCCCAAAACGGAGAAACTACCACAACGCCCATAAAACTGAGCACCCAATTGATTAAAATTAATTTTGCTTTCATATTTCCACTATTAGTTTTTCGATTTGACTTTCTGACATCCACCAATTTCCGGAACATACCCTTGAGTCTTTTCCGGTTACATTTACAAACCAATACTTCTTTCCTTCCTGGCCAAGATAAACAATATGTTCTTCAAGTTTTCCAATATGTCTGTACTCCTTTTGGTACTCTAATTGATGTGCCTTCATAATCACATTATTTTTTAGTACCATCATAAATTACTCCGCCACGTTCCGAAGCAGCTGCCCGAAGCGTATTGGCAAATTCGCTCTTTGTTTTAAATGTAAGCGCGTTCCACACGCTTACATAACTTGTCTTGAAGGTTTTTGCTATTTCCTTCTTAACTTCTGTTGGTAAATAAATTTCTTTTCGCATGTCTTAAAAATTTTTAATTATTTCATTTTTTCCTGTTTCTTGTATTTTATAATAATCATTTAATATATAAACACAATCATCAATTTTTTTATTTATTTTAACAGTGTTATCCAATAAAACTGTTAATTTTATATCGGATTCATTAAAATTTACTTTTGTTCTAACAATTATTTCGGTATCATTTTCATCTACACAAACATTTCCAAAATATTTTGTTTCAAATTTAAGCACAACTAACTCCTTCCAACGACCTTTTAACAACAGTATATCAAATATTCAATTGTGTCAATAATTTACAAAAAATTTAGGCTGGCATTGCATATAACGTCCCGGCTGTATATGACGTTTGGGGCAGGTAATAGGGCGTTGCGTAGCAACGACCCCTGCCCCAAATGTGGTGGAGCAAAATCGCACAAAGGCCGTAAGGCCGACTGCGATTTTGTGGAACCCGAGGGCCTTTAGGCCCGAAGCATATACAGTCCTGTTGAATCTGTCGGAAAAATAGAAATTAAGTAAAATTTCAAAAATAATTAACACAAAAATAAGGAATCATGTTATAGTACATTCACTATGGCACGATTTAAGTATACGGATAATTCTCAAGGCCTGTTTCTGACGGTTAACCTTCAAGAGCAATTAACCCTTGGTTCCTTTGAATGGACTGTTGACTATTTGATTAATAAAACGGATTTATCATTATTTGAGCAAAACTATACAAACGATGAAAGAGGCGCGGCAGCTTATTCTCCCAAAATACTGCTGAAAATAATCCTCTATTGTTATTCAAAAGGGATACTGTCGTCCCGGCGGATAGAAAAAGCATGTAAAGAAAATATCATAGTTAAAGCATTGGCGGAAGATACTGAGCCCGACCATGATACCATTGCGACATTTGTTTCGACCAACAGCGAAGCGGTAAAAGATTTATTTTCACAAGTTTTATTAAAATGCTCTGAACTACAACTCATAACCGGGGAAATGTTCGCTATAGACGGGTGTAAACTGCCTTCTAATGCCTCTAAGGAATGGTCGGGAAAGATAAGCGATTTAAGAAAGAAGAAGGCTGACCTTGAAAAACTGCTCGGCAGGATACTCCGTCAACATAAAGAGCTTGACAGGAACTCCCAGGCAAAAGAAATCCAGGAACCGTTTAGAAAGACACTGGGGGAAGACAAAGAACGCCACGAACGCCATGTCAAGAGAATTGAAGCCAAGCTGGAAAAAATAAGCCAATTCTTGTCCGCTTCCGAACCAAAACTCGGCGCTTCCGGACAGGAAGTACAGGGCAATATCACTGACGGGGAAAGTGCCCGGATAAAGGGGCCGCATGGGTATATCCAGGGATATAACGGTATAGCCATTGCGGATTCGGGGAATCAGGTTATTGTTGCGGCCGAGGCTATCGGTTCGGGGGCTGAAAGCGGCTGCCTGCCTGAAATGCTGGATAAACTCGAAACGAATATGCGGGTGGTGACAAAGAAGAAGCGGCCGCTTAAAAACTCCCTTGTCCTCGGCGATACCGGTTATTTTTCCGAGGATAATCTGCAGGAAGCAAAGAAGCGAAACATTGAAGTATTAATCCCCGACCCACAATTCAGGAAACGGGATCCCGGTTTTGACGAGAGGAAAAAATACAAAGACACCAATGTGAAGAAATACTTCGGAATTGAAGATTTCAAGTATAATAAAAAGGAAGACTGCTACATTTGTCCGGCGGGGAAGGTTCTCCCGTATAAATGCGATATAGAATTCAAAACCCGGGGCACCCGGGGAAAACAATACCGGTTGAAAAGGAGCGTATGTTCGGTTTGCCCATTGAAAGGGCAATGCATTAACCGGAAAGAAGGCAAAGGGGAGTTCCGAGCTTTATTTGTTGCGGAACAACTGTATAAGGAAAATCTTTCATCCAGGATGCGGGACAAAACAGACCACCCCGCATACCGTGAATTATATTCCCGCCGGATGCAGATAATAGAACCTGTATTTGCGAACATGACCTACTGCAAAGGCATGAACCGTTTTACATTACGGACACAAAAGAAGGTAAATATTCAGTGGCTTTTATTCACTATAGTGCATAATATGTGGAAATGCGTTAATCCGTTGGAGGAAAAATATGGCACTTAGAGGGAAAATGGGGGGATAAAACCCTCAAAAACGTGATACACAGGTAAAATCATATTAATTTATTGAAAAATTATTAACTACATATTTGACATGGGTAAGTTTCTGGCAAAATAGATAAATTCGACAAACTGGTTATATGCCGTTGCCTATTTTACAATTATTGCCTTATCTAGTATTTTTATTAAATTTTCATATTTTCCATTAAATGCTTCGATATCTGCTGTTAATAGATTTTCTTTTTCAGTTTTACTAAAGTCTAATATGAAACCGGCGTTTAATGATAATTGCCTAAAAAATTCCCTAGAAGTTCTTCCGTTTCCTTCACGAAACGGATGTAGTGCATTTATTTCACCCATATAAAAAGCAATTCTTCCAATAAATTTTAATTTATTTAATCCGCACAAATTATTTTCTTTTTGAATATTATCCATTATTTTATTTGCATTTTCGATAATATACTGACCCCGACAAAATATTGAATTCCCTTTTGAAAGAAAATCCCCTTGCCGAATAATCCCTGCCCATTCATAAATGTTTTCAAAAATTATTTTATGTATTTTACAAAAATTTTCAAAATTGATTTTTTCGATTATAGGCATATTATTAAGCATTAATAATTTTATACTGGTTATTTCTTTTTCGGCTATTGTTAGTGCGTTATCGTCTTTAATGTTAAGTTTGTTTATTAGAACGTTAGTTCCTGGATAAAAATATCCTTCAGCTCCTTTATAAACATATTCATATTTTTCCATAAATTAAACCGCAATTAAAGTATGTTTTTTTATGGTTTCTTGTAAAACCTCATTAATGTCCCTGTTTCCATTCAAACAAACCCTTAAACGGGTTTTATCCTCTTCTGTAAGCGGCATATCCTCCATTTTCATTGAAAAATCAATATTTTCTATAATATTTTCAGCATTTTCAGTCATAAAATCCTCCAAAAAATCTGAATCTCTATATTTATTATATCACATTTTCAGTTTTTTGGCAATGGCATATAACAAGATATATACGAAAGGATACCTATACCACTATGGCGTAAATTTGTGGAAAACTTTACGGCGTTAGCGTATTGGTAAAATTGCCTTTTCGGAGCTATTTGCTTATATTATATAAATGCGAATTATGACGCATTACAATTTTTGGGAACGGGTAAAATCCCTGATACGAAAAAATAACACTACACAGATTGATGCTGCCGCGGCCTGCCACATAAGCCCAAGAACATTCCAAAATTGGATACGCAGGGATCTGTACCCCACAATTATTGACGGCTATCATTTGGCCAATTTTTTGGGAGTCTCGGTGGAATACCTTGTGACAGGCAAGGAAGGAAAAACAAAAAAACAAATAGAAGCGGCCCGTTCCGAACTGCTTAAAACATATATTAAACTAAACAAGATAAAGGGGTGATAACCAGGCCCCGGTGGAAGCCACCTGCACCGCCTGGCAACTTTGCGCGACCAACAAAGATAACGCATAGTGTCATGGTTGCCTATTACAACCATCACTTTTTTGACCAAAAAATAATACATTTGTCACAAAAAACGAAGCGCAACGCATATCCGTGCAGTATATGGGTGATGGACGTTCAGTATGATTCCGACAAGAATCAAAGAAATATCAATCTGCGCCGGTTGCCGCTATCGTTGGGAGGGCTGGTACTTGATGATTCACGACGAATAGAACGTCATGACGTTGAACATAGTACGCCGGGAGAAGACAGATGGCAAACAATAGGACTTGCCGGGAAATTGCTTTTTGTTGTATATATGGAGTACGGAGAAATGCCCCATATTATTTCGGTTCGATTGGCTGACACTGAAGAACGGAGGCTATACAATGGCGATAGTGACTTACAGCCGGGAGGCTGGTACCGGGTTAACCCCGGAGGAACTGACAATGCTTGAGGAGGCGAAAAAGCTCCCACAGGTATATGACGAAGACTGCCCCAAACTTACTCCGGAACAATTAGCCGAATTCCGTCCGGTTGAGCATCAAGAGGGGAACCTTCGCGGCATACGCCGCTCGGTTGAGTATATGCCCTGACTTGGTCACACAGTCTAAGACGCCCTTCATTCAAACCACCCTTTTGTATTATTCGCTATCCTCACCAGCACAAGCATTACCGGGACTTCCACCAGAACGCCTACGATAGTAGCAAGCGCAACAGGGCTTTGTGTTCCGAAGAGTGCTATCGCAACTGCAACCGCCAATTCAAAAAAGTTTGAAGCGCCTATCATCCCGGCTGGGGCGGCAATATTGTGAGGTAATTTCAAAAGTTTTGCCGCAAAATACGCAATAAAGAAAATCAAAAAAGTCTGAATAACAAGCGGGATGGCAATTAAAACAATATGCAAAGGATTTTCGAGTATCACATGACCCTGAAAAGAAAAGATAATAATGAGCGTTACCAATAAGCCTGTAATTGTTACGTTGTTCCACTTCGGGATAAAGGTACTGGTAAAATAATCCTCACCTTTGCTCTTGATAATAAAATTGCGGGTGATAGCGCCGCCTGAAAGCGGGATAACAACAAACAAAACAACCGATAAAATGAGTGTGGACCAGGGGATTGTAATACCGCCGATGCCGAGCAGGAACATCACTATCGGTGTAAAAGCGATAAGGATGATTAAATCATTAGTTGCAACCTGCACAACCGTATACGCCGGGTTTCCTTTGGTTAAATGGCTCCACACAAAAACCATTGCGGTACAGGGAGCGGCGCCAAGCAATACTGCCCCGGCTAAATAGTCCCTTGCCAGTTCAGGCGGAATAAGATTTTTGAAAACCGTGTAGAAGAACAGGCTTGCAATGCCAAACATGGTAAAGGGCTTAATAAGCCAGTTGCTAATCCACGTTACAAAAAGCCCTTTCGGGTTTTTCCCGACATTCTTAATGCTCTGAAAATCCACTTTCAACATCATCGGGTAAATCATCAGCCATATTAAAATGGCAATCGGCAAGGATACGTTGTAATATTCAAACCTGCCCAGAAATTCGGGGATAAACCCCAAATATTTGCCGATGAGTACCCCGGTGACCATACAGAGAATTACCCATAAGGTCAGATACTTTTCAAAAAAACCTATTCCGCTTTCTTTTTTTTGCATATCTTTCCTCCATGTCGTATTGCCTTAGTAGCAGCAGTTAGGTACAAAAAATTCACAACAGCCCTCAGCCGCAGCTTTTAGATATGATTGTAATAACATAAATATATTTACATTGTTGCCGGACAATGTTACTGTTCCCTTGCCGTTACGAGCAAAAATAATAGCCGGAAGTTTTGTCTGCTCGGCAATTTTTGAGTAGTCTGCTGAATCGTGCCATAATGTATATAAACCTATCGTTGTTTTGCTGCGTTTCAAATCCTGTTGGATTTCAAAAGCGGCATTTTTCGTTACATCATCGACCGGGATATTCCCCGAAGCAGGGATAAAGACAATAACACCATCATTATCGGCAGCAACAATGTTTAATTCATCCAGCGATTCCACATATTCGCCAAGGTTTGGAGTTGCATGAATTGTAGCGCCCTTGATAGGCGTATTTTCCGGTACAGGTTGCCCAAAGAAAAAATTTACTGCAACAGTATTGAAAGGATATAGGTTGAGCATGTTGAGAGGGCGTGTTGTCCCGTAAGGAGGAATATTGCTGTTATTGGCGCTTACCGTCCTATAGGCTATTATGACTGAAGCCGTAAGTAACACAGCCAGACATAACAAGACCTTTGTCAGTTTTTTCGCCGGTTCGACGTTTTCTGTTTTTTTCATGGCGTCATTTATCCCCTTTTCTGTTTATCAGAACGTCAGCAAAAAATAAAACCCGACAATTAACTGAATTCCGCCCGCAATCCATCGAACAACCGCATCGGCGCTTTTTGGTAAAAAACTGGCTTTGCCCAAAGATACGCCTAACAAGACGGCTCCGAGCGGCAAACTGAAACCAATAGCAAACATTCCTAGCAATAAGGCTGCATGAATGACTTGCCGTTTAAGAACGGCAACCCCAATCACTATGAAAATGGCAGGATTACAACAGAGCGAACTTGCCGCAACTACCCCTCCCAGAATAAGACCTGTCAACATTACTCCTGATGAGCCGAGACGGTTTTTTGCTTTATCAAATTGTCCAAAAGACAGTTTAAAAGGCAGGAGTTTCAAAGTAGCGAGGCCAAAAACAATGAGCACAATACCCGCAAAAATTTTCCAGTACCGGCCCAAGCTGGCGCTTGCAACTTGCCCTGCAAAACCGGCACCCCCGCCGATAACCATTAAAGAGACTACTGTTCCCAAAGCGAAAAATATTGTTTTTCTGATAGCGAGAGCCCTGCTTGCATTTTCCTGTGTGCCGGAATAACCAATCAGTACGCCCAAAGTTGGTAAAGTGCAGCATGCGCTTGTGGCCGCGCTAAAAGCGCCGAGTGCCATAGCAAGCAAAAGCCCTAAAGGTTTAGAGGAAGCTTGTTGTAACGCGTTAGTGATAGAATCAAGCATTACGGCCCTCCTTTCGTACCTTATTAACAGCCAACTTGCTTAAGGGCAACAGTTTGATGAAGTATCACAACACGCCTGAAATGCCTGATACAATGCGTATTCATCTACGTTTTTGGCGGGTATCGTTACCGCACTAGCGCCTTTGCTGGCGATAAAAAAGATCGGCAGTTCGACTTGCTTTGCAATATTGGAATATTCCAGTGAATCGTGCCACAAGGTATACAAACCTGCAGCGATATTATTATTTTTCAAGTCCTGTTGAAACTTAATGACAGTGTTTTTTGTTGCGTCGTCAATCAAAACATTTCCGGAAGCCGGAATATAGACGAACACAGTATCATTATCCATGGCAACGGTATTCAGGTCGGCCAGTGATCCAAGGTATTCTCCGAGGTTCTGCTTTGCCGAAAATGCGTTGCCTTTAGACGATGTGGTGTTAAAAGCTGTCTGCCCGAAACCAAAAACCGTAGCAACATCATTGCTATTGCTGCCGGTATTTATTATTCTAAAAGCTACAATACCCACAACCGCCAATAACACAACCAGACAGATTATCTTTTTTGGCAGTATCCTTCCGGCAGGCTTTCCGCAATCACATTCATTTGGCGAACATGAACATTCATTTTTCTCTGTTTCTTTCATGGTAATATTTCCTTTACTTTAACAACATTCACCGGCGCCGCAGTCGCAGCTTGGCTCTTTGCCAGTCAGCCAGCCGAAAATAATAGCGGCGGCGCAGCCTACATTCGCGTCAACATTGATAGCGGACACAGGACAATTTTTGGCGCAGGCCCCGCACTCCATACAACTGTTTTTGTCGATAATTTCCGCCTTACCTTTTTCAATACTAAGAACACCGTGCGGACACACTTCCGCACACTTACCGCAACCCACACATTTTTCCGATGATAAACGCAATGTCTGGACATTTTTCAAATACTGGTGTTTCATACCATTCCCTTTTAACCCATGAAAGTTTTAATCAGTATTAAAACAACACCCGCTACAAGGAAAAGAATAATCGCGGGAATCGCCACTTTCATTTCTTTTATTACGCCGGAAAATGACGTATAAGTAGATGCCCCGGTGAAATTCATTGCCAAAAACGCGGAAAGGGCTGGAAGCGCAAGCATATAGCCTATTCCCAAAAGCAAGAATGGCGGTGCAAACCAGCCATAAGTATAAGCGACAAGAGCGGTAGAAATTGCACCCAACAGCCAGCCCTTGAAGGAAAAAGCTCTACCCGGAATAAAGGGAAGCAAAACCGGGGTAAGAACTGAACCTGCAAGGACGGCGGCGGAATAGATAAGAAAATCAGGCAAACCGAAAGTCCGAACTGCAAACAGATTTATCAAAAACAAAAAGCCAAAAACCACCATTGAAACTTTTACCGCTTCAACAAGTTCCATAGGCGTTAATACCAGTCTGTCCCAAAAGGTGAAATTCACCGCCCGCATATCTTTTGTTGCCTTAAAACCCTGCGAAATGAACTCTTTTAAGTCCTTTGCCCTAACCGGACCGAAAATAACAGAAAAACCGGAACGGCTTTTAACTTCATGCGCGCTTATGCCTGTTGCTCCAAGTTGCGGTACAATCAATCTTCGGTGTTCTACGATTTCAGTAAGCCCTGTTTCCTCTATTCGGTTTACCAGTTCATCAGTGCCGAATGTCCCTTTACCGGCGGCGCACCAGACATTGACGCCCTTTGTATTGAGTATGAGCAGCCAGCAGTCCAGAGCGGTTAGGTTTTTCCTTAATATATCGAATGTCAATTTGTAATTTGCACTTACCAGAACAGGGGAAGTATTATCCGGTTCGCCAACAGCGTATAAACCGGGTTCTACCTTGTAATCGTCTCTGCCAATTCCCCACCTGACTTTCCATGCGCCGAAAATATCTTTAAGCGAAAGCGATGTGGATACTACAGGGACGCTTCCGGTACAGCAACAGCCGCTATTGCAGCAACAATCACTCATACGCAGCACTCCTTATCATTTTTAGCTCTATTTTTTTCTGCGATCTTTGCACCTAATCATAGAGTAATTCTACCTCAAAATAGCTTTTAGTGAAGCCTTAACCGATGGATTTTCCATATTAATAAATTGCACCTCATTTACATAATCCCTTTGTATACCGGATATAAATTCATCGGCCCATGACGGCGCCAGCACTTTTACATTATCAAAATCAAGAACAATGGGTTCACCTGTTTTTATATCTTTGAACACATAAGCCTTTGCCATTAAAAAGGCTTCCCGTCCCGCAGGGCGCGACATGAGAATATCGCCGAAATTACTTACTCTTATCTCCATAAATCATTCTCTGTGGTTATGTATTCAGAGTATTTCTTTTTTCTCGTTTTTGCAAGCCGCGCAAAAACAGCTCATTAGCAGCAGTAAAAACTTACACGGCTACTGTTTTTTCCACGTTCCGTTCCAATTATTATCTCCGCCTCCGCTGTCTCCGCTGATTTCGATATTGCCGTTTACCAGG
>Ga0082212_10011448_pt1 | contig 11252 bp, 8 predicted proteins | sample TergutNt197P3_FD_71548 | JGI IMG/M metagenome (GOLD analysis project Ga0082212, IMG submission 71548) | Neocapritermes taracua P3 segment gut microbial communities from Petit-Saut dam, French Guiana - Nt197 P3 | ecosystem: Host-associated > Arthropoda: Insects > Digestive system > Gut ... | reverse complement strand
AGACCGCAGAGGTTTTGATTTAACAGCGGAAATTTAACGATACAGTATCCTCTACTTAAACACGCAGACTTTCTTCTCGTAATTTTCCACAAAATACCGCTTCCCTTTTTGAATAACGATATGTCCTTCTGCCTCAAGGCGTTCTTTTTGACTGTCAATGCCGCCGGGAAATTTTTCGTTTAACTGTCCGTCTTTTTTTAAAGTACGCCACCAGGGAGTCTCGCTCTTTGCGCCCCGCCATTGGGGAGTATTACGCTCCTCGCTCGCGTTAGCTGCAATGTTAGTAAAGATTCCGGCAGTCATGGGACAGGCGCAGTCTGCCTTATGTTTCTTCGCCATAAATGCCATCATCCTGTCGATGGTTGTCACTTTTCCTTTGGAAACTTTTTTCATTAATTCGTCATATTCGACAGGAGCCGCGATTACCATCGTTTTTGCCTTATAACGTTCCATAAGGCGCGGACTTAGTTTTTCAACTTTGGGAAGGTCGCCGGAGAATTGCAGTTTTTCGTTGAAAGTTTTTTTTGCCATATTTACTCCTATTAATCCATCAGCACAAACGCAGCCCAGTAGTAAGGCATTGAAAAGCGCGGATCATCGCGTAATGTTTGCTGCGCCGTCTTGAACGCTTCCTGTTTGCTCATCCCGGAAAGCCAGTTCTCGTAGAAAAGCCTCACCATTGCAGACGTCCCTGCATCATCTACGCACCATAAACTCATTATAAGCGTCTGCACTCCTGCAAGCTTAAAAGCCCTCTGTAAGCCGAAAACTCCCTCGCTGTTAGTAACCTCTCCCAATCCTGTCTCGCACGCGGATAACACTACAAGCTCTGTCCCTACAAGATTCATCTTTGCAACTTCGTCTGCGTACAGAATCCCGTCTTCTATTCCGTCTACGGGACGGTTATTCCATGCATTATTACCTCCGGAAAGTATCAAACCGGAACGAAGCAGCGGGTTCTCTGCAGCCCCCTGTCCGCCTCCCGCTCTTTGAAGCATCTCCATACTGCCTGAATGTTTTTCCAGATCTTCAAGAAAGAAACCATGTGTTGCAAGATGTATCATTTCTATCTTCTGCCCGCTTAATGATTTAAACGATTCTTCGTTGCCTTTGTCCCTGCTGTATGAAGTTACAGGTACGTTATTCGCTATTAATAACTCCTGTACTTCCAATCTTTCCATATCGCTTCCGGAAAGAAATTCCCAGCTGTCTCCGCGTGTAACATCAAATTGCAATGCAGAACTGATATATACCGCGTTTTCCGGTATGTTATACGCAAGAGCCTCGCTTCTCATGGTTTCTTCGTCAATATTGAAGTTAAGTCCTCCGTAAATAACGGCGGAAAGGGGCGTTTGCGCCGTCTTTTTATTCCTGTAAACAACTTCCCGCGTACTTGAAACAAGGTTAAGGTCGTATATGTCAGCTAATCTTGAAAAGCCGGCAGGAATTGCATTAAAAGAGAGCTTATACAATAACCCTGAAGGCGAATAAAAAACTGCAGTAACTCCATCTAAAACTTCTTCCAGCGGCTGCCAGATTGCTTCATAAAGCGCATCTCCGTTAACATCGTATAAAATACGCGCCTGCTCCCTGCTGTTTCTGTTTTTTACTGAATTAAATAATCTATCTAACACACTTTCTTCAAAAAGCGTAACCCAGACAGGCGCTTCCATGCCAGGGCGCAGGACAAGAGCTGCGTACTGGACAGTGTCCGTCCAGCCTTTGTTGTCTAAAGTCCTAAAAGAAACAAACTCAATAGCGGCTTCATCCGACAGAAGGTTATCACATATATCCTGCCAGTTAATGGCGAGGTCTGCCTGTTGTTCTCTGAATGCAGCAGATCTTTGAGTGAGAGATTTGTCCAGCGCTTCCTCCTGCGCCTCAAGGTTTTGAATGTATTCATCGTTTCTTTCTTCTCTTTGAATAAATGTATTAATTTGCTGACGTAAACGCCCCAGCTCTTCAAATTGATCTATGAGAGACAGATCCCCCGATGAATAAATTAAATCCCGTATTGCGTTTGTAGTACGGAGAAGCAGACCTTTAGAGAAGAGGGCGTTGTCGTAGTTGAGGATATTGCTTTCAGGGACTGGGTAGTAAAGGGAGAGGAAGTAGCTTGCTTCAAAAAAGCTTGCATTAGTGTTCCAATACGCGTTTCGTTGACGTTCGGAGAGGAAGAAGAAGTTATGGCTTGTCATTTCTATTTTAAGCTGGTTTGCTTCTTGTTTGTAGATGAGGGCTTGAGGGTAGCTGGAAACGGTTAAATATAGTAGGTAAAGATTATATAACGAATTGGCGTAATATGGATGCTCTTTACCTAGAACTATTTCTCTGATTTCTTTCGCTTCAAGGTAAAAACGTTCGGCTTTTTCATAATCGCCTATATCATCGTATATAATCCCAAGATTGTTTAACGAATCTGCATAATATGGATGCTCTTTACCTAGAACTTTTTCAAAGATATCTTTCGCTTCAAGGTAATAATGTTCAGCTTTTTCATAATCGCCCATATTACAATATAAAACCCCAAGATTGTGTAACGAATTGGCATAATATGGATGCTCTTTACCTAGAACTCTTTCTCTGATATTTATCGCTTCAAGATAAAAACGTTCGGCTTTTTCATAATCGCCAATATTATAATATATAATCCCAAGATTGTTTAACGAAATAGCATAATGATTCTCTTTACCAAAAACTTTTTCATAGATATCTTTCGCTTCAAGATAAAAATGTTCGGCTTTTTCATAATCGCTAATATCATGATATAAAACCCCAAGATTGTTTAACGAATCGGCATAATCTGGATGCTCTCTACCTAGAATTCTTTCTCTGATATCTTTCGCTTCAAGATAAAAATGTTCGGCTTTTTCATAATCGCCAATGTAATAATACTCAAGTCCTAAATTATGCAGCTCATCAGCATCTTCAACCGTTTGCGTAAACCCCACCACTTGCACAAAAACCACAAGCAAAACAACAATCACCAGCGCTTTCGCTTTCACAATCAGCCTCCAAATAAAATTATATCCGTAAAGATAAAAGCCTTATAACCCATAATTATTAAGTGTGAAAAATTACACGTAATCCTTTCAGCCCCTACTTTTCAGTGATATTAAAAACTCCGTCCCAATCATCCAGCGGAGGATGCTGAATAAACTGCTGGCTGCGTGCAAGATAAAGACGGGAAGGACCGTCTTTGGGAAATGTTTTTAAAATATGCTGGAATGCGGCTTCTGCGCCTTTCCAATCGCGCGCTTCAAAAATATCAAAGGCTTTATTAAAAAGACTTACCTTTTCTGTTAAGACGGAAGGCGCGTCTGCTGCGGTTTCCAGTATTTCGTAAATGCGCACCGGCTCGTTTATTCCCACTACCCTTATTTGATCAAGCTTGCGGGTAAGGAGGCGTCCGCTCGTTTCATTTATTGTAGGCTCTGCGGCAAGTATCCATGTTCCGTATTGTTTATTCACGCCTTCAAGCCGCGCTGCAAGGTTTACCGCGTTACTGACGATGGTGTAATTCATCTTTTTCTGCGTTCCCATGTTTCCCACTACCATGTCGCCGGAGTTAATTCCCATCCTGGTATGCAGGGGCGAAGGGCTTAGGTTTTTTTCTGCGATATATCTGTTAATTTCGGGCTCAAGCCGTTTCATCATGATTGCGGTGATGCAAGTCCTTAGCGCATGATCGGGCAGAAGGAGCGGCGCGCCGAAGAACGAAACAATCGCATCGCCTTCGTATTTATCGATAGTACCGTTTTGCTCCAGGATGACATCACTCATTGTAGAAAGATAATAGTTAAGCAGATCAACTAACTGTTCGGGACTGAGCGCTTCTGCGATTGTGGTAAAACCCCTGATGTCGGTAAAGAGAGCGGTCATATTCCGTTTTTCACCGCCAAGCTGCAGACGCGTAGGATCGGAAACAATTTCTTCCACTACATCTTCCGAAAGATAAGTGGAGAACGCGCGGCGGAGGTTGTTGTTAAAGTACTGGAGTTTGATATGCGCTTCTTCGATCTGCTTCGCCTTGCTTCTGTAGAGCAGCATGTTTAAAACGCCGAAGAGTACGGCAAGCGGAATTGCGATAAGCTGAACGATAGTCATGTTCCGCGCGCCTTCCCGCTGTGTTATGATAAACTCATCGTCAATGTCTACGCCGGCGACGCAGTACAAATTTCCGTCACTATCATATACAGGAGCATAAGCGGAGAGAAGCCCAAGCCATGGAGGAGTGTAAGAACCAAGATCAGTTACTCCGACATTTCCGGAAAGAGCGTCCATATCGACATCTTCGTTTTCATAAAAACTCCACGGTCCTTCCTGACTTTCAATATCTGTATCATTATCAACAATATACTGATGCGTACCGTTCCCGTAATCCCGCCAATAGTATGCGTACAAGACATTGTAGTCTTCGCCGAATTTAATGAGCCTTTCCCTGATCATGTTATATTCAAAACTGTAAGTATCTTCGCGCGAATGGAAAAGATCCAGTTCATCCGCACTGATATAATTTGAAAGCGCTAACGCTGCCGCAAGTAAATGGTTTCTTGTGGTTTCGGTAACAGTCGTCTCGTAATTATCCATTTGGAAATTGACAGCGTCAGAGATAATCAATGTCATAAGGGCTGAAACAAAAAACAACCCAAGTATCAGCTTAACTCCGACAGCTTTCACAAATTTTTTTAAGCCGTCATATTCATTCATTAACAAAGTATACCATACAATATGAGACTGTTTATATAACATAAACCATGCTACAATTAACCTAATAAATTCCGGAGGAAATAAATCATGGAAAATAAATTGATTTCTGTTAGAACGGTGATAGCCATTGCAGCTGGCGCAGCGCTCATGTTTGCGTTGAATCGTTTCGCATCAATCGAGACAGGCGTTTCCGGCACTTACATTATGCCGGGCATTGCAATCCTTGCGGCTTTTGCGGCAATTTTCGGACCCGTTGCAGGATTATTGATTGGCTTTATCGGTCACTTTTTTGTCGACCTTTCGTGGGGCGGCGTTTGGTGGAGCTGGGTAATATCCTCCGCTATTTTTGGATTCGCAGTCGGCGCATGCTGGAAGATGTTTATATCAGAGAGCGGAAAGTTCGGCGTAAAGCAGGCAGTCCTTTTTAACATCGTTCAGATTGCCGCAAATGTAATGGTATGGGTTTTTATTGCCAGGACGCTGGACATGATCATTTATGACGAACCTTTCGGCAAGGTGAGTCTTCAGGGATTCGCAGCAGCCGCCGTTAACAGCGCGGTAGTGTTGGTGCTTGGAACTTTAATTATTTTTGTTTATCACTTTGTTTTAAATAAAAGAAAGTAATCCATTTTTAAACAACTGACTTCCCTTTCCCATTCTGCTATCATTAATCATGAGCGGCGCAGGAAACGCATCCGAACCTTCTTACCTTGAACCTTTAAATCCCGAACAAAGGCAGGCGGTTCTTCACACAGGAAAACCGCTTCTGATACTTGCGGGCGCAGGTTCTGGTAAGACGAGGGTAATCACTACAAAGATCGCGTGGCTCATAAGGGAGCAGGGAATGGATCCCCGCTCCATTCTTGCTGTCACCTTTACAAATAAAGCGGCGCGGGAAATGGCGGAGCGTGCGCGGAAGATTGACAGCCGTGCAGAGTATGCGATGCTTAGGACTTTTCATTCTTTCGGGGCGTGGTTTCTCCGGCGGAACGGGATTTTTGCCGGGCTCGATTCTAACTTTGTCATTTACGATGACGATGATGTTATATCGCTTCTTGCGTCAATTATGGAAAACACCCCAAGAGCCGAAGTCAAAGAGTTTGCGTATAACATCTCCCGTGCGAAAGATTTTTTTCTCTCCCCCGATGATCCCTCTCTTGCCATAATCGACAGCCGTAAAAAATTCCGCGAAGTCTATCTTAAATATGAACAGCGCATGGCGGCAATCGGCAATGTCGACTTCGGCGACCTGATAAAAAAACCTGTTGAAATTCTGCGCACCCAGGACGAAGTTGCGCGCCGTTTCCGCGAGCGTTTTAAAGTAATCATGGTGGACGAGTATCAGGATGCCAATGTCGCGCAGTTCCGCCTGTTAAAAGAACTTTGCGATGAGGAAACCTATGTCTGCGTAGTCGGCGACGACGATCAGTCCATTTACCGTTTCCGCGGCGCAGAAGTGAAAAATATTCTGGAGTTCCCCGACCGTTTTTCCGGTACTGATATTATCCGCCTGGAACGAAACTACCGCTCAACTTCCCCAATTCTTGCAGCGGCGTCGTCTGTCGTTAACTGCAACAGAGGCCGTCTTGGAAAAACTCTCCGCGCCGAAAAAGGGGACGGTGTTCTGCCGGTGCTTGCCTGCCTCCCGAATCAGGATGAAGAAGCGGCTTTCTGTGCGGAAAAAATCGAGAGTTCCGTTAAAGAACAAAAAGCGTCATGGTCTGATTGGGCGATTCTTTACCGCACAAATGCGCAGTCGCTTGTTTTTGAAACTTTTTTTCTGCGCACTGGAATTCCCTACCGCGTTGTGGGTTCTCTTAAATTTTATCAAAGGGAGGAGATAAAAGACGCGCTTGCCCTCCTTTCGTTCCTTGTTAACCCGCGCGATGAAGTTGCATTCCGCAGGGTAGTGAACAAACCCGCGAGGGGGGCGGGAGCGGTTACTGTTGATAAAATAGTTGATGCATCAATAGAAAACTGCTGCGATTTAATTGAAGCGGGAAAATTTACCGAACTTTCTAATAAGGCGCGTTCCGGTCTTTCATCATTTTACAAAGTAATTGAAGAAGGGAAATTGCTGCTGGATAAAGTTTCAGATAACGGTGATGATACTGAAAGCGCTGATTCAAATGAAGTTGATGATAAATCCGACGGTAAGAAAAAAACTGTAAAAAAACGCAGATCAAAAAACAAGGGCGGGCTTGTTTCCGGCGAAGGGCTTTCTGTCTGCGTCGCACAGCTTGTTAAAGATTCCGGCATCGCAGAGTATCATCAGTCGCATGATGAAATAATGGGAAACAACAAACTTAACAACCTTCAGGAACTTGTAAATGCATCGAGTCTTTATCCGCAGACAAGCGAAGGGCTGCTTGAGTTCCTTGAACATATAGAACTGGATCGCTCTCTTGGAGAAGAAGAAAAAAACAAGGATATGCAAAACTCCGTAACGCTTATCACTTTTCACAACACAAAGGGGCTTGAGTTTAAGCGCGTGATAATGACTGGTCTTGAACAAGGCGTCTTCCCAAGAGAGGACAAAACAGGCGATGAACTTGAAGAAGAACGTCGGCTCTTCTATGTCGGCGCAACCCGCGCAATGGACGAATTATATTTAACAACCTGCGCCGAAAGGCGGATGTACGGAAGAACGACTCCCGCTCAGCCCTCGCTTTTTCTGCGCGAGATTGACAGAAATTATCTTACAATTGACGATCGCAATTCAAGAAGAGCCGCTGCACAAAAAAGTTTTAATCCGTTTTATTTTAACAGCGGCTCTTTATCAAAAAAGAGCGAAGCTGCAGAACGTTCGCTATATGAGCGTTCGGGCTGGAAACGCGGACAGCGTCTTTTTCATGAAGATAACGGTTACGGAGCGGTAATGGAAGTTGCGGACAGCGATGACGGTCCCATCGTCCGCGTCCGTTTTGATAACGGGAGGGAAACCCGCTTCTTAAGCGATTATCAGGGCAGAGCGTTTGAAAAAACAGGAGACGATTATTAATGACAGCTAACACAAGCCCTGGTGAATTTTCGCTCCTTTACAAAGTCCCGGCAGTACTGCGCGCAAGAGATTACCGCTTGTATTTAAAAAGCGGACAACGCTTGGTCGATCTGTGGCTGAACGGCGGGGCGGCAATACTCGGGCATACTCCGCCGAATGTTCTGCGCGAAATTAAAAATACCGCAAGCCGCGGACTGTTCGCTCCCTTTCCCCATTTTACAGAAGAACGTTATACGAAATCACTTTCAAAACTTCTGCCGGGATACTGTTTCCGCCTCTACTCCGCGCCGCCCTTAGGGCTGGAAACCCTTTTTAAAAACGGAGCCGCAGGTTTATGGCGTCCCTTCATCGATTTAAATTCTCCGTTTTTAATAACAAGTAACTCTCCGTCAATTTTAATCCCGGTACTGCCCGGTATCCAAAGCTGGCGTAACAATCTGCCGCTTGGACTTTGCGTTCTCGCCGCTCAATCTGACTCTCTGCTTGCAGAATTGCCTGTCAGCGAAATACTCCCGCCTGTTCTGCTGGCAGCAGCGGCGCGCGGGGTTTACGACATAATCGCTTCGCCTGATCGGGCTAAACTCAATTATCCCCGTATTTTTAAAGCGCTGCAAAATTCAAAATGGGAGCGGCAGGGTGTTTATCTTAATTTGAAAGATGATACACCATCTTCTCCTTCAGAGAAAAATGCAGAATGGGAAACGCTCTTTAATCAATTTTTGGAAGCGGGCTTTTTATTGCCTCCAACTCCGTCTCAGCCGCTGATACTCCCAGGCGGGCTGTCTGACGGCGAAGAGGCGCGTCTTGCCCGGTGTCTTTCCGGCACTTGAATCTTCCTTAAAAAACTGCAATAATTTTTTTACATGAACAAGTTTATTTTTGTCTCGGGCGGCGTATGTTCCAGTCTTGGCAAAGGTGTTGCCGCTTCTTCGATAGGTGCATTGCTTGAAAGCAGGGGGCTTAATGTCCTCATGGTAAAATGCGACCCGTATATCAACGCAAACGCAAGCATGAACCTTGACGAGCACGGCGAAGTTTATGTAACAGACGACGGATCGGAAACCGATCTTGATCTTGGAAATTACGCCCGGTTTACAAAAAGCCGTTTGAGCAAAGCAAACTCCATGACGACAGGGCAGGTTTATAAATCTGTAATAGAAAGGGAAAGGAACGGCGGATATGCAGGGCGCTGCGTACAGGTAATCCCTCATATCACTGACGAAATTAAAAACAGAATAATGGCGGCTGCAAAAGAAGATCCGGACAACGATGTTGTGATTATCGAAATCGGCGGAACGGTGGGCGACATAGAATCGATTCCTTTCCTTGAAGCGGCGCGGCAGATGATTCACGAACTTGGAAGGAGGAACGCTCTTTCTGTCCACCTCACCCTTATTCCAAAAGTTGCAGAAGACGAGTATAAAACAAAGCCGACTCAGCACTCTGTAAAGGCAATGCAGGAAATGGGAATTCAGCCCGACATACTGATCTGCCGCTCTCCTATAATGCTTGATGAGCCGACCCGGAAAAAAATCGCTCAGTTTACGAATGTCGATTTAGAAGCGGTTTGCACTTCACCTAACATTGAATCGACAATTTATAAAATACCCATCGTTTTTTCCGAGCAAAAACTGGATCAGGTAGTTTTAAATAAAATGGGAGTAGAGTTCCGTCATGCAGATATGAAGCCGTGGACTTCCGTAATGAAGCGTTTTGCCGCTAGAAAAGGCAAGGTGCGGATTGGTATCGCAGGAAACTACATGGATTTAAACGACGCATACAAATCGCTTTACGAAGCGTTGTTTCATGCAAGCCTTGAATGCGCTGTAGAAATAGAGCCCGTTAAATTTGATTCTGTCTTATTGGAAAAAACGGAAAGCGTTGAGCCGCTGTTTAAACGCGGCGAATCAAATGAAGGAATTGACGGCATGTTGATTCCCGGAAACGGCAAGCGCGGAATCAACGGAATGATTAAGGCTGTTCAGTGGGCGAGAGTGAATAACGTTCCCTGCTTTGGAATCTGTTCCGGTATGCACATAATGGTAATTGAATGGGCTCGCAATGTTTTAAGCTGGAACGACGCAAACTCAGCGGAGTTCAGTCCGAACACTAAACGCCCCGTTTTTGTAAAAGGGGATTCTTTTCGCCTTGGTGCAAATGAAACTGTTGTTGAAGAGGGAACGCGTATTTTTTCGGCATATTCGCAGTCCAAAGAGTTTTCCGGCGAAAGGCGTATCACAGAAAGACACCGTCATCAATATGAATTAAACAATCAGTACTTTAATGATTTTTCTCAGTCCGGCTTAAAAATCGCAGCAGTCACTCCGGAAAGCAGTCTTGCCGACTGCGTCGAGTGGACTAACCACCCGTGGGGCGTCGGAGTTCAATTTAACCCGGAATTTAAATCAAAACCGACAGCGGCTTCTCCCCTTTTCAGGGATTTTATAAACGCAGTAAAGAAAAGCAAATGAAAAAAAACCTGATCCTTGATCCCCGATCCTTATTCCCCATCTTACTCATCCTCTTTATTTCATGCACTTTTAACTACGGTGAAACTGACTCTTCAAGTGAAAATATGCCGAATCTTATAATGAAAAATGTGGAGTATGTGCGCGTACAATCCGGGGATCCCCTTGCAAGAGTTGTAGCCGAGTACGCGGAACGTTATGAGAAAAAAAGCTTAATGACTCTGGAAAATCTCTATTTTGAACAATTCGGCGAAAAGGGAGAAGAAGTAAACGTTTACGGGAGAGCGGGATACGCGCAGATAGAAACAGACTCTGGCGATCTTTTCCTTGACGGCGGAGTTATGATCGATGTAAGAACGGAAGAAATCGCGCTTGAAACATTTCATCTGGAGTGGAAGGATCAGTCAAGAATACTCTCCGGAGGCGATCACGACGAAGTGTATATTTACAGAAGGGACGGTTCAGGGTTTACGGGCGCAGGGCTGCGTATAGACGCAAGACGGCGCACATGGGAGTTTTCCAACGGAGTCTGGGGAACATACATTCACGAGGAATAGCGATGAAAAAAAGACAAATTTTTTTGTTATGTGCAATCTTCCCGTTATTTCTTAACAGCGTATCCGCCGATACATTCACGTTTAAGGCGGACAGAATGTCCGGCTCCCGCGCGCTCGGGCGTGAAACGACAATTCTTACAGGAAACGCGGAAGTAAGATCCGACAGCCTGCTTTTGCGCGCCGACAGAATCGAAATACAGGGGGACGATAATCAGTTTATCGACTGTATCGGCAATGTATGGGGCTTTGACGAAGAAAAAAACATCGTCTTTTTCACAGACAGGCTGCGCTACGATCGCCATGAAAAAATCGCGCGTCTTGAAGGCAATTCGTCTCTTGAGGACAGAGAGAACGAAATTGTAGCGAGGGGGCGTTTTATAGAATATGACGACAGAAACGAAATCGCAGTTTTTCAAATCTCCGTCCGGCTTTTTAAAGACGACATGGTATGCCGCTCTGAATACGCAGTTTACAACCGCAGCGAAAAGCTGCTTGACCTTACAGGTTTTCCCGTTG
>Ga0082212_10011447_pt1 | contig 11252 bp, 10 predicted proteins | sample TergutNt197P3_FD_71548 | JGI IMG/M metagenome (GOLD analysis project Ga0082212, IMG submission 71548) | Neocapritermes taracua P3 segment gut microbial communities from Petit-Saut dam, French Guiana - Nt197 P3 | ecosystem: Host-associated > Arthropoda: Insects > Digestive system > Gut ... | reverse complement strand
TCTTCTGATGTCTGCCCAGACAAAACAATAAGATTATGAGTGTCGTCCGTAATCGTTGTTATCTTCGCGTCCATATTGAACATCGGAACACGCATTTCAGGCAACGTCGCCCCTGTCTATTTTTCCGAGGTCAGATCGAACGTGTCGATATTATCGAACCCCACGTTGCCAAGGTCGTCGTTGGCAATTCCATGAAAACGAAGGCGATTGCCCATTCTGGACTCGTGATCGTCCAAAAAGGCTGAAGCGAGTTCGGATATGCATAAACGAGGGCAGAGGGCAACAGTTCCCTCGCTCCCTTTTGAAATTTGGGAAGTACAGTTGGTGAGGAAACTTCGGGGATTCGTAGCATGACTGGACAAAGGCAGGCAACCGATTCCTGTACTTGTAACACACAAGCCATCGTTTCCCTATACGAGCAACAGGAGTTCTTCTTCGACAGCACTTTGACCATATTCGCTCCAAAAGGCGTTGAGGGAACTCATGGCGGTTAACGTCGTTGCCGATTTCGATGCAGTGAAATTCGAATTGCCATACGTTGCCGTTCCGAGTGCCATAATGCGAACATAGTACGTCGTATCCGCATCGAGACCTGAAATGACCGCATCCTTTTTCAAAGCGGAAAAGGGCAACGGCAAGCCGTCTGATGGACGAGTTATTGTTCCTCGGTTGATTGACGTGTCCAAAATCGAAATCAAGGCTCCCGAATGGTTGTGGGATAATAAATTTCACTACGGAGGATTATCGCTGATCGCCGGATTGCCCAAGCAAGGCAAATCCATGTTGACCGCTTACATGGCGGCAGTCATTTCGCAAGGTCGGAACTGGTGCGATGGCAAGCCTTGCGAGCATGGCAGCGTTCTGTTTTTTGCCGGTGAGGATAGTCCAGAGGAATACGCCTGGCGTTTGAAAGGAAATGGGGCAGACCCAACGAAAATTCGTATTCTGGACGGAGCAACATTGTTTTCTGACGGCAACAGCGAGGGGGAGGAAGTTGGAATCACGCTGGCAAGGCTCGACGTGTTGGAAGTAGCGATCAATGCTATTGAGAGAGAGACCGGCTTGCCGTGCCGAATGATTGTCGTTGATCCCATTTCAAATTTCTGGGGAAGCGGGGTGAATGAAAATTCTCAATCCGATGTCCGTCCGATTCTCTTTCCGTTGCAACAGTTTTTTCAGAAACGGAAAATTGCCCCTATCTTGATTCAGCATTTGCGCAAGTCGAGTGATTGCCATGCCATGCTACGAATTACGGGGTCGATAGCCATATCGGGAACTTGCCGTAACCTTTGGGGTGTCTATACTGACCCACAAGATACCGCACCGAAGCAATCGGGCAAAAAGCGGTTTTTGGTTCCTTATCCCGGCAATGTCTGCCTTGATCCGACGGGAATATCGTTTTTGATTGTTCCCCCTGACGGTAGGATTGACGTTGTGGATTGCGGCATTGAAAAAACGGGGAATGACTTTGAAGCCGCTTGGCAACAGCATGCAAAGGGCAGCAAGGGACGACCGCCGGAGGCACTGACCGAGGCTGTGATGTGGTTGCAGGATTTTCTTGCTGGCGGGGAAAGACCCGCAAAGGAAATTTACGAAGCCGCTGAAGCGAATGGAATCAAAAAACGGACTCTTGGCAGTGCGAAAAAAGAACTGGATGTCAAAGTGAGGTTAGAAGGTTTTGGCAAAGATGGTATCTGGTACTGGAGTCTTCCCTTCATTGCGCTTCCCCCGGATGCCGACAATTCTTGCAACCTCTGTGAAGAGCCCAGAGATTGCAAGAAAGCCGAAAATGGCGAAACGCTAGAAAACAAGGAACATGAGCAAAATTGACCCCACAGGTTGCAAGAATATACGTATACACATGATTTTTTGCAACCTGTGGGAATTGGATAAAAAATCGTAGCGGGAGTTCCCTTCTCCAACGTTACCCATTTTAACAGCAGAAAGAACGATGGCACAATTTATTGAACAGACCGACCTCGACGGCAATCCGGTGATAGTCAACATCGAAAGGATTGACAGCATCAAAATCCTCGGCGTGAACGCCGCCAGAGTAATCGTCAATCGGGAAAAAATCTTGGTTTGCGAGAAATTGCGAGATATAGTGCGCAAACTTCCCAACGGTGTTATGGCAACAGCGATCACGCTCAATCCGTCAATGCCGACCAAATCTCGCCCAATCCGGGACGAAAAAGCACATGCCGATCATCGTCCCCCCAACGATCCTTGATAAGATGCAAGCGATTCTCTATCTGCCCATGTCCCTGCACCCACTCAAGAAAACGCTCCGGCACTACCACCTGGGCATCAAGAGAACTCACAAAATAACGTTTTTCACAAGAGAGCAATTGCCCATCTTTCCAAACCTCCCGGATCGTACAGAGCACTGTCCGGCAGTTCGGCACATTCCACGCCTCACGAACAAACTCTGCATCCGCCGTGTTCTCAAAAATCTTACGAACAATCACGCAGCCTCTTTTTTTTCAATTTTTTGGAAGGCAGACGTGTTCTCCTCAATGCCTTGTTGCCAAACGATGATTGACTACACTAAAAAATTGGATTAGAATCCGTCGAAAGTATGGAGAGGGACGACAATGACGATATGTCAGTCCCAAAAGGACTTTCGTAACTCTTCATAAAAAACCACTTGTCCGCTTTCTGCAAGGCTACAAGAAAGTACCCCAATCGCCGATGAACCTAAAATCAAGTAGTGCGGCAAACAAACGTGTGCTGTTGCTGATCGAAACTTCCCGAGGACACGGACGAGGAATGTTGGAAGGGATCGCACAGTATATCCGGGAAAAAAAACACTGGAAAGTGTTTTTCGAAGATCGCGGCGTATCAGAAAAAATTCCCAGTTGGCTGAAAATGTGGCGAGGAGACGGTATCATCGCACGGTCCCGTACCACAGCAGTTGCAGCAGAATTACAAGCGAAAAATCTGCCCATCGTTGAACTTTTGGGAGACAACAAACATTTTCCCGCAGACATTACCGAAGACAAAAATCTTCTCGGAAAAATGGCGGCGGATCATTTTTGGGAACGTGGCTTCAGAAACTTCGCTTTCTTTTGTCCTGATAACACTTCATGGGCGGAACAACGCCGAGACGCTTTTCAACGACGATTGGCAGAATATGGTGCGACCTGTGAGTGTTGCCGATTTTCCAAAGCGGACCAAAAAGCATACCGGCTCAACGCAATTCTCAAATGTTCCGACGACTTCCTTGAAAACTGGCTTCGTTCACTTCCCAAACCGACGGGGCTACTGGCGGCGATTGATTTACATGCCATGTACATTTTGGAAGCATGTCTGAATGCGGATATTGCCGTCCCGGAAGAGATTGCCATCCTCGGCTGCGGAAACGACAAACTCCATTGCTCGCTTTTTTTCCCGCAACTTTCCAGTATCGATCTGAACAGCCAACGCGTCGGTTATGAAGCGGCTCAACTTCTGGATAAAAAGATGAACGGAAAACGCCTTCCTAAATTGCCGATCATTATGCCGCCAGCAGGAATCGTTATCCGACAATCGACCGATATTATTGCCGTGCAGGATGCTGATGTCGCTCGTACACTGAAAGCCATCCGAGAACGATTTACCGAACCGATAGGCGTACAACAGATCATTGCCGACATTGCCGTGTCCCGAAGAACTTTGGAACGCCGCTTTCAAAAATGGATCGGACGCACCATCGAACAGGAACTGATTCGTGTTCGCTTGGAACAAGCCAAATTTTTTATTCGAGAGACTCAATTCCAAATTACCATGATCGGTCCTCAAGTCGGGATATTTGATCCACACTATTTTATGCGGTTCTTTTATCGCGAAACGGGAATGACACCGAGCCAGTATCGGCGGCAAAACCAAATCGTGATACCCGACGGCAAATAAACACTCTTAAATGACAAAACGTCGTGTCGCAAAAATCCACAATTTTGTCAGGATATTGCATTGATGCCCAATCATTTATAGTGTACACTACCCAACAACAATGGCGGAGTAGTTATGCAATATCGCAATCTCGGCAAAACAGGAATCGAAACTTCAGTGATTGGTTTGGGTACCTACCCCATCGGCGGTTGGATGTGGGGCGGAACCGACGAGGCGGACTCCATTCGGACCATTCAGGCGTGTTTGGAAATGGGAATCAATCTGATTGACACCGCGCCAATGTATGGCTACGGACTTGCCGAAGAAATCGTCGGCAAGGCTATTAAAGGGCGGCGAGACAAAGCGATTGTCGCCACCAAATGCGGAGTCGTCTGGGACACCGAAGATTGGCCAACCGGCAAAGGGGAGTTCCACTTTTACGCCGATGACAAAGGACTGACGGCACAAAAAACGAAATACTCGTTTTACCGTTATCTCAAACCGGAATCGATCATTCGTGAAGTCGAGACCAGTCTCAAGCGGCTCGGAACAGATTATATTGATCTTCTGCAAACCCACGCTCAAGAGAACACGACTCCCATCGAAGAAACGATGACTGCTCTCGAAAAACTTCGGGAACAAGGAAAAATCCGTGCGATTGGCTGTTCTAATGTCACCAAAGAACAACTGACCCGTTATTGCGGGGCAGGAACGCTCGACTCCACCCAAGAACGTTATTCCTATCTTGACCGGCTTTCCGAAGAGAATGGAGTTTTAGGGGCTTGCCGAACAAATCAGGTCAGTTTCATTGCCTATTCCCCTTTGGAACATGGCTTGCTCACCGGAACACTTGATCCGAATTTCGATTATCCCGACGGCGATTTTCGCAAAACCGACAAGAGATTTTCAAGAGATAATGTTGACAAAACCAATAAAATGCTTGCAAAACTGCAACCGCTCGCTGACCGGCACAGTTTTTCAATCAGCCAACTGATGCTCGCATGGACCGTGTCGAAATACGAAAAATTGCACATCATCTGCGGGATGCGGAATGTCCGTGAAGTTACGGAAAACGCCCAAGCAGGAAAAGTGCTCCTCGCCACAGAAGAAATACAAGAAATCGAAGCCACCGTTGACCGGTCGTTGTTCGATGCCGAAGTTCCACAAGTTGCTCATTCCTCCTAACCTTTATTTTTCATTATGAAAACAAAATTCATTACATCGTTTTTACTCATCGGAGCCTTGGTCGTTTGTGCAACCGAGGTGAAAAGTCAGCCGCAAAATCCCCCCATCGGCAAATTGGTCAATGAGGTTCCTGTGCAACAGCAGACTTATGATCCGGCGTATCAGCCGAAATTGTTTCTGTCGTTGCCCAACCACTTGCACAACCCGGACGGGATGACGTACAACAAGAAAACAAAGAAGATTTTCCTAAACGTCCCAAATTTCAACAATTTGGATGAGAATCTCAAAAAAGGAAATCACGAGGGGGGCTACCTCGTGATGATCGATCCCGAAACGGCAGCATTTGAAGTCGTCTTGGAATATCCGATTCTCAAAGAAACCGGTCAGACCGGACCGATGGGATTGACGTTCGGACCGGATGACAATCTCTACGTTTGCGATACTCAATGGTTCCACAATGCCGATCACAAATCGCGGGTATTGCGGGTCATTATGAAAGACGGCAGACCAACCGGAGAAGTCCAGGTCGTTGCCACTGGAACAAAGGTTTCCAATGCAATCCTTTGGCTCGACGACAAGATGCTCGTAACCGACACCTACTTGGAACTTGAAGGACATTACGGAACCGGCGGACTCTGGATGTTCACCAAAGAGGAGGCTCTGACCGCCGGAAAAGGCAACGTGCCGACGATCAAGTTGGAACCGAACGGAAAAGACAAACGGCTTGTCGTGATTGAGCCTGTTACGAAAGAACGAGCCCACGTACATGCCGGAGCCGATGGATTGACCGTCGATTCAAAAGGTGTCGTCTATTTTTGCAATTTCGGCGATGGTGCCGTCTATGCGGTTACGTTTGATGCGGCGAACAAACCGACGAGCCGTAAAATTTTCCAACACGATAATATCAAATGTCTCGATGGGATGTTTTACGATGCCCGGACGAACAAAAGTTACCTTGCCGATTCGCAACTCAATGCGATTCATGCGATTTCTCCGTGGGAAGAGGGCAAGCCGGTTGTTTTTGAAACCATCTGGGCAAACGGAGACACCGACGGTGCTGATGGAGGTTTGGATTCTCCCTGCGAACCGTTGGTGATCGGCAATAAAATTTATGTTTCGAATTTTGATTCGACTGCCGAGACATTTGTTAACAAGAAACACGATGCACCGCATACGATTTCGGTCATCACATTAAAATGAGTTGCCTGTGGTCGGCAACTGGACACATTATTTACTTTGTCACACTTATCCATTGAAAGGAGATTTCACATGCCAGTCCGTCGAAAAATGTTAATCTGGGGTGGGGGGGGCAGAATGGGTGCTTTTACGCTTGTAGAACTCCTCGTTGTCATTGCGATTATCGGTATGCTCATCGCGTTGCTTTTACCTGCCGTTCAGGCTGCCCGTGAAGCGGCACGGAGAATGCAGTGTTCGAACCATCTCAAACAACACAGCCTTGCGATCCATAACTTTCATGATATCCACGACCGCTTTCCCAACACGGTCTGTGATCCCCTTCTCGTGAAGAAACGTGCTACCCGACATGGTGTGTGGCCCCATCTGTTGCCTTTTATCGAACAGGCGCAAGTCCTCGATGCAGCGGTTGCTTGGGGAATGACAAATGCCACGTATGCAGCGGGTAATGGTCGTTGGAGTATCCTCGCTGCTCCCTCTTTCAATACGAAAATCGCGACACACATTTGTCCTTCTGATAGTAATGCCAACTTGAAGGATGCAAATAGTAGCGGCGGCTATGAAGGGAGTATATCGAATTACCGTGCCAGTCAAGGTGATGTTGTTTGCGACCCCGTTTATCCCCAATTACGAAGTTGGGCATTTGTTGGACCTGAAGCCCCCAACACCTCGGGTAGTGGTTACAGCGACTATTATGGTGGAAGGCTCGGTGGTTTTGATTTGGTAACAGATGGTCTCAGTAATACCATATTATTTTCCGAAGGATGTATTGCTGACGGTGATTGGGGAGCAGGCGGAAGCACCAGAACCAGAATCGCTGCCGCAGTTAACTGGCGCACGCCGATTAACTGCCTGAATACACGTAAGGACAAGAATTTTTACAGAGATACTCAGGCATTGGTAACGGCTGGTGGCACCGCCGGAGTTACTTCGCACAGTCTCGGACGGCAGGCTTTCGATGACTATCCGATAGGACAAAACTTTCATACGATCCTTCCGCCGAACAGTCCAACGTGTGTGGATACTGCCGCGACTGCTTGGCCCAGTCGTGGCATGTATAGTGCCTCCAGTTACCATAACGGCGGTGTGAATGTATCGTTTATCGACGCAAGTTGTCGTTTTGTCAGCGACACGATTGACACGAAAAACTTGGAACGGGCAAATGTGTACCCCGTTTACACGTCTGGTAGCGGACCCTTTGGACTCACAACAAATGGTTGGACATGGACAGATGGCATCCAAGATGCGAATGGTTCCTTTTCCTACGGCGTTTGGTCGGAATTGGGAAGCATCAACGGCGGAGAGGCTACGACGTTGTAAAAACCGGACTCACAAAAATTTTAACCATGAAAAACATACACTACCTTACCTTGTTCTTTTTCGTCTTTCCATTTATTTGCGGTTGTGCCAAAAAGCTGGATGTTATCGTCGTTACGGGCACTGTTACCGTTGATGGTCAGCCGATGGAGGGGATCGACGTTGTTTTTGCACCACCGGACGAGAGTGGACTCGCGGCGTTTGGTGCTACGGACGCTTCGGGCAAGTTCAGTTTGAGTTCGCCTTCACGTCCCGTAGGATCGGGTGCCAAAGCAGGCGAATACATTCCGACTTTCTCAAAAGAGAAACTTATAGGGGGTGCGTCAGAAGAGCAAGAGCGACCGACAGGCATAATGGTCTCCGCGCCGCCGCCCAAGATCATTCATCATATTCCGGAAAAATACGGAAACAAGAATACCTGCGGTATTGATCCCGTAAAAGTCGAAAAAGGGAAGAAAAATGAGTTTACCTTTGACCTTTCGTCGAAGTGAGGGACTGTAAACGTTCACATTGTTCACAATTTTTATAGGAGTTCAATCCCATGTATAAAACCTTCAATTTGTCATTACTTTGCTGCCTACTCTTTGCAGGACAAGTCATTACGGCGGATGAACCTGCCAAAACCATTGTCGAAATCAACGGCAAGGCGGTATTCCCTTCGAACGGAACGGCGGCAGGTGTCTGGTTTTTTCACGATCCGGAACTCGGCGATGCTTCCCCGCAGATTTTAATAACGGGCTTTGCCGAACCGACGCCAAAGTACCGGATCGCCGCCGTGCTGTACAACGGAGACAAAATTCGTATCCTTCCTCCCAGCGCGAAACCGTTGGAATTCACGGCGGAAAACGGAAGTGTTACCATCGAAAAATCAGTAGCGGTCTCGCTTGATCCTGTGCGCCGCCCGTGGTCGTTGGGACCGACGGAATGCTCGCCGAATTTCAAACCGGAAATTGAATCGGCACTAATTGAACATGACTGGCGATTGCAGGACGGCATCGACACGCCAAGCGAATCTTGTTCTTACAAACAGGCTGTCGAGAAAATGGTTCCGCAAATAGAATTGCTTTTCAAGGAGTTGACAGATTCTAGCGTACTGGTCGATGCCTTGCGAAACCGATTTGAAACGCTGAAAAAATCAGACGATTCCGAGTATTCGCAGTGGCTCAACCTGCATCGATTGCGTCGTGAACTTGTGTTGAGCAATCCGCTCTGCAACACCGGTCCACTGGTATTTGCCAAGCATGTCCCCTCGACGATGAGTCACCAACTCACACAGACTTATGGTTACACGGCTCGTCCCGGCGGCGGAATTTTCGTACTCGATGAACCGGGAATCTCCATGCGTGTACGTTCGCTGACGAACAAACAGTTGTCGATGGGAAACTTCGCCCATCCAGAGGTTCGATTCGACGGGCAAAAAATTTACTTCGCATTTTGTGAAGTCGCCGAGTCACCGAAAAAATGGCGTGATTCAGATGCGATGAACCGTTGGTACCACCTGTACGAAATGAATGCCGATGGAACAGGATTGCGCCAACTGACACACGGCGAGTTCGACGATTTTAATCCGACCTGCCTTCCCGATGGCAATCTCGTGTTTATTTCGACGCGTCGAGGCGGGTTTCATCGTTGTGGAGCCGGTCCATGTTACGTTTACACTTTGGCGACCATGAATCCGAACGGCAACGATCCGCGTCCGATTTCGTTTCATGAAACCAATGAATGGGACCCGGCTGTGCTCAATGACGGTCGCCTGATTTACACCCGCTGGGATTATGTTGACCGCGATGCCGTATTTTACCAACAACTTTGGAGCGTGCGGCAAGACGGAACGGATGTCCGAATTTATTACGGCAACAATACGTTCGTTCCTTGCGGCGTGTGGGAGGCACGACCGATTCCGGGGAGCAACAGAGTCATGGCAACCGCCGCTCCGCACCATGGAATGACCGCTGGCTCCATTATTATGCTCGACCCATCACGCGGAGTCGATGGGTCTGAACCGATCACTCGTTTGACACCGGATGCGAGGTTCCCGGAAGCGGAAACCAAACTTGCCCATGGAATCGGCATGCCGACACCGAGCGATTTCGATTCGCCGGTTCCTCGGCATTGGAATGCAAATGTCGCTTTCCGACCGGGAGATCGGCAATCGAAGCCGACAGAACAGGAGCGCCGCTTTGTGGGACACTGTTACAAATCTGCATGGCCGCTTTCCGAAAAGTTTTTCATCGTTTCGTACAGTTATGATCAACTTCGCGGTGAAATTGGTCCGAACATTCCGAACATGTTCGGCATCTATCTGATGGACGTGTTCGGCAATAAGGAATTGATTTACCGCGACCCAAATATCTCAAGTGTTTGGGCAAAGCCGCTTTCTCCGCGCGAAGCACCGCCGGTACTGAATAGCGGATTGGACCATTCCGCACCAAATGTCGGTACGTTTTCCTTGCAGAACGTTTACGAAAGTTGGCCGAGACTTCCCGGTGGCGAAGAGAACAATATTACGGCATTGCGTTTAATCCAAGTGCTGCCGAAAACAACGCCGAACGCCAATAATCCGATGGTCGGTGCAGCATACGCCTCACCGGGTAAACAGGTACTCGGTACGGTGCCAGTCGAAACGGATGGCAGTGCGTATTTTGAATGTCCGAGCAACACACCGATCTTATTTCAAGCCCTCGATAAAAATGGGCGAGCGGTGCAAACGATGCGGAGTTTGACATATCTCCAGCCAGGCGAGCAATCGAGTTGTATCGGTTGTCATGAACATCGGATGCAAGCGATTGCTCCCAGCAGGTCGCCGTTGGCGGTGCAACGTGCTCCATCGACGATCACGCCCGGACCGGAAGGGAGCAAGCCGTTGAGTTTTCCACTCTTGGTCCAGCCGGTGCTTTATCGGCATTGCGTTTCGTGTCATAACGAGGTTGCTCTTGACAAAAATGGCGGCGTGGTTTTAACCGGTGAACGGGAAGGACACTACACGCGGTCGTACAACGCTCTGATTTCAAAGGTTTCTTACACAGCGTGGAGTATGCCAAACGGTAATTATGAACCTCTTACTGAACCGAACCGTTTTGGTGCTCGTGCCAGTGCATTGGTTCAAATGTTGGACAAGGGGCATTACGATGTCGAACTTTCCGTTGACGATTGGACTCGACTCAACACCTGGATTGACGCAAACGCCTTGTTTTACGGAACATTCAAACCGGAGGATCAAGCTCGTCAACAGCGAGGCGAGCGAATCGAAGGTCCGGATTTGGAATAATCACCGGCATACAAAATATGTCAGTTGTTCAGTCTGCGAGGATCAACGTCCTATTGCATATTTCCGTTACACTCCCCACGGCTCACGCCATTCACGGGTTCGCATTCGGTTCGCTTCGTCATCGGTAAACTCGACCTTCACCGGATCGAACGTCAATTCACGTTTCAGCATCCACGACAGTGCCGAGGCATGGCAAACAAGATGCGAACTGCAAATCACATCGGCATTGCATACCGGTTGTCGGCGAGTCTTCACGCAATCGAAAAAGTTGCGGACATGCGGAAAAGGGTCCTCGCCGTGAGAAAGATTATCCTGCTTGCCGTACAGACTGAAATCCTGCACCAGTTCCTTTCGGAGCGTGTCGGGATACACGGCAATGTTCCCGCTGTCGCCGGTTTCGACCCAGCCGTCTTCCCCT
>Ga0082212_10011446_pt1 | contig 11253 bp, 6 predicted proteins | sample TergutNt197P3_FD_71548 | JGI IMG/M metagenome (GOLD analysis project Ga0082212, IMG submission 71548) | Neocapritermes taracua P3 segment gut microbial communities from Petit-Saut dam, French Guiana - Nt197 P3 | ecosystem: Host-associated > Arthropoda: Insects > Digestive system > Gut ... | reverse complement strand
AGGACTTTGTACCCTTGGGATTTCTGAAGGATTGTTGAAGCAGTGTTACGTATTGCCCCCATTCAACGGTTTGGGCATTGCACGCAACTTGGTGAATCAAATAGAAACCGTTGCCAAAGAACGCAGAATAAAATCGCTGAAACTTAGCTCTTCCCTGATTGCCACAGGATTTTATCAAAAAATGGGTTACGTACCTCTTAACAACTATGACTATGTACTTGGCAACGGTTTAACCATGGAGTGCGTGATGATGGAGAAGAGCCTTATATTCCTTCTTTAGTGGCTCTTACCCCCGGATAGCCAAAATAGTTCTCTACGTTGCCTCTAAACCAACTTCTGCGCCCCAAAAGTGAAGATCCATTTGCTACCATACTAAAAGTGGCGCGAAGTGAAGCAGGCGATGTGGGCAACTCTATGGCCATACAGCTGGCTCGCCTCTCTTCCACAGGGCTGTCGGCAATCAATAAATTGGAAGCGGCGGTAAAAGGAGGCGCTGTTTTAAACGAAGAGTTGCTTGCATCTCCTCCCACTATGTATCCGTACACCCACACATTTGAAGCTGAACCAAGCGCTTGCGCTTCTGCAACCGTATAGGCGGTTGCCATAGTCAAACCATCATTGGCCGGAGTCCCTGGCTTCCATTCTTCTCTTCGCCAAACCCGTGAAGTATCTACAGAGAGTTGCAGTTCAATCAATCCGGAAGTGCCTGTCGCTTGTGTTGACGGAAACACGGTTAAAACCAACATATCACGTGCAACCACATTTTTGGCAATCTGTACAGGGGTTTCGCCATCGGCAGAGAGTACAATCTCAAGCGTTCCAGGTGCAAAATAACCCGTTCGTTGTTCATCTTTCTGATAGGTTAATGTTCCGTCAAACCCTGTAACCTTAACATTATAAGAGGTATATTGCGCACTAAATTCGGGATTATACACTATTCGCAAACCTGCATTTACTTGTGTACAAACCATTTGCAAAGTGTTCTTTACTGCGGCCACGATACTCACATCCACCGATGACCCATATACAGGTTTCTCAAAAGCAGGGACACCCATCTGCTCAGATAAAGCGCTAACTGTGTATGTTCCAGGCTCTAATTCAACAGGATCTGGAATCAAACTGTACTTGTTTGAAACAACCGTAGACCCTCCTCCGTCTTTAATCTCAATCAAATAATCCACAAATGGCACTTCTGCTTTAACAACAACAGCACTTTCTCGATGCATTCTAATCGAAAGCGCTCCTTTGCCCTCTTCGTTCCAACTCAACGTCTCACACGATGATACTGCTAAGAGGAAGGTACCCCCCAGCATCCAACTCCACAAAGTTTTCCTCTTCATAATAGTTTCTTTTAAATTTTGTATTTTTTAATGATTAATTGGTTTTCGCTTTCTGTTCATCCTTAGAAAGCCATACAAAAATGAATCATTATTTTTTTCTGTCGTGGCAAAAAATAAAAACCATCCAACAAATAATTTCTATTTTTGCCAAACATTCATTTACCCAAATTTAAAAATCAATTAAAGACAAATGTATCGGATAACAAAGCACCCAATTTTACCTATTCCTCAAGAAGATATCGTTATTTTTCAATTTGAGGGGATGCCCGTTCACGGCCAAAAAGGTTTTACCGTTGCCGCAGCCCTGCACCAATCTGGCCTTGTGGTACACAAACATAGTTTAGACAAGAGAGAGCGCACTATGGAGTGCGGCATTGGCAAGTGCGGCACATGTGAAATGTTGATCGATGGGGCCGTTCGCCGCATCTGTATCACCAAAGTAGATCAAGTGAAAGAGGTAAACCGCATTCCCGAAGAGTTTCTTCCCCAACCCACCTCCTTTACAGAGAATCCTTCTCATCGCATCTATCAAACATCTGTGGCTATCATTGGGGCCGGGCCAGCCGGTTTAGCTGTTCGTGAAGAGTTGAACAAAGCAGGAATAGCCAATATTGTGATTGACAACAACGACAAAATTGGGGGACAATTTTTGATGCAAACCCACCAATTCTTCTTCTTTGAGAAAGAGAAGCGATTTGGAGGAATGCGGGGCTTTGATATTGCCAAAACATTAGCGGGAGACGATCACATCGGAATCTTTTTAAATGGAAGCGTTTGGGACATCTTAGAAGGAAAACGCCTTGCAATAAAAGACATTGAAAAACAAGAAGTTTACTTTGTTGACGCTCACTACTTAGTGATAGCCACAGGGGCCGTTCCCTTTATGCCCGCCTTTAAAAACGACGATGTACCGGGAGTCTATACAGCAGCAGTTGTGCAGCGCATGATGAACAATGAGTTAACCTTGCTTGGCAAGAACATTTTGACAGTTGGTGCCGGCAACATCGGCTACCTCACCTCTTATCAGTCGATGCAAGCAGGCGCATCCGTGAAGGCAATTGTGGAGGCATTACCCAATGAAGGCGGTTTTCCTGTTCAAGCAAATCGGGTTCGACGATTGGGCATCCCCATTTTGACTTCTCATATTTTGTTGGAAGCGATTCCCAACAAAGATCGAAGCGGCATAACAGGAGCTATTATTGCAGAATGTGAGAATTTTAAACCAATTCCTGGTACAGAAAAAGTGATCGACAATATAGACGTTATCAATATTTGCACAGGGTTGATCCCTGACGATCAACTCCTGATAAAGGGAGCGGAATTGTTTGGTCGCCAATGTTATGGTGTGGGAGATGCCATTCGAATTGGCGAGGGCACCAGCGCTGTTTTACGCGGGAAACAGTGCGCTTTTGAAATCATGCAGGATATGGGAGTTCGTTTTGATTATGAACACTATTTGACCATATCTAAGGAATATATCGAATCCCAGCAACACCCGGTCCCTATCCTTTTGGAACCAACTATCCCAACACCGGAACGGATGGAACAACGGGGATTTGTGCAAATCGACTGCCTCTACGGTTTTGCCTGCAACCCCTGCGCTTTTTCTTGCAAGGTGGGAGCCATCACCAAATCCTCCACCTCAACAGTTCCCTTGATTGATCACCAAAAGTGTATTGGGTGTATGGATTGCGTTTCTCAATGCCCCGGTTTAGCCATCTTTGGCTACAATGTGGCCAAACAATGGCTCTTCTTGCCCATTGAGTATGAAGCGCATGAGGGTGAACACGTCTTTTTGGTTGACAACCAAGGGAAAAAAGTGGGAGATGGCATCATCGATAAAATTCTTCTAAAACCAAACAAAACCAACATTGCCCGTGTTAAGGTGGTCAATATGTCTGCAACGGAGATGCTCAAAGCAAGGGGATTCATTGTTCAAGAGAACTACCCTCTCCCTCTTTCGCTTGCTCCTCTTGTATCACAAACGTGTGCTAAAACCTATCTATGCCATTGTGAAGATATTACCACAGAAGAGATTCTTCAGACCATTGGTGATCGAAAGTTTATCTCTGTGGATGAACTCAAACACATCGCTCGGCTTGGGATGGGTACGTGTAGGGGAAATCGCTGTATTCCAAGAGTAAAACAACTCCTGCGCGGTTACGGCATAGAGGTAACCGGAAATTCAACTCCTCGCGGCCCACTCTCCAACTTGCTTGAAATGGGCGAATTTTACACAACCTCAGCCTCGCGGCAAGTATTCACCAACGTAAAGAACATCGAGCGAAAGCCGGTTCGGGTGGATGCCTTGATTGCAGGGGGTGGAATTGCCGGATCGGCGCTCTTTCGTTATATGGCTCAGGCGGGCTACAAACCCACTCTTGTTAACGCAGATAGAGGTGGATCATGGCGAAACATTGCTGCCGGAAGACCTGCCTTTAGCCTCCCTGCCCTTGCCGACATAGCAACCCATAACTTAGAAATTTATAAAGAACTTCAGGAAATCAGCAATATTGATCTTCACCTAATCCGCTATGTGAGTTTTGCCCATGACCACGACACCTATCGGGCATTGGATGCTTCAAGAGCATGGTCAGATGCCTATATGGTAGAAGCCAAAGATTTTACCACAAAAATCTCTCCCTATTTTAACCCAAACTGCAACATTTACTCTCACGCCCTGATTACCCACAACTGCTGGCAAGCCACTCCGGGAAAAACCCTTGATCTCATCCGACAGATTGGAGTGCAAAAGGGAGGAACGGTGCTCGAAGATTGCAAGGTAGTTGATGTAACCAAACAAGGCGATACCTATATTATATTGGTACTTACCCATCAAAACGAATATGTAGAATATCATACAAATTTGTTTGTTAATGCAATGGGAGCAGAAGGTGCCCGCTTTGCCAGAAAAATAGGCATCGAAACAGGTATTTATCCTGTACGACATCAAGCCTTTATCACCCGCCGCCTACCTATGTTGGGGATCAACGGAAACAACCTTGATATGTTGATTGACCGCAGAAAAAATAAGGCATTCTCCGCCGTATACGGACAACAATTTGCAGACACAGGACAGATTATTGGTTGCGCTTCGCCTGTATGCGACCCTCAAGATTCAGAAAGCAATCTAAAAATCAACACCCAAGAGTTTATCCAAATCATCGCCGAAACCTTTATCGAATGGTTGCCCAACCTTTCCGGAGTAGGTTTTCAGGCGCTTTGGAGCGGATACTATGTAGAGCCGCGTTATGTTGTTGACCCTGCGCTTGGACTCTTTATTGGGATGCGCGGGCATGGCTTTATGTTGTCGCAATACATTGCCAAACTCTATGTGGATGTACTTCAAGGGAAAGAGGTTCCCGACTATTTTAAGGAGATGTCGTTGGCAGGAAAAGGATTGAGTGAACTCGCTTTTAAATAGTTTTATTTTCTAATCGTTTGATATTTTCAATTTTATAGTTTAATATTTTCGTGTACCATGAGAACACTTATTTTTATTATTTCGCTTCTCTCTTTGTGTTCGAGCGCATCGGCACAAAAAAGGCAACTCACAGAGCAACAAATGTGGGACAATTCGATTCGCCTCACCGATTACCTCTTCCAAGTGAACAAATGGGACGGTGATCAAGTGATCTTTGTGGGAGGGCCTCCCACAGATCGTTTTGCTGTACAAATTAATGCAAAAAAAGGAACATCAATTCGATTAAACGAAGTTCCTGCAATGCCTTCTTTCGGCGGAACGGCTTCATCGACTTCATCAAGAAGGCCAATGATGAACATCAACGGAGACAACCCCACCTACTCTCCCGATTCGGCTTACATTGCTTTTACCCGAAAAAACGACCTCTACACCTTGCGCCTTGCCGACAACAAAGAGACGCGCCTCACCTTTGACGGAAGCGATCTCATTCTCAACGGATACGCCTCGTGGGTCTATATGGAGGAGATATTGGGTCGCAGCAGCGCCTACCGCGCTTTTTGGTGGTCTCCCAACAGCAAACATCTAGCTTTTTTTAGGGCAGACGACAGCGAAGTGCCCCTATTTACCATAACCGATGCGCCAGGGCAGGGAGGCTATGTTGAGACTCTGCACTACCCCAAGCCCGGGAACCCCATTCCAAAGGTTAAAACAGGCATTGTCTCTCCCGATGGAGGTACCGTTGTTTGGGCAAAAACAGATGACACCCAAGAGTTTTACTTTGCGCTCCCCTACTGGCGACCAGACAGTAAGGCGCTTTGGCTTCAGTGGTGCAATCGGGAGCAAAACCATCTAAAAATATTGGAAACCAACATCGCCACCGGGGAACTCATATTGCTCTATGAGGAAGCCGTTCCAGAGAGTTGGATAGACATTGACTCAGAGCCGCGCATCCGTTTTTTGGAGTCTGGAAAAGGTTTTTTGCTCACTTCTGACAAGAGCGGCTGGCGCAACCTCTACCTCCACGATATGGAGGGAAAGTTGATCAATCCAGTAGCAGAAGGAAAATTTTCAGTATTGAATGTGCCGCGTATAGACGAAAAAGAGAAAGTTGTCTTTTTCACCTGTTATAAAGACAACATTGCTTGCGAAGATCTCTATCGAGTGGGTTTGGATGGCAAAAAGTATCAGCGCCTTACTTTTGGAGAGTACTCTCACCGCGTATCGATATCTCCCAATGGAAAATACTTTGTTACCACCTACTCCAACACCACCACTCCTCCAAAGGTCTCTCTCTACACCACACAAGGCAAATTCGTTTGTGAAGTTCAAGATACCAAAACAGATAATTTGGAACTCTACGAGCGACCCATAGCCGAATTCATCACCCTCAAAAGCGAAGATGGCAAGTTTGACCTCCCGATGCGTGTGATATGGCCCATCAATATGGAACCGGGCAAAAAATACCCCTTGGCGGTAAATATTTACGGAGGTCCTCGCTCCATTGGAGTTCGCGTGGGATGGAGCGATTTCTTTGGAGGAATAACCCACCAATACGCCAAAGAGGGGCTGATTCAGGTGTGGATTGACCACAGAGGAGCGGGACACAGTGGAAAAGCAGGATCAAACTATATGTACAAGAACCTGGGTTACTGGGAAATGAAAGACTACTCCCATTGTGTAAAATGGCTCATTCAAAACAAACAGGCCGACCCTTCAAAGGTCTTTATCACCGGATTTAGCTACGGTGGATATATCACCTCTTACGCCCTCACTTACGGTGCCGATACCTTCACTCATGGAATTGCCGGTGGAAGTGTAACTGACTGGCTCCTCTACGATGCCACCTATACAGAGCGCTTTATGAACACTCCTCAAAATAATCCCGAAGGGTATAAGAGGAGCGCAGTACTTCCTTATGTGAAGCAACTCAAGGGGAAACTGTTGCTCACACATGGTTTGAGAGACGAAAACGTACATATCCAAAACACATGGCAATTGGTTAACCAACTACAGGAGCAAAATAAAGAGTTTGAGTTGATGGTATATCCCGAAAGTCGCCACGGCTTTAGAGGAAACAAAAGTATTCACAGTCGAAACAATGACATACGATTTATCTATAAATATCTCTTTGAAAAGCCTGTACCAAACGAGGTGGTTCGAGCGTTTAGTCTTTGATTGAGATATCTATTGGAGGATGCAAAAGGGGGATTTCTTTAACTGCAAAACAGTATGGATCACTGGCGCCTCATCAGGAATTGGAGAGGCAACTGCACTGGCTTTGATTGAACAAGGAGCAACAGTAATTGCCTCCGCTCCCTTGATGGAAGAACTTGAAATCAGCAAAGCAAAAGCCTCATTCCCGGATAAATTTGTGTGTGTCCCCTTGGATTTATCTCAACCTGATTCCATTGATATGGTAGCAACAGAGGTGCTCCACAAATATAACAAAATAGACATTTTGATCAACAATGCAGGTATTAGCCAACGATCAAAAGTGCTGGAGACTCCCATAATTAATTACAGAAAAATTATGGAGATTGACTATTTTGGCACCGTCATTTTAACCAAATCTGTGTTACCCAAAATGATAACTCAAGGAGGAGGGCATATCCTCTGCACCAGCAGTATGGTTGGGCTGTTTGGATTCCCTTTACGATCTGCCTATTCTGCTGCAAAACACGCCTTACATGGTTTTTTTGAATCGCTGAGGATTGAATACTATCATAGTAACATAAAAGTTGGTATCATTGTTGGAGGGCGTATCCAAAGTGCCATATCCCTTAATGCCCTCACTGGTGATGGTTCGCCATACGGCCTTATGGACAAAGGGCAACAAAACGGTATTTCTACACAAATAGCTGCTAAACAAATACTTAGAGGCATTCAAAATGACAAACAAGAAATTTTGGTGGGGGGAAAAGAGCTAATCTTAATCTATCTCAAAAGATGGTTCCCGCTTTTTCACTTCAAAATAGCAAAAAAAATTAACCCAACTTAAAATGAAAAAAATAGTAAGTGGTATTCAACAGATTGGCATAGGAGTCACCAATGTAAACGAAGCATTTGAAGAGTATAAAAAGAACTTTGGAATGTCTGTTCGCTTGTTCGACGATAACGGAATAGCAGAGTTGATGCTTCCATACACCAATATGCAGCCTCAACATCGCCATGCCATTCTTGCACTTAACCTCAGAGGAGGAGGAGGCTTTGAGATCTGGCAATATACCACCCGAACACCTCTTCAATCGCTATTCAAGGTAGAGCTTGGAGATCTCGGTATCTTTATCTGCAAAATAAAGTGTGATGACGTAAAGGCCGCCTATTCTGTGTTAAACGCATTAGGAGTGAATATTCTCAATAATCCCTGCCACGCGCCTGACGGCGATCTCCATTTTTACCTAACAGACTCTTACGGAAATCTATTTGAAGTCATTGAGAATATTCCGTTTTTCAATAGAGGAAAAAGTGTTTCAGGAGGCGTTGCGGGGGCAGGGATCGGGGTATCAGATATGGAAACTTCTTTGAAATTCTATGCGTTAGCCCTTGGGTATGACAAAATTCTCTTTGATGAAACAGACGTTTTTGAAGACCTAACCGTTATTGAGGGAGGAAACAAAACCTTTAGAAGGGTTTTGCTCACCCATTCCCAACCTCGAGAAGGATCATTTTCCCGTTTACTTGGTTCTTCTCAAATTGAATTGTTTGAAGCGTGTAACTATCAACCTCGAAAAATTTTTGCTAATCGGCAATGGGGCGACCTTGGCTTTATCCACCTCTGTTTTGACGTCAAAAATATGAACGCAATAAAAAGGGATGGAGAAGAAAACGGTTACCCGCTAAGGGTGGACTCTGGCAATCAAGATTTTGATATGGGAGAAGCTGCCGGTCACTTTGCCTACATTGAAGATCCGGACGGAACGCTAATAGAACTCGTTGAGACCCTAAAGATACCCATCCTCAAAAAAATCGGATGGTATCTGAACCTAAAGAAAAGGCCCCCCCAAAAGCCTCTTCCCGATTGGATGTTGAAACTGCTGAAATTCTCGGGATAGCTCCTATGCCCCATCAACCCTTTTCATTCGGGCATACTTCAACAACAACGTTTTGGCTCCTCCGGTATCAAAATGAACCACCGCCTTTAGATCGGTAATGGTTTTCCCTTCCATACTCAGGATTGTCCCTCGCCCAAATCTTTCGTGTTCAACTGTTTGACCTGCATAAAAGTGCAATGGATCGTCGGCAAAAAAGGAAGAGTTTGAAGAAGATATGGCAAAAGGGACAATCTGTTTTGCTCCAAGGGGAACTGAAGATTGCATTGTTACGGTTTTTTTAAGCCAATGCGGATCAATCTCTTTGAGAAAACGACTTGGAGAATTGCTACTCACCGCCCCCCAACGATACCTTGTTTGTGCGTGTGAAAGGGTCAAAACACACTTGGCGCGAGTCATGCCCACATAAAAAAGCCTTCTCTCTTCTTCCAACTCCTTTTGAGAAAAAACTGACATTGGAGAAGGAAAAAGGTTTTCTTCTAACCCTGCAATATAAACATACCCAAATTCGAGCCCTTTTGAGGAGTGCATGGTCATTAGGCTCACTTTTGGCTCCAACTTGTCGTCAGACACTTCCAGTTCGGTCATCAAGGCAACATTTGATAGAAAAGAATGAATGGTCATCAAAGGCAAATCTTCAGATTCAGTGAGCGTATCTTCCGGCATCTCAAAAGTTCCATCCATAATATCTCCTCCTCCGATAAACTCTTTTATGCTGTTGAATAACTCCTCCACATTTTCTAATCTTCCTTTTCCCTCTATTGAAAGATCGTTCTTTAACTCCTGTAAATAACCCGTACGTTGAGCCAACTCTATGGCAAAGTCAAAAGCATTTACATCGTATTGGAGTAATGATATTCCGTTAATCATATGTACAAACTCCTGTAACTTCTTTTCGGCCGAGGGTTTAAGACCAAACGAAACCAATTCTCCTCCTTCAATCTGCTCCCACAAAGAGGTTTGATGGAAACGAGCAGCCAACTGCAATCGTTGCAACGTAGTATCTCCAATTCCACGCATCGGTACGTTGATAATGCGTTTTAACGCTTCATCGTCTTTATGGTTCACCGATAACCGCAAATAGGCCAGCACATCTTTAATCTCTGCCCGCTCGTAAAAAGAAAACCCTCCATAAATTTTGTAAGGAATATTCCTTTTGCGCAACGACTCCTCAAAAACGCGAGACTGGGCGTTGGTTCGGTAGAGGATGGCAAAGTCATCGTAAGAGGCATGTTCTGCGAATAAACGAGAAACAATGGATGCCACTACCATATACGCCTCTTCCTGATCTGTGTATGCCTTGATTATTTCAATTTTTTCCCCAATACCACCCTGAGAAAAGCACTCCTTCTTAAGCTGATCTTTATTTTTAATTATGACGCTGTTGGCTGCATTCACAATGGTTTGGGTGGAGCGATAGTTTTGTTCCAAACGATACTCTTTAACTTCTGGAAAATCGTTTCTAAAGTTGAGGATATTCTCAATTCGAGCGCCGCGAAAAGCATAAATACTTTGGGCATCGTCTCCCACCACGCACAAATTGCGGTGCTGTAACGCTAATTTTTTTACAATCAAATATTGAGCAAAATTTGTGTCTTGATATTCATCCACAAGAATGTGCGAAAAACGAGTGCTGTACTTCTCCATAACATCTGGAAAATCTCTAAAGAGCACATTGGCAAAGAGCATCAAATCGTCAAAATCCATAACGCCGGAATTGCGGCACTTTTGAGCATAAAGAGTGTAAATTTGGGCAGTCTCAGATTTTCGTGCCGCTGTGTCTGCTGCAACAATAGAGGGATCACCGGAATATGCAGATGCACTAAGCAGGTTGTTCTTGGCCATAGAGATGCGAGACTGTACCTCATTTGCCACATATACCTTTTCGTCTAATTGCAACTCTCTGATACAAGCCTTGATCGCACTTTTTGAATCGGATTTGTCGTAAATAGAAAAGTGCTGAGGAAAACCTATTATCTCCGCTTCTCGCCTGAGAATCCGAGCAAAGATCGAGTGAAAAGTTCCCATCCACAAACGAAGAGTTTTATCTTCCCCCACCATCGCCCCGATCCGCTCCTTCATCTCCCTTGCCGCTTTGTTGGTAAAGGTTAACGCCAAGATTTGACCCGGGATTATTCCTTGTTCCAGCAAATGTGCAATCCGACACGTAAGCACTCGTGTTTTTCCCGACCCCGCGCCGGCAACAATCAGAGAAGGTCCTGCATAGTCCTCAACAGCCTTCCGCTGAACAGGATTTAAACCTTTGAAATATCCCCTTTCCATCAAAACCAATCAAAATACTTCATTCTTAAAATTGAAAAAAATCTCTGCAAAGGTAGAAATTTGTTTGCAAAACAAAAATGTCTATCTTTACTGCCAATATATTAATATTAAAACGCTAATAACATGAACATCATCAACAGAATCAAACAAATCATCA
>Ga0082212_10011445_pt1 | contig 11253 bp, 5 predicted proteins | sample TergutNt197P3_FD_71548 | JGI IMG/M metagenome (GOLD analysis project Ga0082212, IMG submission 71548) | Neocapritermes taracua P3 segment gut microbial communities from Petit-Saut dam, French Guiana - Nt197 P3 | ecosystem: Host-associated > Arthropoda: Insects > Digestive system > Gut ... | reverse complement strand
ACGGGGCGGAACCGTTACTATTACCCCCCAGGGCAACTATGGCAGTTTTGAATGGTTAATTGACAGGAAAGTAGTAGGCACTGACCCAACATACGTATTTAAGGCAGAGAACACAGGAGACCATAAAGTACTGCTGTGGGTCGACGATTACGCCAAAGGCGCTTCCATATCAATTAGGGTTGCGGAATAAGGAGGCAAAGGATGAAAAACCAAAACGTTAAAATGTTTTTTGCATGTTTTGTAATAATGGCGGCATTTCTTTTTGCCGGATGCAACAACGTCTTTTCACCGTATTCACCGCAACCCGGCGGAGATGGAATGGGAAATGTAGCGGTTTCATTCTCCGCCGGATCTGCCGGAAGAACCCTTTTGCCTTCAATTCTGGATTTTGATCTGTACGAGTTCACGTTTTTGAACGGAAACAGCGAAGAATTCTTTTTTACCGAAGAAAATGGATTGGGTGTTTCGGCAACCTTTGCCGTGCCATCCGGAACAGGTTACAGCCTGAATGTAAAAGCGTATAAAGGAAGCGGCAGCGGAAAGATTTTGGCGGCCCAGGGCGATTCCGCATCGTTTGAGGTTAACGCTTCCGCCATTACTCCGGTTACCGTTATCCTTACGGGCAATTTAAGCGGAGGGTCCAGCGGTACTTTTTCATATCATATCCGGTACCCCTTAAATGCCGGCATCGCCCGTATGGCCCTGATCAGGGGCAGCAGCGAAATAAACCTGCTGGCCGGCGCGGCCGAAACCACAAATGGCGATGTTAAAGCAACGGCTTATTCGGCGGCAGTACCCGCCGGCTGGTACGGGCTGGAAGTAGACCTTGTTAATGGTGAAATGGTTGCTTTTGACGAAGACATTGTGCAAATCTATTCGGACACTACAACCTTCTACGGAACGGCTCTTGAACCAATTGTGTTTACCGGTGCGGATTTTAAAAATCTGGCAGCTTCCGAAAATGAAGGTGAAACCGTTGAAACATTCGAAATACCCGGATACGTATTTGATGTCAGCGGGAATGGGAACGAAGGTTCCATTCCGGGCGGCGGCGCCGTGGGTACCATGTACGAAACATACACGAACAGCAATGGAACCTACGATGACGTACTGGAGCTGGCCCCTCCAACTTTGGAAGGATATGTTTGGGAACCTGATATGGGATGTTACATAATGACCCTAAGGATCCCTTCCACCGGGTTCTATAAACTTTCGGTGGACGTTATGGTTGAAGTGATTCCGCACGAAGGCGTTTATATCTGCTGGGAAAAAACCAGCGATTTATATCAGGAGATTGCCGGGAGCAAAGTAAGAGGCTACCCGGCGATATTTGAGCCAGGCGTATGGAAAAATTTCAGCACCGAAGTCCCGGAAGGCGTGTATTTTGAAGAGGGCGATGTAATCGGGCTTTTGGCCCAGCATAACGTTGCCGAAGATCAGGGCGGTACATACCTTTGGGGAGAAGTTGGCCTTAACGGAGCGACTGTTTATCTCAAAAACATTGACCTTGTAAAGGTAGATGGCAGCTACGGTGACGAACTGAATATTTATCCGTCAAGCTTCGAACTGTTCTCCAGGGGAACGAGACAACTGGTCGTTTCCGGCAATGCATCTGGCGGTATCTTGACATGGACTTCCAGCGATGCTTCCGTGGTAAAGGTAGACCAGACAGGATTTGTTACCGCCGGCAAGGTAGAGGATGCAACAAGCGCAACCATCACGGTTACCGGCGACAGCGGCACTGCTGAGGCGAATGTAACGGTACTGCCGTCCAATAAATACATTGCTCTGACCTTTGACGACGGGCCGGATCCGGGCGCCGGGGCTACTCCAAAGCTTCTCGACATATTGGACGAAAAAGATGTGCCAGTTACTTTCTTCTTTGTCGGGGCGCGGGTTAACGAACACCAAAGCCTGGCGCAGAGAGCCGCCGCCAAACATGAAATTGGAAACCATTCCTACAACCACAGATTTGCGGATTTCAATGAAGGAGACATAAGTTATTCCCCAAAAGACATAGCTTATTATGTTGATGAGTTCCTGAGAACTCAGGAAATAATTGAAGAAGTAACCGGTAAGGCGCCGGTTATTGTCCGCCCGCCCAATTTGAACTCACACAACAATCTTAGAGCGGCCGCCACGGCATTGGGCTTGCCGCTGATTCATGCCTACGGGTTTAACGATTGGGAACCCGGTTATTCTTCAGAAAATATATATAACGGGGCCATGGCAACGACCGCACCTTGGCGCATCCTGCTCTTCCACGACTACTATGGCGGTTCTCCCATGCAGGACGGGTGGGTAGGCAATGGCGAGAATACCATTAACGCCATGGCCGGCATAATTGACGCTCTGCATAATCAGGGTTACGAGCTGGTAACTGTCAGTGAGATGCTTGCCAAAAAAGAGGCTTTGTACCTGGATTTAGGATATCCGTATGTGGATTTTGACAGCGTTACGGAGGATCAAGATTTCCCGGCTGACGGAGTAATAGTACCCGTAAGCGGAATAGCGGTTTCTGAAACAAGCATCACCCTGGACGCAGGTTATAACAGGACAATACTTCCAACGGTATTACCCTCTAATGCTACTCACAATAAAGTTTACTGGTATTCCACGGATGACAGAATCGCATCGGTTAGTGCCGTCGGCGTTATCAGCGCCAGAACTCCGGGAACAACTACAATCACCGCCCGCGCAGAACATAAAACGGCGAAGATTACGGTAACAGTTAACGCTGGAACCGGCGGGGACGGCGGGACGCTGCTGGGACCTTATGCCGAATGGCGCGGGTTTGTTGTCAGAGGCCCGGCAGGGGAGGAGGCCAATCCGGTCGCTACCCATTATAATACTTTTGAGGCATATTCCGATGTTATAAAACTTGAACCTCCGAATGACGGGTATGATAAGGCAACCACAATGCTGGCCTATACCATTCCCGACAATGGGAACTACAAAATCTCGATGTGGGTTAAGGTAGTAAAGAATAACCCGTCTGATCCTGTGTACCTTTGTTGGGAGCAAACTGATGATCCCTGGGGTATTCTTGCGGGTAGTTATTGGCCCGGGAATCCGGCGCCGGTAACAGAAGGCGAGTGGTTCCATCTATACACCGATGATCCTGCCGGCCTTTCTCTGCAAACAGGCGAGGTAATTGCATTTTTGGCCCAGAATAATGCAGATAATCCTTTGTGGGACAAGGTTGGGTTAAATAACGCCACCATCTATGTCAGAGACCTTGTCCTGGAAAAAATCGGAGGTGGAACAGGAACAGGAACAGGAACAGCGACCACATGGGACGTATTCGATATTCCCGGCAATTTTGCCGTTGAAAAGGCTGGAGCAAATATCAGCGGCGCGGTTTATGCAACCGGCGATTTTAAGGGCTATTCAAATGTTCTGAAGCTCGAACTGCCCAATAACGGCAGCTACCCGCCGTTGGTCGGATTAGATCCGGCCTATGTCGCCATGCTCTATGAATTGCCGAATAGCGGGTTTTACAGGCTTTCAATGCAGGTTTACGTAGAGAAAAGGAATGACCCTGATGTGACAATTGCCTGGGAGATAAATAAAGATCCCTGGCTAGTTGCAGGCGACTTGAATACGGTACCCCTGGGCGAATGGCTGCCTGTCGGAGGGAAAGAAACTGACTGGTTTACTATTGGTGATGATGATTATAAGAGCCTGTTTCTGATAGCCCTTCACAGGGAAGGCCGTGGTCTTAAAGATGCCGCTGTCTATATCCGGGATATGAAACTGGAGTGGGCAGCCGAGCCGGGACCCAATATAGAAACCATCATCGACATACCAAGTACCCCGGTTACAGGGTCCGCAAACTCCGGCATTACCCTTGAGTGGATGGAAGTTGGGGTCCACCTGAGCGCATCGGAAACAAGCCGCATTATAAGCCATGGAGAGAGCGTCACCATTACCGCGCCGGAGAATCTCCCGCAATATCAATGGCGTGTAGACGGCAGGTCTGTTGCCGGAGCGAACAGCCGAGAATTTGTCTTTGACGATTATGTCTATACGGATGCGGGAACCTACCTTATAACCCTTTGGGCAGGAGCTTCCATTGGCGGTGACGTTATCACCATTACCGTTGTTGAGTAAGGGGGAAAGGATGAAAACACGAAACATTGTAACGATTTTAGCCGGAATAATTTTTCTTGCAGTGTTGTCCGGGTGTAGTAACATCCTTGCCCCATCTTTCCGCAATGCCGGAGAAAAGGGCAGCGTTACCGTTTTATTCTCGGCGGGAAGAGCGGCCATTTCTCCTGAAACTATGGGTTTTGATGAGTACGAATTTTATTTTTACAAAAACGGCGAATTGGTAGCCGATTATTCCAGGCAGAGCGATGAGCCCCTTACCTTTTCTCTGGACGCAGGCGGCGGATATTTTCTTGCGGTATATGCATTCAAGGAAGTAAACGGAGTCAGAACCCTTGCGGCGGAAGGAGAGTCGGAACCATTTGCCGTGACCGATTCGACTACGGTGTTCGTAAAACTGCGGGGAATGTTGACCGGAGAATCCCGTGGGACTTTTTCTTACCGCATCTCATATCCCGGCGATGCAAAACTGGATGAATTGCTGCTTATAATAGATGAAGCAGAAAATGATTTTATTGATCTGCTGGACGAAGCTGCAAAATCCGGCATTGTTCCCCAAGACGGCGCATTAAGCCATACCATTGCTGTAAATACGGGATGGTATTTATTGGCGGCAAACCTGAGCCGTCCCGGAGACGAAAAAGAGGCGGGGTACGCCAACGGCGTGGCAATCTACCCCGGCCAATCCACCCATTTCGAAATGGATTTTGTTTCCGGCGATTTTAAAACACCGCTGCCCAGGCAGGTTATCGGCTGGCACGGTTTTAAGGTCATTACCGAAGCCGACAGGGATTTTATTATCGATCCTGATAATAATATCAGCCGGTATGACCGGTATTATGCCGGTGCGAAAGCCACACGGTATTTCAGTTCCAAAGGCCCAGACGGCATTATCTACAGGGATTTTATCAAACTTGAGCCTCCTCAAAGCGGCCGGTATCCTCATAGCAGCATGGCCATGGTTTATGACCTTCCGGCAGAAGGCGTATACATAATTGCCATGAAGATTTGGCTGAAAGACGGCGCGGTTGGAGAAGCCAGGTGGCATTATTTGGGCGACGACAGGGAAATTCTGCAATCACCGACCAGAACCGCCGGCAGATGGGTATCCCTTGCCTCTCGCATCGTACATACGAATGACAATAATGAAAATTGGGATTGGCCGGGCGCAGATAACTCCTGGATATATCTGGATGGCGCATGGGAAGACTCCGGTTTGCTGGAAAAGACTGTCTATATCCGCGATGTGCAAGTTATTTTTGAAGGAGATGTTATTGAAGAATCCTTCCTGAACGCTCCGGTTGCCGACCCTGATGACACAGGCGGCGGCTGGGGTGACGAACCTCTGTGGCTATCCCATAGTGAAATTACCCTTATTCCGAACGGCATCAGAAGGGTTACCGCCAATCAAAATGTAAGCTGGACATCAAGCGACGAAACAGTGGTTTATGCGGAAACCGAGCATCACGGAGGCATTTTTGGCCAGATAATCGGGGTAGGTCCCGGGACAGCGGTCGTTACAGCAACCGGAGAAGGCGGGGAAAAAACCATTACCGTTACGGTGGAACATCCTCCCGCAGGTTCGGAGAAGAAGTACATTGCCCTAACCTTTGACGACGGACCCGGCGGTTATACCGAAGCAGTCCTTGACGTGTTCCGCGACGAAGGGGCAACCGCTACATTTTTCCTGATTGGAAATACAATTGGAATCGGTAATAGTTATAATAATTATTTGCTCAGGCGGATGCGGGACGAAGGCCATGACATCGGCAACCACACAACCAGTCATAACATGAACAATTTGTCCTACGACGATTATATGTGGGAGCTTGCGGAAAATCAGCGGAGAATAGCGTTGGCAACAGCGGATGATCCGGTAGTGCCCGAGTTCCTGCGTGCGCCGGCTTTATTCTATTTTTACCCCAATTTCCAGCGGGCGGCTGCGGATTCGGGCCTGGCGTTTATCGGCGGCGAGCTTACCTACGATTCCGGTGGGCGCGATCCGGAAAGGGGTCACGACAGCACCGGGGGCTACAGCGCGCAGAAATTGTATGACGAAACCGTAAACAACGCCCGGCCATGGGGAATTATCGTTAGCCATGATAACGGAGAAAGCGCGCACAACATGGCCGAAGGAATGCGGCTTGCGATCCGCGAACTGAAAAGCAGGAATTATGAAGTTGTATCCCTCAGCCAAATGCTTGAGGCTAAACGATCGAACGGTCTTGTTCCCGGAAACATCTACGACAATTTCGACATTGTTAGGGAAGATCCTGATTTTATTTCCAAACCAAACACGGTAACCGGCGTTACCGTTAATCCTTCAAGCTTTACCCTGCTTCCGGGGCAGGTCAAACAGATGTCCGCGATCGTATTGCCCGCCAGGGCTTTGGACAGAAGCGTTAGCTGGTCATCGGGCAATAATGCCGTGGCAACCGTTGAAGGCAATGGCATGGTCCGTGCCGTAGCCCCCGGAGAAACACTCATAACAGCCACTACAAACAGCACAGACAGTGACGGCAATCATCTGACATCTTCGGCGACGGTCAGGGTCGTTGAAGTCCTGGATGAATATTGGCACGGCTTTCTGATTCCCGGTACGGAACAGAATAATTCGTTTGCCGAATGGATAAAATATGAAAGCATCACAGTACCCGGCGACAGTACCGTATACAACGATGTTTTGAAATTGATTCCTCCTGCAGGCGGATACCGGAAACTGGGAAATTTTGCCGCGCTGCCTTTAAGCTATGAGCTTGTTCAGGGCGGAAGGTATGATCTTTCCATGAAAATATGGGTGGAAGCAAGCCCTTCTCAGGCGGATATTTTGGGGTATGACCTTTTCAGCAATGAATTATTTATTGACAGGCGGAATGTTGCGAGGGGAACATGGCTTGATGTACAGGGGTATCTGAACACCGATGAAGACACCGCGATAAGCCTTGTGGGATTGGGTTATGCTGACAATGTTGGCTTGAGAGACGCCGCGATTTATATCCGGGATCTGGTGCTGAAGAAAGATGGCGTCGTAATGGAAAGCTCTGCCACCAATGGAGAAGCGCCGCCCGAATTTACGGGTAGCGTAGTTGAAGAATGGCAGGGGTTCGTAACCGTTGACGATGACCTTTTGAGTACTTATCCCCACTGGCAATCCGGCGCCGTATTAATGCAGTATGATACCTTCCGGGTTGCGGGAGACACCGAAACCTATAGCAATGTCCTGGAAATTATACCTCCAAACGGCGGTTTTTCGGGAGGCACGCCGTTACTTTACAAAACACCTGATGACGATTCCTATGATGTTACGATGAAGGCCTGGCTGGAGGAAGGCAGAAACGGTAATATTTACTGGCAGAATCTGAATGGCGACGGCGTTGTATATGAAAACTATCAGCAAGGTCAATGGGTTACTATTCATTGGACCGTTAAAAACAATGCGGGAAGCCTGGTGTACCTTTTGGGCAATAACGGCACAAACGGCTTGCGGGAATGTACACTCTACATTCGGGATGTGACAATAACAGTAACGCCAAAAGGACAACTGCTCGACCCAATTGATGATGAAGAGCATTGGCATGGCTTCTTAATATCCGGAAGGCCCGAAAATTATTCCAATGCCGAATGGGTTAAACATGCTGCCTGTCAAGTACCGGGAGATACCGCGGTTTACCAGGACGTTCTGGAATTGATCCCCCCGCAAGGAGGGTATCAGCCGATGCCGACTGGGTGGGGCGCTTGTCCGCTATTTTGGGAATTGCCGCCGGGAAATTATCAAATATCAATGAAAATGTGGGTAGAAACTGACACAACGGCGGATATTTGGTGGGCGGTAGAAGAAGACAGTTTGTTTTTTATTCAACTGTATGATGTTGAGGTTGGTTCATGGCTCGATATATCGGGGGACTTTGTGCTTGGCAATGAGAAAATTGGTATACAGTTGTTGGGAACTAGGGACCCGAGATGGTCTCAGAATCCCCTTGGCGACGGTTTGAGAGACGCCACTGTCTACTTTCGGGACCTGGTTGTGGTAAAAGATGGTGTCGTTATCACCAGATCCATTCCCAATGAACCGTAATACTATTTTTATGGAGCCGCAACACCAATGAAAAAATTACTTGCCGTATTCATTTTGCTTGCCTGTACCCTGGCAGTATTTGGGCAGGAAAAACAAAAGGTGGCGATACTGCCCTTTACCGGCGGACCCGACGGGGACGGGGCGGCAATTGCCGGTATTATCTCCAATCAGCACGACATTAGGGAGGCCTTCGATATCGTCCCCTGCACGGATGAAGTGAACGCCCTGGTGGCCGGGAAAGAGTTCGGGAATAATGGCTATGCCGACTCGGATGCCCTTGCCATTCTGGGCGGCATGCTCGGCGCGGACTTTGTTATCTGCGGCCACATCCACAGCATGGAAGACAGCAACCTTGTAATCACAACCATTATCAACGTCCATACATCCGTGCAGCTTGCCGGCAACTACTTTGAGTATGAGGATTTCGATGATATCCCCTCCCTGCTGCCCGACATTACCGCGATTATCATTAATGCGTCCCACCGGAATACCTCGCGGCTGCCGGTTCTGGCTGTTGTGCCGTTTGAAATTACCAACAGCGGCATCGATAACCGGGATGCCGAAATCCTCGCCCAGATTCTGACCATTGAGATCGCCAACACGGGCAGGTTTGTCGTGCTTCCCCGCGCTACGTCCATGCACAATGCCCTTGCGGAACTTGATACGCTGGTTTTATTTGAAGCCGCCAAAGAAGAAGCCGGAATTCCAGACGATGATGCCAAAGAAGAAGCCGAAGAAGAAGCTATCGCGGAACAGGAGCCTGACGGCGGCACGGAAACAGCTGTGTTGCTGGGAAGGTCTGTCGGCGCCGCTTATGTGCTTTCCGCCGGTTATGCCAAAGAAGAAGAGGGCGACATTGAACATTTTATACTGCGGATTCTCAATACCAAAGACGGAAGCGTTTTTGCCGAAGTTTACGAAAATTACATCAGCCTTATTGACAGTATAGCCGACATTGCCAATGTAGCCCGGCATTTCGCCGATAAAGTTAAAATTACAGGCCCATCCATCGGTGAGCGTTTTCGAACTACCATGCTGGATGATCCTTCTAAATTCTGGAGTGTGGGCGCTTCTGTCGGCACATCGTTTGCAACGCCGTTGGTAATCGGCACGATTCACGGAACCGCTTCTCCATTCAAAAATTCTTTTTTTGATATAGGCATCGATTTTGGTTTTGTTTCCCGTTTAAAAGGGGCGGCGTATTACTCTTTTTACCCCTTTGTCCATTTTAACTACTTCTTTCCGTCATCGCTGATTCCGTCATTTCCGCTCCTGGAATACGGCAGCCTGTACGCGGGACTTGGTTTTGGCGTTATGCTTGCCAATTACCGTTTTGACGATCTTTATATTTTCAGACGGGATGCCGCCGCAGATGTCTGCGTGGGTTATCTGTTCCGGGACTTTCTCGACATATCCTACACCTTGCGAACAAACTTTTCTACGGTCAGCAATAAACTGGCGGTTGGCTATGTCTGGCGGTTCAGATAGGAGGATGTGATGCGAAAAATAATGGTAATACTGTCATTAATTTGTATATTTGCTGCCTGTGAGCAGGACGAACTGGGCGGGAGGCAGGAATGGCCCCACTATGCTGTTATATACGATGCCAACGGCGGAACAGGAAGTATGACTCGTTCTGTTCATGTTTACGGCACGGCACAAAACCTGAACAAAATTGGATTTAGCCGCACCGCCTGCAAATTCGTCGGCTGGACAGAGTCACCCTCAGGCGAAGGAAAATTATATGGAGATCAGGAAAGTGTAATCAACCTGACAAAAACACCTAGGGGAGAATTTACCCTATATGCCCAATGGAGACTCGACTCTGATGCGTTAAATATGATTCTTGTTCCCGGGGGAAGATTCCAGATGGGCAACGATAATATGGCTGATCCTGAACGTGAAAGACCGGTTCGTGCGGTAACTATCGATGGCTTCTCTATCGGCAAATATCAGATAACGCGGAAGCTATACCGGGATATTACAGGCAAAACCCCCGGCGATTTTACCTATATGCCAAATCATCCGGTTCAAAAGGTTACCTGGTATGATGCGGTTGAATTTTGCAATACCCTTAGCGAACTTGAAGGGTGCGTACCCTTTTACGAAATAACAGGTATAGTCCGGGATTCCGAAGAATTTGAATCAATTCAAAGCGCGGAGGTTACCGTGCCGGACTGGTCCGGCGTTGGGTATCGTCTGCCCACCGAGGCGGAATGGGAATACGCGGCAAAAGCCAAAGCGGAACTAATTGAATGGGAAAACGGGCCGTATTTTATCTATTCTGGGAGCGATGATGTAGCCGATGTGGCATGGTATTCTGGCAATACCGAAGATATATATGGCAACAAAAGAACGTACTCGGTTGAAACCTTGGCTCCCAATTACCTGGGGATTCATGGTATGAGCGGAAACGTGTCGGAATGGTGCTGGGACTGGTCCGGAGATTATTCCGCCGAGACGTTGGTAAACCCAAAAGGCCCGGAATCTGGGAGTAGCCGCATTCTTCGCGGCGGAAGCTGGAATGATGATGCTGATCATGTACGCAGTACCTACCGGCTCTACATGGAACCATCCGCTAAAGAACCAACAATTGGCTTCCGCATCGTCCGCTCGGCGGAATAGCGGTGAAATGGACTTTATTGCCTAATTATGCTACGATGGCGGCATGAAACGCCGATTGATCACCTCCGCGCTGCCCTATGTTAACAACGTCCCCCACCTTGGGAACCTGATCCAGGTGCTGTCCGCCGACTCGTTCGCCCGCTTTTGTCGTCTGCGGGGCTATGAGACCCTGTACGTCTGCGGAACCGACGAATACGGCACCGCCACCGAAACCCGCGCTGCCGAAGAGGGGATAACTCCCCGCGAACTGTGCGACCGCTACTACGCGATCCACGACGGCATATACCGCTGGTTTAACATCGCCTTTGACAAATTCGGGCGCACTTCCACGCCGATACAGACCGAAGTAACGCAGGAAATATTTACAAAACTTGATGAGGCTGGCTTTATCACCGAGCAGACCGCCGAGCAGTTGTAATGCGGCCAGTGCGGGCGTTTTCTTG